>Ga0163144_10000816_pt1 | contig 73865 bp, 73 predicted proteins | sample OliLak19BULKMAT1_FD_123175 | JGI IMG/M metagenome (GOLD analysis project Ga0163144, IMG submission 123175) | Freshwater microbial mat bacterial communities from Lake Vanda, McMurdo Dry Valleys, Antarctica - Oligotrophic Lake LV.19.BULKMAT1 | ecosystem: Environmental > Aquatic > Freshwater >... | reverse complement strand
GTTTCAATCCACGCCCCTCTCAATCGAGAGGGGCGACAAGCACGCGGCGAAAAGGCCAGCAATGCCAAGCTGTTTCAATCCACGCCCCTCTCAATCGAGAGGGGCGACCTTTAGCCCCAAGGTACCGACGAACGCGGAGCCGGTGTTTCAATCCACGCCCCTCTCAATCGAGAGGGGCGACGCCTCCATTTCTGAGTCTCTCCGCCATCGTGAACGTTTCAATCCACGCCCCTCTCAATCGAGAGGGGCGACGCCATCGTTATAGTCTCCGAGGACGTTGCACACCCGTTTCAATCCACGCCCCTCTCAATCGAGAGGGGCGACGCCGAGGACTCAACGTCCGCGATCAGATCGCCGCCAGTTTCAATCCACGCCCCTCTCAATCGAGAGGGGCGACGCGCACGCGATCCGGCCAGCTAATGTCTATTCCAGTTTCAATCCACGCCCCTCTCAATCGAGAGGGGCGACGTACTGCAAATGGACCAGACGGGGGAATTTCGCCTTGTTTCAATCCACGCCCCTCTCAATCGAGAGGGGCGACACCCAAAAGAAAGATGTTCCCGCGGTGATCGTGATTGTTTCAATCCACGCCCCTCTCAATCGAGAGGGGCGACACCTGATAGAAGGGCTTATCGTGTCGTTCCCAGTCGTTTCAATCCACGCCCCTCTCAATCGAGAGGGGCGACGAAGCAGTCCGGCGAATTCAAGGTCCTTGAAGTCGTTTCAATCCACGCCCCTCTCAATCGAGAGGGGCGACGTTTTCAGCAACGACCCAACCGGGTTTAAGGCATCGTTTCAATCCACGCCCCTCTCAATCGAGAGGGGCGACGAGCTTCGCTGGAAGCCGCGCGCGACACGACAAATGTTTCAATCCACGCCCCTCTCAATCGAGAGGGGCGACTGACACCGGGGTGCGAGTCGACGACGTACACGCGGTTTCAATCCACGCCCCTCTCAATCGAGAGGGGCGACCGAGCAAGGCGTCGACCCCGAAGAAGTTTGGCGCGTTTCAATCCACGCCCCTCTCAATCGAGAGGGGCGACTTTCCGCTGAGCCAGTCGGGCTGCGGGTACTCGCGTTTCAATCCACGCCCCTCTCAATCGAGAGGGGCGACCTGCGGGGGAGCCTTCTACTAAGCTCATTAATCGCTTGTTTCAATCCACGCCCCTCTCAATCGAGAGGGGCGACTGTTCGCGCACAAGTGCATGAATGCGCAGCCCATACACCGCTCGATGCGCGAACTCTCGCGAACGGCAGGTGCTGTACAGGTATTCGAGGCCCCGAGGAAAAGGATTCACCTACCATTTCATCAAGTTACGATAAGCGCGAACCCCCGGCACAGAGCACCATCACTTGAGGTTCGCGCGGCAACATCATATTACCAGCGGAGCATCGAAGTCGGTGGCGCGAAATTTTCCATGTTCGCGCACTTCGCAACCACGAGTTTCCGGCAGTCGATAAAGCCGCAGGCAATCCTGTGTCAGGTCTATCTCAGCCAGAAGCCGCCGTTCAAGCTCTTCAAGTTGCATGAGATTGACCTGGCATTCGAACACCGACTTCTGCACCCTTTGGCCGGTACTTTCGCAAACCTTGGCTACGCGCCGCAGCCGCCGGCGACCTTCCCGGGTTTCAGTGTTCACGTCGTAGCAGGCGATCACCAACATATATTCACTTCGCGATGAACGGCAGATAGCCTTCGGTTTCGCTGCGGATGGCCCGTGCCATCAACCTGGCCTGCAGCAGTGGCAATAGCCCCAACGGCACCGCCTGCTTCAGCAGTGGATGAGTAAGTTCTTCCTGCTTTCGCTCCTGATAGGCCACCACCACCGTCTTGCGTGCATCACCGTCCAGCATGACCGCACCGCCCCTGCGGATGCGCACGTCGTATTGCCCGCGCGCGTCTTGCGTGCATCACCGTCCAGCATGACCGCACCGCCTTCCCGAATCACGAGATCGCCTGGCTCCAACTGCGCACGGTTGATCAGCGTTAATGCCAACCGATCGGCAAACGGCCGAAACTCTTCCATCAAGTCGAGCGCAAGAGCCGCACGCCCCGGCCGCAGCGTGTGGAGAAACCCTACCTGTGGGTCCAGCCCCGCCGCTTCGAGAGCGGAGCGACAGTCATTCATCCACATCGAATAAAGGAAGGAGAGCAGCGCATTTACCCGGTCTCTCGGGGGCCGTCGGCTACGGCCGTCCATGAAGAAATGCTCGCGCGCATCAGGTCTGATCAGAAAATTCAGCGCTGAAAAATACTGGCGGGCTGCCTCACCCTCCAGCCCGCGGAGTGTGTCGAGGTCGACCGAAGCGGGCAGCGCACGCAAGCTGGCCGCCAGGTCATCGGCGCGCCGTGCAATGTTAGCAGCCTCGTCGGGGTTCTTTGATTCACGAGCGCCACGCAACAGCACTTGCCGTGCATTCCTGAGCTTGCCGGCCACACAGGCTCGCGCTGTTTCGAGCACGAAGCCAGGCTCCATCGAGCGCTCGTGTTGCGCCCGCCGGAGCAAGACATTGCCAGAGACAGCCCCTTCGACACGGCCCTTGAAGCGCACGTTGGCGTCCAGTAGCACCAACGCAACACCCGTTTCCGCCAGGCGATGCATCAACGGTGTCGAAAGGCTGATGTTGCCGAGACACACCACCGCGCCGATGTGATGGAGTGGCACGCGGAGCTTCAGTTCGTGTTCGATTTCAATCCGCAGCGTGTCGTTCTCCAGCCGCAGATGGCTTTCCGGCATTGTGACGTACAGCGTGTTCAGGAGCTGCATGCTTCAGTCTTCCGGCTCGAACAGGCGCTGTCGAAGCGTAATCGCGGCGTCATGGGCGGCAAGCGCCTCGGGCTGGCAAAGCTCTAACAGCGAGCAGGCACTGCAGCGTTCATCATTGACGGGAGGAGGCAGGCTGTTCGTTGCCAAGAGGCAGCGCACCGCTACGACTGCCTGCTCCACCTTCGCGCGCAACGCCGGGCCAATCGCAACGATGCGCCGCCGCTTGGAGCTCGCATAGAACAGTGCACCTTCACTGACTGGCCGGCCGGCCGGTCATTTCCTCCAAGCATAAGGCCTGCGCGGCGAGTTGAAGTTCGTCGCAGGCGGCGATGAAGCCAGCTTTGCGCTTCGAACCGTGCTTGTACTCGACCGGATACGGCGTGCCGTCCATCTCAAATTCCACGATGTCGGCTTTGCCGATCAGGCCGAGTCGCTCGCTCCACACCGGCAACGCGCGCTCGATACGCAGGCCCGCCCTCATCTCAAGGCCAGGTTGATCGACGCGGCTATGCACGGCCTGCCCGCGCAGCGTAACGACATTTTCCGCGAAGGCCTGTTCAACGTGGATCAGCGCGCATTGGCGTGGGCAGTAACACCAGTGCTGGAGCGCCGACAGCGGGATAAGGTCTTCGCTCCCGTCTGCCATCAATCAGTCCAGCAGTTGCCGAAACAACTCGTCCCGCGTCAGGCCCTGATGGGTTGGCACGCGCTCGAGGACGGCTGCGAGCGTGCCAATGCGGAGCGGGTCGTGGTTCGGCACGGTGATATGGTGTTCGCCGCGTACAGTCGAGGTCAGGCGGATGTGGCTACCGGTCTGCCGCGTGATCCTGTACCCCAGCCGCGCCAGGCGCTGTATCAGATCCGCTCCCGACAGGTCGCGCGGGATCCTCATGCCGACAGCACTTCCTCCCGGGTGATGTGCAGCCGAATCAGGTGTGGCAGCTCTGCCGCCTCGAAATGGCAGCGCACCGCATCGCGCACCTGTGCATGCAGCCCTTGCAGGTCATCAGCTTCGGTGACGATGTCGACGTCCACCGCCCGGGCCACATAGCCCCCTTCGGCGGCCTCCTCCACCACGAAATGAATCTCGCTCATGGTCTGTTGCATCCTGAGTGGTTGGTGGTGACATTATGCCAAGCGGCCGACGTCAGCAACGCCGGGTCAGCCGGACGGCGGGCGCGGCCTGTACGGTCTCCCCCACTGCCAGCGAACGGCCGTCAAAGGTCACGGCATATTGGCCGAACGCGCGCGCAGGCGCATCTGCTCCATCCGCACGGTCCACGACGAGACGGTCGAACAGCGCGTGGGCGTGGGCATTGCCCAATTCGCTGTCGTGTTCGAACACATAGAGTCCGCGTGTTGCCATCTCGCCGCGCGCGGCGCTGCGGTCGTGCTCGAACATGTCCTCCAGCGCCTTGAGCAGCAGGTCAAGATCTTCACGGTCAAAACCCGTTTGTCTGGCCAGGAAGGCCGACACAAAGCCGTGCGCGCGGTACAAGCCGTAGGGCACGGTGTGCTTGCGACCCATGGTGCGGTTGTCACCCTGCTGTTTTTCGGCTTCAGCCTCCGTGGCTACAGCCACGCGCGTAATCGAGTGCTCGAGGGCAACCACCGGTTCGTTGGAGCGCGCGAACGTGAGTTGCACCGGCCCACGGACTTGACCAGCATTGGTGCCAAGCGACATTACCGCGCCAAAGGTGCGAACGTCGTAGAAGTTCTGGCACATCCATTTGCGGGCCTTATCAACGTCGTCGCTGCTGCCCTTGCGCCTATCTTTGGTACTCTTTTTCGTTGCAACTTCGCCGTCGCCACCCTGAGCGGCTCCTGTCTCGAGCGCATCGAGACCTAGTGCCGAATATGCGCGCTGGTGCTGCTGGTTGAGAATAGCCTTCTCCCGAACGTAGATCTCAAACCTGTGCTCTCCTGCTATCGGGTCGCGCTGGTCCTGTTCGCGCGTCATCGCGACAAAATTCCGCACTTTTCGTTTGAGAGCAACGTCAGTCACCAGCCCATGCCCGGTCTCTGCATCCACTCGCGGCAGATTGCCGGCATCGGGGTCACCATTGGGATTGCCATCCTTTACGTCGAATAGCAGCACGAAGTCGTAGCGGTGGCTAATAAGCGCCATGGTCAGTCCTCCAAATCAGTGGTATCGGTGACGTGATTCGATGCAACCTTACGGGCATACAGGCTTTGCTGCTGGTGGTAGTAACCGAGCGCAAACAGGCCTTGATCATGAAGGTTCATCTGGCGCGGAAATTCGGCCAGCACCGGCTGTTCCAGGTTGCCGCAGATCTCTCCCAGCAGCTTCTCAAAGAAGATCTCGCGGGCCGGGGTGAGCTTCTTCAGATGTGCATTCTTCAGGCGCATCAGGGTCGGAAACACCGCGCCGGGCGTGCTTGAGGCTGCGCCATAGTAGCGGTCACGTATCGTGGTATTGATGCCGGGCTGGGCCACGAACTGGATGCGCTCCAGTACGGAGAACAGGCGGCCGAGCCGGTAGGCCGGTTCAGTCTGGTTCACATCGAGTTCCTCGCGAATAAACTGGAAATCAGAGGGCGCGCCGTGCCGGTGGCGATGCTCGCGGTTAAGACACGCCTTGAGAATCGCGGCGCGCCGGTAAGGCACGTTGCCCCCGAAGCTGCTACTCGCCTGTTCGGCGCGACAACGGTTGACGGCGGCGTTCAGCATCGCGGCCGGGTAGGCAGTGCCATCGAGAATAGCGCGCATCCATTCGCCAGCAAGCCTAGGTGGAATGTTCTCGGCCTTGCCCTGTGGCGCAAGCGACCTCAAGAGCCAATACATCGAGGGCGTGACCGCATCGCGATCGGACTGGCGCACGATGCGCAGATCATCGAAGTGCTGGAGGATGCGCGGGCCCAGTCGAGCAAACGTGTCGTGAAACCAGTAACGGATGGCAATCCGCGAAGCGTTGGGTGCGAGACCAAGCACGAAGAAGCGCGTCCCTGAACCGTCGGCGCCTAGCGTGCCAGTAGCACCACCGGCTAGGCGCTGGCGCACCGCCTCGATATTCGAGTCAGGGTTGTCACCGAACAGAGCGGCCAGTTCAGCGTCGAGACCATTGTCGCGGTCGGCCCAGATGACGGTGGTGGCATCGCCGATTTGGATCTTGTTGGGAGACTCGCGGCCGAGCAGCGCGTTGAGGGCCGTCGTATAGGCGAACATTGCCCGCTCACTCACTGGAGCGTTTTCCCCCTGACGCTCGACCTTGCCGTAGGACTCGAATGCCCGAGCGTTGAACGAGATGATGTTGGCGCCCGAGGTTTGGGCATCACGCACGCCTTTGATAGAGGTGTGTAAACGTGCGACAGATCCGTACTGCCCTTCGACCAGACACCAGCCCTTGGCCACATTGGCTGTCGCAACCGCAGCCAGCGCCGCACGGGCGACCACAGGGCGTTGGCAGATCAATTCACCACCATCGCCTGCCAACTCAAACGTCATGACAGGGTTGAACTCCTGAATCTCCGCCCAGGCCGGGTGCGCGTGCAACACGGTCCAGTCATTGCGGTTCAGTGCTGCCAATACCGCCTGTATTCCTGGGTCGGCGCGCGCTTCGTCAGGCAGCGCCTCGATACAACGACGGAATGCCAGTGCAGGACTTTCGGCGCCAGCAGACTTACGTTCCCGGCTCACTCCAAGCACATATTCAGCGCTGTCCCATAGCAAGTTGGACTTCACGCCTGAGGTCTTCTTCTGTCCTAGCGGCACCAGAAATATCTGCGCCCGAAGATGTTTTCCGTCCAGCTGACGGGTATCTCGCAACTGCCGCACGCTGCCATCATTGCCCAACTCAATAACGAACGGAATTGGCTTATCTTCCAGCCCATAGGCCGGCAGACGCCGCTACGGATCGGTGCTCGCGCAGCGCCTATCGTAATAGTCCACCAGCGACTGCAGAATCACCGCGCCAGCTCCTGACCACCGAAGGCAGGCACTTCGATCACGCCGGATGTCATCTGGGCGCGAAAGAACGATGGCTGCGGGTCGGCCGGATCGGTGAAATCCAGGTCGTGCAACATCCAGCCGAGATCGAGTGTAGTTTCAGATGCCGGCGGTTCTGCGGCGATGTCGTCCACCAGCCGCCAGCGGGCCGCGAACTCCCGGCAGCCCAGGTACGGCTGGTTGACGCACTGACCGGCACGGGCGCGTCGCTCGAACATCGCGAAGAACTTGGCTGGCGGTTCCGGGTCATCGCGGTCAGCCTGCACGATGATGTCCGCGTGCAGGCGATAAGCAACATCTCGCAGCAGCAGTGCCGCTCGTTGCTGGCGATCCTCGTCGACGTAGAGGGCGAGTTCGCCGTGCCCCAGATTCATCGCGTGCTGCGCGTTGCGTGTGGACACCACCGAGGCAACCTCATTGCGCCGAAGGTTGGTCCAACGGACCGGGTTCAGCACTTCGATCCGGCGTACCGCCCAGCGCACGGCAGGCTTCCAGAAGACAGCCTCGAAAATGGCACGCGCAGCGGACGGCGTGATCACGTCGTAGCTCACGCGCTCGACCTTCATCTTCGGCCGAGTGAAACAGGCCCAGTCGCCGGACACTGCCAGCACGAAACGTTGTTGGGGCATGGTACTTATCCTCCCGTGGGCCAAGTTTACTGAACCAGCGTTCGGGCATCGAGCACGGCGCCCTCCGGCAGTAAGCCGAATCGCGGGTCGTAGCGCTGTTCGTCTACAAGCACAAACCAGCCTGGCATCGCCTCAACCACGTCACCCCGCGCCTGCCAGGCCAACACTTGGCGCCGCTGCGCCTGCACGATAAAGCGTTGCAATACACGCAACTGCCAGCGTTCGGCAGTGCCCGCCTTCAAGGATTTCAGTGCCAGCGTCTGCCGCTCGTTCGCACCGCTGACGGGAACGTAAGGGACAACTATCGCAGCTTGATCCTCATCATCGATCAGCCGATAACGATCGGCAGCACTCCGAAGCTGAAGGTCAAAGTCCGCGCTGTTCTTCAGCAAGGGCAGCACGTCCTTTTCGTCCAGATCGAACTGCGCGTACCAGTGTTCGAAATAGCGGGCAAACAACGCCGGAGGAAGCGTTGCCGGCCGCGTGTTGCCCAACACTGCCACGCAGGCCTGAGCGGCACGTTTGAGGGCAGCGAGTACTGTCGGGATTTCGCGCACGAAGATGTGCACCTGCCACCGCCCGCGCCCAGCGCGCCTTCGCGATTGCAGCGCCCAGCGGCCTGGGCGATCGAATCCAGCCCGGCCAATGCCCGGAACACCACAGGAAAATCCACGTCCACACCCGCTTCGATAAGTTGCGTACTGATGACACGCAGCGGCCGTGCATCATCCTCTCGCTGTTGCGTAAGTCGGGCCCGGATTTCAGCAATGACGTCGGCGCGATGCTGGCCGCACATGGCCGCCGACAGGTGCAGCGCGCGGTCGCTCTCGGCCTCCCTGTCCACCGCGCTCACCAGATCGGCGGCGTCTCGCCGGGTGTTGACCACCACCAGGGCTGCCGACTGCGCGGCCACACGCCGCGCCAGGCTGGTGATGTCCTCTGGCGCTTGAAGATCTTCTGGCCAATGCAATTGCACCCGTTCCAGCGCCTCATAGAGTGGCTCGACATCGCGCACGATTTCCCGCGGCTGCGTCCCGCGGCTGCGTCCCGCTGCGCGTCAGCCCGCGCAGGCTTTTGCGAACATCGAAGCGGCGGATGTCGCTCAAAACAGGCTGCTTAGCCGTACACGACACCAAGGTGACGCCGTAGTGAGTCACCAGCAAGCGCAGTGCATCCAGGGTCGGCTGCAGGAACGGCGGCGGCAACGTCTGTGCCTCGTCAAGCACGATAACGCTGTTCTGCACGCGGTGGAGCTTGCGGCAACGGCTGGTGCGCGCGGCAAACAGGCTTTCGAACAGTTGCACGTTGGTTGTCACAATCAGCGGCGCATCCCAATTCTCGCAGGCCAGACGGGAGTGGGCGGTCTCGTCCTTGTCAGCGCCATCGGCCTGGCTGTGGTGCTCGACGACATTACCAGCGCCGAACACCCCGCCCAGCACGTCGGCAGTCTGCTCGACGATGCTGGTGTAAGGGATGGCGATGATGACGCGCTCAAGCCCATGCGTGACCGCGTGACGTAACGCAAAGGCGAGCGAAGCCAGCGTCTTGCCGCCGCCGGTAGGCACCTGGAGGCTGAAAACGCCGGGCGAATCTGCCGCGGCGGCGCGGCAGTCTGCCAGTACATGGGCACGGGCGGCCATCACGGGTTCCGCGCTGCGACCGGCACGCTGTACCTGCTCAGTCAGCCTGTCCAGATGCGCATCCAGCCGCGACAGGTATTCGGGCAGCGGCGGGAAGCCCGGCTCGCTGGGTAGACCGTGTGCGGTCGAAGTAAGCTTCGGTGTCGAGAAAGTCTGCGTCCACCAGCGCTGAGAACATCATGTGCAGCCACAGCGACTGTGCCAGCGGCTCGTGCTCGACCAACCCTGGTGCGCCGGTCAAAGCGAACCTCGGGCCCAGCACTGCAGGCAGCACCAAGAGTGATGGGTCGTGCTCGCCGCAAGCATCGACTGCTTCGCGGCGCTCCCGCTCGCTGGCTACAGAGCCCCCCGTGCAGCCGTTCGGCGAGATCGGCGCGGTCTTAAAGGCCCGTATGGTGAGCGGCAATCAGATGCGCCAATAACCAGCCAGCGCGGCGGCCGGGTTCCCCATGACGCTCCTGCAGCGCCTGGAGCGCGTGCAGCGCTCCCGCTGCCGAGTGCGTCTCGTCCGCCGACACCAGACCGCGCCCCTCAATGTGGGCATTGTGGGGTCCTGCCGGATGTAGCGCTGAAAGCCTGCCCTGAACTTGCCAAGGTCGTGCCACAAGCCGGCCAGCGCGGCCCATTCGCGCGCGCCTGGCGGCGCTCCGGCGGCAGCGGTCGCGGCAACACTGCGCAGGTGATCGAGCAAGCCATGAGACGGGCCATGGGCGATTGGCGGGTCCTGAACAGTCATGTTGGCGGCGTAACCTCGATGCACGGAGAGAGGTGGAATCCACACCATCGGCGTCTTCGCCATTATCCCGCGGCATCCCGGCCGTCAGTCAGAGTGTACGTGTGCACAGGCTCAGTTACTGAGCCTGTGCCACAGATGGGATAAAATCCTGCCTGGATGCCAATGGCCGGTAGAGACAGCAAACGTTTTGCATTGCGCCGCCTGCCCGGCGGGGCCGTTTGCAGGTGACCGGCGAGTGAACGCCTGCCGCAGATGACAGCCGCGATCGCGGACGTTATCGTGCGGCGACGTGAACCGGAAGCCTGCCCATGCCGCTCGATCCCCAATGTGCCGCCATCATCGACGCCGTCGCCAGGGCCGGCACGCCGTTCGCCGCCGGCGATCATCTGGCGGTCCGCCGCGCCTATGCGGCGACGACCCAGGCCTATGTTTACGACCCCGGCCCGCTGAAGGCCGTCGAGAACGGGCAGCTCGACGGGCCCGCAGGGTCGCTTGCCTGCCGCCACTACCGGCCGCACAGCGCGCAGCCGCTGCTGCCTGCGCTCGTGTTCTTCCACGGCGGTGGCTGGGCGGTTGGCGATCTCGACAGCCACGATCACCTGTGTCGCCACCTCGCGTTCGCCGGCGATGTGCTGGTGCTGTCGGTCGAGTATCGTCTCGCACCCGAGCATTGCTTTCCGGCGCCGCTCGATGACTGCTTGGCCGCGTATGACTGGGCCCTCGCGCAAGCAGGCACACTCGGCATCGATCCGGCGCGCGTCGCGGTGGGCGGTGACTCCGCCGGCGGTAATCTCGCCGCCGCGCTGGCGCTGGCGGTGCGCGACCGTGGCGGCCGGCAGCCGGCGTTTCAGCTGCTGATCTATCCGGCCGTCGATTTCACGGCCGAGAATGCGTCGCTGCGCGACAATGCCACGGGGTATCTGCTGACGCGCCCGGCAATGGAAATGTTCGCTGACCTCTACCTCGGCGACCGCGCGCTGCGCGCCGATCCGCGCGCTTCGCCGCTGCTCGCCGCCAGTCACGTCGGTCTGCCGCCGGCCCTCGTGCAGACCGCCGAGTTCGATCCGCTGCGTGACGAAGGCGCGGCCTATGCCGACACCCTGCGCGCCGCCGGCGTGCCGGTCGAATACCGGCTGTATGCGGGCATGGTGCACGGTTTCGCGCGCATGGGCGGCAAGATCGACTGGGGCAAGCGCGCGCTGGACGACGCGGCGGCCGCCCTGCGACGGGCGTTGTCATCGTGATGGGCGGCAAGGCGCCTGGCGTGGATGCACCGTGGGCCACGCCCGGCGCGCGAGCCGTGTGCGCCGCCCTGCTGCTGATCGTCATGAGCGGCGTGAGCGCAGCCGGCGTGCGGCTGCGCGCACTCGACGGGCGTGACACCACGCTGGCCGCCCAGGTCGCCGATGACCGGTGGACGCTCGTGATGCTGTGGACCACTTACTGCGGCGTGTGTCGCAGCCAGTACCCGATTATTTCCGCCTTCCATGACGCGCATCGGGGTCACGACGCGAGTGTCGTCGGGATTGCGCTCGACGGCTATGACAACATTGACGCCGTGCGCGCGTACATCGCCCGGAAACCGTTCAGCTTTCCGAGCGTGGTCGGCGAAGTTGAAATCGTCAGCGGCGCCTTCGAGGCCGCGACCGGCGAAGCCTTCACCGGCACCCCGAGTTACCTGCTGTTCAATCCGGCACGCCAATTGGTGGCTGCGCGGTCCGGCACGCTGACCCGCGAAGCCCTGGAAAAGTTTATGACCAAAACACCATGAGCGCCGTGACAGGCGCCGTGGCGCTCGATGCGCTGCGCTTCGACAACGCCTTCGTGCGCGAACTGCCCGGCGACCCGGATCCCGTGAACCAGCGCCGCCAGGTCAGCGGGGCCTGCTATTCGCGCGTCGCACCAACGCCGGTGCGCGCGCCGCAGTTAGTCGCGTACTCGCCGGAGGTAGCGGCCCTGCTCGATCTCGACGACGCCAGTTGCCGCAGCGACCGGTTTCTGCAGACCTTCACCGGCAATCATCTGCTGCCCGGCATGGATCCGTATGCGATGTGTTACGGCGGGCACCAGTTCGGCAACTGGGCCGGCCAGCTCGGCGACGGGCGGGCGATCAACCTCGGCGAAGTCATCAACCGCTCCGGCCAGCGCTGGGTGCTGCAGTTGAAAGGCGCCGGCCCGACCCCCTATTCGCGCACGGCAGACGGGCTGGCGGTATTGAGGTCCTCGGTGCGCGAGTTCCTGTGCAGCGAGGCGATGCATCACCTCGGCGTGCCGACGACGCGCGCGCTGAGCCTGGTGACCACCGGCGAGCAGGTGATGCGTGACATGTTCTACGACGGACATGCGAAGCTCGAGCCCGGCGCAATCGTCTGTCGCGTGGCACCGAGCTTCGTGCGCTTCGGCAATTTCGAGATCCTCGCCGCGCGCAAGGACAGTGCCTTACTGCGCCGGCTCGTCGATCACTGCATCCGCACCGACTTCCCGCATCTCGGCGCGCCGTCGCGCGACACCTATCTCGCGTGGCTGACTGAAATCGCGAGCCGCACGGCCGTGATGATCGCACACTGGCTGCGCGTCGGCTTCGTGCACGGCGTGATGAACACGGACAACATGTCGATCCTCGGGCTCACGATCGACTACGGCCCTTATGGCTGGCTCGAGGATTTCGACCCGGACTGGACGCCGAACACAACCGACGCGCAGGGCCGGCGTTACCGCTACGGCCAGCAGGCGCAGATCGCGATGTGGAATCTGGTGCGGCTGGGGAACGCGCTGTATCCGCTGATCGAGGACGTGCCGGCCCTCGAAACGGCGCTGGGGGCTTACGCGAACCGCTACGAAAGTGAATGGCAGGCAATGCTCGCCGCGAAGCTGGGGCTACCGGCGCTGGTCGACGACGCCGATCGCGAACTCGCCGAGGAGGCACTGTCCGTGCTGCGGCTGGCCGAAACCGACATGACGATCTTCTTCCGTGCCCTCGCCGGGATCCCGTGCACCGCAGACGTGCCGCCCGACGACATCGCCCTCCTCGCGCCGCTGCGTGCCGCGAGCTATGCGCCGGAGGCACTGCCAGACGCGCAGCGCAACCGCTACCTGGCCTGGGTGTCACGCTGGCGTGAACGCGTGCGCCGCGACGGCATCCCGGATGCGCCCCGCGCGGCGCGCATGCAGCTCGCAAATCCCAAATATGTGCTGCGCAACTATCTCGCGCAGGAGGCGATCGATCTCGCCGAGCAGGGCGACTTCGCGCGTGTCAATGATCTGCTCGACGTGTTGCGCCGGCCCTATGACGAACAGGCCGGGCATGAGCGCTACGCGGCGAAGCGTCCTGAATGGGCGCGACAGCGGGCGGGCTGTTCGATGCTGTCGTGCAGTTCTTGACGTTTTTGGCGTGTCGGGTTCTGGGGTGGGTGCCTGCTTAAGAGCTGGATAATCTAGCCACGGAAAACACGGCGATAAGAAAGAGAACAGATTTTGTTTGTGAGCCGCGATCAATCGTGCCTTCCAGGCACCAACGCTCTGCCGCCAGGCACTGACTTCGAAAGCCGATCAAAAAAAATCTTCCTCGGTGTACCCGGTGGCTAAATTATCCAGCCCTTCAACACGCAACAACGCCCACGCCAGACACTTCACCCCGGCTTCGTAAGTCCGAGCCGGGTGTAGTATTTCTCCGGAATGTCTTTCGGATCCTTGTAGATGCACAGCGTGCAGTAGCCCTTGCCGAGTTCAGCCGCCGGCTCGGTGATCACGAACGGATGACCGTCGTTTTCGATGTCGACGCGTTCCATCGCAATTTCATGCGTGCAGTAGACCGGCACGTTTTCGCGGCCGTAAGTCTGGCGCTGGGCGCGTTCGACCGTGAGGAAAGCGTCCGGACCTGTGTAGCGCCCGTGCATGATCTGGCGGCCGCCGCTGCCGCAGGGCTTCATTCTGATCTCGATCTTTTCGTCGTCCTCGACGATGTCCATCGGTTGCAGATGCCCGCGCAGGCCGGCCACGAACATTTTCACCCGCTGCGGGAAGTCCTTCGGATCTTTCGGCAGCGTGTTCGACAGCGGCGTCCACCACGCGCGGATGCCGTCGGTCATGATCTCCTCGAGTCGTTCGTCGCCGAACTGACGGCCGACCGCGGACAGCGTGCCGGTGAGCCAGTCGCGGTAGAGGTCGTGCATGCCGACGAATTCGTTATACATGCGCTGGGCAAGTCGTTTGGCCTCGGCGGCGTCGCCGCTGTCGATGGCTGCAAGCACGCGGTCGAGCGTGCGCTTGCCCATCTGATCGAGGTCGGCCTGTTCAAAGATGCGAGTCATCAAGTTAGCTCCGGACAATGCCCGGCGCGTTAGGGGCGCGCGCCGGGATGACAGATCAGTGGGCGAGACCGGCCGCGAACAGGCGCCGCGGATTGTCGACCAGGATCGTTTCGATCTCGCGCTCGGACATCCCGCCCTCGCGCAGCATCGGCAGCACCTTCTTGAAGATGTGCGTCGAGCGCCAGTCCGGCAGCATGTCGAGCATCGCCTCGAAGCTGTTCGCATACGGCACGGGCCGGCCAAGCCAGCACATGATCGAGTCGTGCGACATGAGCACCCGTTCTAGGTGCCCCGCCGCCACCAGCTTCAGCACGTTCTTCACGCGCACTTCGTCCGGCTGGAACAGCGAAATGCCGAAGCGATCGAAGCCGACATAGGCGCCGCGCGCGGCCAGCGACTGCTGATAGTCGAAATCGTCCCGGCCGTCGGAATGGCCGACCAGCAACTGGCCCGCCTGCACGCCCTCGCCGGTGACGATGTCGATCTGATCGTGGCCGCAGCACGCGTCCTGCGTGTGGGAGATAAGCGGCACGCCGGTGATTTTGGCGGCGCGCGCCGCGGCGGTCACCAGTTTGCGCTCGTAGTCGGAGACCTTTGGTGCGCCGGTCGCGATCTTGATGGCACCCGCCTTGATGCCCGTCTCGCCGATGCCTTCCTCGATCTCCTTCACGTAGATCTCGGTAATTTCCTCGACTGGCAGATGCCGGAACGTGTAGGTGTTTCCTTCTGCTTCGAAGTAGGCGCCGGTGGTGCAGATGATGCGCATGCCGCTCTTCTGCGAGAGTTCCGCCAGAAAGGCCGCGTCGCGGCCGAGGTCCATCGGACAAGGGTCAACGAAAGTGCCAACGCCGTGGCCTTGCAGTTCCTGCATCTGATCGAGCGCGCGCGACATCGCTTCGGTGCGTTTGAACTTCGGCGCTTTCGCATCGAGTTCCCAGCCCGGAAAACCCACGAGCACGTGTTCGTGCACGAGTGTGCGGCCGAGTTCGGCTGGCGTCGCAGTGCCGGTGGTGGTCTGAATTTTGGTCAAGGCCATGCTCGTCTCCCCTCGTGTGCTTTTCACCGCATTCTAGTGCACCCTCCGGCCATTGAAAGCAGCCGACACAGCGCGCTGGAGGTCGGTGCAAAATTGCCGCAGTGCACGCATCAACGTTGCGCAGAAAGCGTCCTCGAATATCTTCCATACAGCACAGTATGTCAGTACACTGCCGACACACTCGAAGACGTTGGGTGTAAACATTTTTTGGTCCCACAGGCCTGCTGAGGTTAGCGGCTTTGCGCGCGACAGATATCAAGAATCCCGACTACTTTCACAAGGTGGTCGACTGCCAGTGGGCCTGCCCGGCGCATACGCCCGTCCCCGAGTACATCAGAATGATTGCCGCTGGCCGCTACGCCGACGCGTACATGGTCAACTGGAAGTCGAATGTATTCCCGGGCATCCTCGGCCGCACCTGCGACCGCCCCTGCGAACCGGCTTGCCGGCGTGGCCGGGTTGAAGAGGAAAACGCCGACAAGCCTGAACCGGTTGCGATCTGTCGCCTGAAGCGCGTCGCTGCCGACTTCAAGGGTGACATCCGCGAGCGACTGCCGCAGCCCCCTGCGGAGCGCAACGGCAAACGCGTTGCCTGTGTCGGCGCCGGGCCATCCGCGCTGACCGTCGCTCGCGATCTCGCGCCGCTGGGCTATGCGGTCACCGTGTTCGACGGCGATCCAAAAGCCGGCGGTTTCATGCGCACCCACGTGCCGAGGTTCCGGCTCCCGGAATCGGTGATCGACGAAGAGACGGGCTATATCCTCGATCTTGGCGTTGAATTCCGCGGCGGCCAGCGCATTGAGTCGCTCCGCACGCTGATGGGTGAAGGCTATGACGCCATCTTCGTCGGCTGCGGTGCGCCGCGCGGGCGCGATCTCGATCTCCCAGGGCGCCAGGAAGCGGCGGCCAACATCCACATCGGCATCGACTGGCTGTCGTCCGTGTCCTTCGAACACATTGAGACGGTCGGCAAACGCGTGATCGTGCTCGGCGGCGGCAACACTGCGATGGACTGCTGCCGCTCGTCGAAACGGCTTGGCGGCGACGACGTCAAGGTCATCGTGCGCTCCGGCTTTGAAGAGATGAAAGCCTCGCCGTGGGAAAAAGAAGACGCGATGCACGAAGGCATCCCGATTCTCAACTTCCTGGTCCCGAAAGCCTTCCTGCATGAGGACGGCAAGCTGACGGGCATGAGCTTCGAGAAGGTCAAGGCCATGTTGGACGACAAGGGCCGTCGCAGCCTGGTGCCGACCGGCGACGCCGATGAAATCCACCCCTGTGATGTCGTGCTGATCGCCGTCGGCCAGGAGAACTCGTTCCCGTGGATCGAGCGCGACCTCGGCCTCGAGTTCGACACATGGGGCCTGCCGGTCCTGAACGGGAAAACCCTGCAGTCGACCGTGCCGCAGATCTTCTTCGGTGGCGACGCCGCGTTCGGCCCGAAGAATATCATCTGGGCGGTGGCGCATGGCCACGAAGCGGCGATTTCAATCGACTGTTACCTCAGGGGCAGTGCGCTGGACGACCGCCCGCCGCCACAGGTCAATCTCGTGTCCCAGAAAATGGGCATCCACGAGTGGAGCTACGACAACGACGTCTCCAATGACGTCCGTTACGCAGTGCCGTGGACGGCCGCGGAGCTGGCGCTGAAGAGCATCAAAATTGAAGTCGAACTCGGCTTCGATCCGGTGACCGCCTTCAAGGAAGCCGAGCGCTGCCTGAACTGCGACGTGCAGACGGTGTTCAATGCCGGTACCTGCATCGAATGCGATGCCTGCGTCGACATCTGTCCCATGGATTGCATCAGCTTCACCGAGAACGGTGAGGAAGACGATCTGCGCGCGCGCTTGCAGGCCCCGGCCGTGAACCAGACGCAGGACCTGTACGTTGCCGACGGCCTGAAGACCGGCCGCGTGATGGCGAAGGACGAGGACGTCTGCCTGCACTGCGGCCTGTGCGCCGAACGTTGCCCGACGGGCGCGTGGGACATGCAGAAGTTCCTGCTGGAGATGACGTATGCCGGTCCGGCGTGCGCGCCACGTCAAACCACAAGGAATGCCGCGTGACGCCGCTGAGCGCGACGAATGATTTCGTCATCAAATTCGCCAACATCAACGGCTCCGGCTCTGCCTCGGCCAACGAACTGTTCGCCAAGGCCATCCTGCGCATGGGCGTGCCGGTCAGCCCGCGCAACATCTTTCCGTCGAACATTCAGGGCCTGCCAACCTGGTATGAAGTCCGCGTCACCGAAAACGGCTGGCTTGGCCGCCGCGGCGGCGTCGACATCATGGTGGCGATGAATCCGCAGACCTGGGACGCCGACATCAAGGAAATCGAGCCAGGCGGCTACCTGTTCTACGACAACTCGAAACCCCTGCCGGCCTCGAAGTTCCGCGATGACATCAACGTCATCGGCATGCCGCTGACGGAACTCTGCAACGCGACCTACAAAGAGCCGCGCCAGCGCCAGTTGTTCAAGAACATCATCTACATCGGCGCACTGTCCGTGCTGTTCGAGATGGCTTCGGAAGCGCTTGCCCAGCTCATCGCCGAACAGTACAAAGGCAAGGAAAAACTGCTGCAGCCCAACCTCAACGCGCTGAAGCTTGGCCGCGACTACGCCACCGAAAACCTCCAGCCGATAGGCCTGCGGGTGAAGCGCGCCGACAACGTCGGCGACCGCATCTTCATCGACGGCAACAGCGCGGTGGCGCTGGGTTGTGTATACGGCGGAGCGACCGTGTGCGCGTGGTATCCGATCACGCCGTCGTCGTCGGTCGCCGAAGCTTTCCAGCGCTACTGCGCAAAGTTCCGCGTGGATCCGGCTACCCAGCTGAATCGTTACGCCATCGTGCAGGCCGAAGATGAACTGGCCTCGATCGGGATGGTGATCGGCGCCGGCTGGAACGGTGCGCGCGCCTTCACCGCGACCTCGGGCCCTGGCGTGTCGCTGATGACGGAATTCATCGGACTCGCCTACTTTGCCGAGATCCCGATGACAATCATCAATGTCCAGCGCGGCGGCCCGTCGACCGGCATGCCGACCCGCACGCAGCAGGCCGATGTGCTCGCCTGTGCCTACGCCTCGCACGGCGACACCAAGCACGTGCTGCTGTTCCCGGAAGACCCGTACGAATGCTTCGAGCACGGCGCCGCGGCGCTCGATCTCGCCGATCGCCTGCAGACGCCGGTGTTTGTGATGACCGACCTCGATATCGGCATGAACCAGCGCCTTGCAGCCCCATTTGTGTGGGACGACAGCCGCCGCTTCGACCGCGGCAAGGTGATGACCGCCGAGATGCTCGACGAGGGCCGCCAGTTCGGCCGCTACCTCGATGTCGACGGTGACGGCATCCCCTACCGCACCTATCCCGGCGCGCACCCGGACAAGGGCAGCTATTTCACACGCGGTACCACGAAGAACGCGTTCGCGACCTATTCCGAACAGGGGCCGGACTACGTCTACAACGTGCAGCGCCTGCTGCGGAAGTTCGAGACCGCGAAGAGCCTCGTGCCGCAACCCGTGCTGCAGGAAGCCTCAAAGACCACCCGCTTCGGCGTCATCTATTACGGCTCGACGAGTCCCGCGATGAGCGAAGCCTTTGCGAGCTTTGAAGCCAGTGGCAATCATGTCGACAGACTGCGCATCCGGGCCTTTCCGTTCCCGGACTCGGTGTCGGATTTCATCCTGAATCACGAGCACGTGTTCGTCGTCGAGCAAAACCGCGACGGCCAGTTGCGCACGCTGATCGTCAATGAACTGGGCATCGATCCGGCGCGCGTGATTGCGCTGCTGCACTTTGACGGCACGCCGATCACCGCCCGCTTCATCACGCGCGAAATCGAAGCACTGATGCGGGCGCTGAACGCGCAGACCCTGCGTCAGGACAAGGTGGCCTGAAGATGACCTACATCGCCAAACCCAAGCTCCATCACCCGGCCCTGCAGCCCAATGCCGTGGGCTTCACGCGGCGCGACTACGAAGGCAAGATTTCGACGCTGTGCGCCGGCTGCGGGCATGACTCGATCTCCGCCGCCGTGATCCAGGCCTGCTGGGAGATGAACATCGAGCCGCATCGCGTCGCGAAACTCTCCGGCATCGGCTGCTCGTCGAAGACCCCGGACTACTTTCTCGGCAATTCCCACGGCTTCAACACCGTGCATGGCCGCATGCCGTCGGTGGTCACGGGCGCCAACCTCGCGAACCGTGAACTGCTGTATCTCGGCGTGTCAGGCGACGGCGACTCCGCTTCGATCGGCCTTGGCCAGTTTGCCCACGCGATGCGCCGCGGGGTGAACATGGTGTATCTGCTCGAGAACAATGGGGTCTACGGGCTCACCAAGGGCCAGTTCTCAGCCACCGCCGACAAGGGTTCCGCCTCGAAGAAAGGGGTTGCCAACAGCGACTCGCCAATCGACACGGTATCGCTCGCGATGATCATGGGCGCGACCTTCATCGGCCGCAGCTTCTCCGGTGACAAGGCGCAGCTCGTGCCGCTGATCAAGGCCGCCATCGGCCATCGCGGCGCCGCGTTCATTGACGTCGTGAGCCCCTGCGTGGCGTTTAACAACCACGCTGGCAGCACCAAGAGCTATGACTACGTGCGCGAGCACAATGAAGCGGTGAACCGCATCGATTTCATCCAGACGCGCAGCGAAATCACCGCCGAGTACGGCCCGGGCGCGACCGTCGACATTGAGCAGCACGACGGCACCTGGCTGCGGCTGCGCAAGGTCCACCCGGAATACGACCCGACCGACAAGGTCGCCGCGATGAACCATATCCAGCAGCATCAGGCGCGTGGTGAGGTGGTCACCGGCCTCCTCTACTACGATCCGGACTCGAGCGACATGCACGAGAACCTGCATACCGTGACGCAGCCATTCAACCGCCTCGACGAGGCGGCGCTTTGCCCCGGCGCGGCGCAGCTCGCGAAGCTGAACGACTCTCTGCGCTGAGCGCCTCCGACATGGGGTTGGCGAGCGCGCCGGCCCCCACCGCCTTCATCACCGTGAGCCAGCGCCCGGCGCTGCCGCTGCCAGCGGCGGCAAACGCGCCGGCCAGCAGCGTCATTTGGGTCGCGGTCAGCCGCGCCGCGAGCCGTAACCCTTTCCCACTCAGCCGCAAGCGACGCACGCGGCCGTCGGCAGTGTCGCCGGCGCTGACAATCAAGCCCATCTCGATCAACTGACGCAGCGGCGCATGCAGCGCCTGCTTCGTAATGGCCAGCACCTGCAGCAGTGACTTCACGGACAGGTCCGGTTGCTGGCCGACAAAGTACAGAATGCGGTGATGCACGCGCCCGAGCCCGCGCTGGGCGAGGATGCGATCGGGGCCGCCGGTGAACTCGCGATACGCGAAGTAAAACGTTTCAATCGCGGCGCGCAGATCGGTTTCGTCATTAAGGTCAATCATATTGACTCTCCGTCATGCATTGAGCTAAGGTATTAAGGTCAGCATTATTGACTTATCACCATGACGTCAAGCCCCCGACTTTCCGCCCGCGTGGCCGATCTCCACGCCTCGCCGATCCGCGAGATTCTGGCCCTTGTGTCCCAGCCCGGCATGATCTCGTTTGCCGGTGGCCTGCCCGCGCCGGAGACCTTTCCGGAGGTCACGCTGACGGGCGTTCCGCGCGACGCCTGGCAGTACGGCGCCAGCGAAGGCGACCTTGCCCTGCGCGAGCAAGTGGCGGCGGACCTCGCGGCGTGCGATCTGCCGGTGCCGGCGGCGCAGGTGCTGATCCTGTCGGGTTCGCAACAGGGCATCGATCTCGTCGCGAAGCTGTTCGTCGATGCCGGTACTGCCGTGGCGGTCGAAGCACCGACTTATCTCGCCGCCCTGCAGGTGTTCCGCTTCTTTGGCGCACGCTTCATCGAGTTCACGGCCGGGACCTGTGGCAGCCTGGCGGCCTCACGCCCCGCGCTGGCCTATGTGAACCCGACCTTCCAGAACCCGACCGGCTACTGCTACAGCGCCGAGGAGCGCCGCACCCTGGCCGTCCACTGTCGACAGCACGGCATCGTGGTGTTCGAAGACGATCCCTATCGCGATCTGAGTTACGGCGACAGCGCGCGGCGGCCGATTTGCGCGGATCTGGGCGACGCGTCGTGGATCTACCAGGGCTCATTCTCGAAATCGCTGGCCCCGGGATTGCGCCTCGGCTATCTCGCGTGCTCGGTTGAATTGCTGCCCTTGCTGACGCGCCTCAAGCAGGCCGCCGATCTGCACAGCAATCGCCTGAGCCAGGCGCTGGTGCTGGCGGCGCTGACCGATCCGGCGCGCCAGGCGCGCACAGCGGGCCTGATCGATTTCTACACCCGGCGACGTGACGCCTTTGCCGCCCTGCTCGACGAACATTTCGGCACGCTCGCCGACTGGGCGGTGCCGGCTGGCGGGCTGTTCTTCTGGCTCAAGCTGCGTGAGCGCCCGGCACTCGACACCCGCACGCTGCTGCCGCATGCGCTCGCGCGCGGCATTGCATTCATGCCGGGTGAGCCCTTCTTTGCTGCGGAGCGCGGCGGGCGTGGTTGCCTGCGCCTGAACTTCAGCCACGCGGCGCCGTCCGACGCCGCCCGCGGGCTCGCTGCGCTGGCGCAAGTGGTGCACAGCGCCGGCTGAACTCAGTCCGCCACGTCAGCCTTGAGCGCGCGTGCCAGCAACTCGGTGTCGAGATACTCGATGACTTCGCGGATTTGGCCGTCGACCAGGCGCAGGCAGTAGCAATAATCGTTGTCATAGCGTGCGCCTGACCGCATGCGCGCCAGGCCGCGAGCCTGCACCCATAGCCATTCACCTGCCGTGCCGAGGTGATCGGCAATACGCGCCACCGGGCCGTCGAGCGCGCTGTGCAGCGGTGCCAGCAGCCTGTCGCGCACCGCCAGCCGGCCGCGATGCACACCGGACACGGGCGTGTTGCCCGCCAGGCGATACACCACGTCTGTCGCCAGCAGGCTCAGCAGGTGCTCGTCGAATTGCGCTGGCGAAGCCTCGAACAGTTGCTGCACGAGCGCACGGTTGCGGCATGCCTGCGGATCATCAGCGGTAACGGTGCTGCTGAGATAGGTTGCGGGCCGCACCGCCGGCTGCCGTTCCATGACCCCCGGACTTCGCGGTGGCGCGTCGCGTTCGTCACGCCGCCCGAAGGCAGCGGTGACACAGGCGGTATCGAGGAATTCGTGCAACTCGACGATCGTACCGGCAGCCAGTCGATAACACAGACAGTAGTCGTTGTCGTAGCGACGCCCGTTTTTCAGCCGTGACTGACCACGGGCGAGCGCGCAGGCAGAGTCACCGTCCACGAGCAGCAGATCGAGGCGTAAGTGCAGATTACCTGCGAGTTCGCGCGGCAGCGCAAAAAAAACGGCACTGCCCCACTCGTGCCGATTGCGAAACGTGCCTGACCAGATCGTGTCGCCGATGAGGCGGATGCGTGCCCCGTCCGCCACGTTATTCACGCATCCCCGCCCATAGGCGCCCGGCTCGAACAGACTCGCCAGCAGCGCGCGATTGCGCGCGGTCAGGGGCACGTGCGTCAGATCAGGTGCTGCGTCGTTCACGCGGTTCAAATTAAAGGCTCGTTGCCGCAGAACAAGTGCCGGCAATGATATCGGTTCCGGCACACACGTCCGTGGACAGGGTCGCCATAGATACTCCCCGCTTGATCGGGCTAGATGTGCGCATCCGGATCCAGTCTCGGTGGGGCCGACGGGCGGGGCAAGCCGAGCTGACGCATCTGCCGGAGAATCCAGGCCTGACGCTGGCGCAGCCAGGGGCCGGGGTCGTTGACCCGGTAGCGCACCGGATTCGGCAGCACGCCCGCCAGCAGCGCCGCTTCGTCAGCACTCAGCGTGGCCGCCGCATGCCCGAAATAGGCGCGGCTCGCGGCCCCCACACCATAACGACCTGGCCCGAACTGGGCGATGTTCAAATAGACCTCGAGAATGCGCTCCTTCGACCACAGTACCTCGATCCAGACCGTCAACCACGCTTCCAGGCCCTTGCGCAGCCACTGACGCCCGCGCCACAGGAACAGGTTCTTCGCGACCTGCTGCGAGAGCGTGCTCGCACCGCGCAGCGGCTGGCCGGCGTCGCGCGCGGCGAGCACCGCTCTGATGGCCTCGAAGTCGAAGCCGTGATGGGTGAAGAACTTCTGATCTTCGGCGGCGATAACGGCGGCCGCCGCGAACGGCGACAGCCTGTGCAGCGGCTGCCAGTCCTGCTCGAGCCGGAAGCCCTGTGTGCCGGCACGCTGCGCGTCCCACCACTCACCGATCATCAGCGCCGTCAGCGGCGGATTGACCATGCGCAGCAGCGCCACCGGCGCAATGCTGAGCAACGCACAGGCCACCCCCCACCACCACAACGCACGCCAGGGCCGGCGGCGACGCACCGGGGTGTCATCGTGCAGGCCGAGCCGCGCGCGGGCCGCGCGCCGCCGCTCGCCGTCCGGATCGGGATCGATGCGCGCGATCCGACTCACTCGAAGATCGCGTAAACCTTGCGGCAGGCGGTCAGCGTTTCCCACACACCGCGAAAACCGGCGGGGATGACCAACGCATCGCCCGGGCCGAGTTCGGTGCTGTGTCCGGCGTCGTCGGTGAGGCGCACGCGCCCTTCGATGAGCTGACAGAATTCGTGCTCGGTGTATTCAATGCGCCAGGCGCCCGGTTCACAGGTCCAGGTGCCGGCGTGAAAGCGGCCCGACGGATCGCTGAACACATTGCGTACCGTCTGCAGCGGATGGCCGGCCAGCAGACGCGCCGCGGGCGGGAGGCTGTGCTCGGCCGCCGCCGTGGCGGCGTTGAAAAGGATCAGGGTGGGACTGCTCATCGTTCGGCTCTCCGGCGACTCGGGGCCGGTGGCTGTCCACCGCCGCAGCGCGTGGCATCATGGCACGGCGGGAGGCGATTCGCGCCCCGTACAACCGCCGGAGTAGCTCATGACCGACCCTATCCTGCTCATCGAGCGGGCCGACGGCATCGCGACCGTCACCCTGAACCGGCCCGCCAACCTCAACGCGCTGACGCGCGAGCTGCGGGCACGCATCGCTGATGCATTCCGCGAACTCGACGCCGACGGCAGCACGCGCGTGGCGATCCTCACCGGTGCCGGGCGCGCCTTCTGCGCCGGCATCGATCTGAAGGAACTCGGCAGCGGCGAGTCGCAGGTCGGCGCGCCGCGCGATCCCGCTTACGATCCAACGGCCGCGATGGCGGCTTTTCGCGGCCCGATCATCGGCGCGATCAACGGCGCGGCCGTGACCGGCGGCTTCGAACTGGCACTCGGCTGCGATCTGCTGGTGGCAAGCCCCACCGCGCGCTTCGCCGACACGCATGGCCGCGTCGGCGTGCACCCGGCCTGGGGCCTCAGCCAGCGGCTGTCGCGGCTCATCGGCATCGGCCGCGCCAAGGAAATGAGCCTCACCGGGAATTTCGTCGACGCCGCCACGGCCGAACGCTGGGGCCTCGTCAATCGCGTCGTGGATGCAGCGCAGCTGCTGCCGGTCTGCCGCGCGCTGGCCACCGACATGCTGAGCCTCGAACCGGACATGCTGGTGTCGTACAAGCGCGTGATCGACGACGGTTATGCGCTGTCGTTTGGCGAGGCCATGCAGCTCGAAGCCCGCGTCGCTCTCGAATACAACGCCGCCGTGTCGCCGGCGGCCGTTGAAGCGCGACGACGCGCAGTGCTCGATCGCGGCCGCCAACAGAACGGCTGAACACCTTCACGAGCCCAGGAGCAGCGTATGAAAATCGGCGTCTTCTCGATTCTGCCCGATGTAAAGGCCGATCCGGCCATCGTCGCCCGTCACGCGGAAGCGCTCGGCTTCGCGTCTTACTGGGTGCCTGATCACATCATCCTGCCGGTGACCTACAGCACACCCTATCCCGGCAATCCGGGCACGGGCCCCGATCCGGACTACCTGTGGCAGATGCCGGATCCGATGATCGCGCTGATGCGCGCGGCCACGGCGACCTCGACCATCGAAGTCGGCACCGGCGTGCTGCTCGTGCCCGAGCGGCACCCGCTGCATCTCGCGAAGGAGATTGCGTCCGTCGACGCGTACAGCAACGGGCGCTTTCATTTTGGCATCGGCGCCGGCTGGAACAAGGAAGAGTCGGAAATTCTCGGCGGTGATTTCGAACACCGCTGGTCGCAGGTCAAGGAAGCAATAGCGGTGATGAAAGCCTGCTGGACGCAGGACGCCGCCGAGTATCACGGCCGCTATTACGACTTCCCACCGGTGCGCTGCTACCCGAAGCCGGTGCAACGGCCCCATCCGCCGGTGTATCTGGGCGGCATCATGTTTGGTGAGCAGTGGGCGCGGCGCGTGTTCCGGCGCATCGTCGAATGGGGTGACGGCTGGCTGCCGGTGATCCGCGAAATCGCGCAGTTCACCGACGGCCGCGCGCAACTGCACACCCTCGCTGAAGAAGCCGGGCGCGATCCGGCGTCGATCCGTCTCACCGTGTTCGGCGCCTGGGAGCAGTGGCGCAAACGGCACGAAGTCGACGCGCTCGCTGCGGCTGGCGCTGAGCACGTGACGATCTGGCTGCTCGAACGCGACCACGATGGCATGCGGCGTGAACTCGATGCGCTGGCCACGGAGTTGCTGACGAACTGAGGGCAGCGACACCCGATCACGGCCTGCGACCTTTTGTCGCATCCACTGGCCTGCGATTTGCGTAGAAGCATTCGAAGTCAGGTCGCCGCGCCGGGGCGCTCGCGAGCATGGCCATGCGTTTGCATCGTTCGGCACGGTATTCTGGTGCAGGCCAGGCCGAACCCTGGAGATATTCAATGCGTTTCAAACCCAGCCCACATGCTCGAGTGCTGGGCATCGTCTGTCTTGTTCTGATGCAGTCAGCCCCGGCCAAGCCTGACCCTGAGCCACTGGCACACGAACAGATCACGGTGCGCGAACGCTCCGATCGCCTGCTCGGCGTGGCGAACAACGCTAGCGAAGGCGTGGTCGGCGCCCGCCAGATCAAGGCCCGTCCGGTGTCGCGGGTCGGTGAAGTCCTCGAGGCGGTGCCGGGCCTCATCCTCACGCAGCACAGCGGCAGCGGCAAGGCGAACCAGTTCTTCCTGCGCGGCTTCAATCTCGATCACGGGACCGACTTCGCGACCTTCGTCGACGGCATGCCGGTCAATTTGCCGACCCACGGTCACGGCCAGGGCTACTCCGACCTGAACTTTTTGATCCCGGACGTCATCGGCGGCATTCACTATCGAAAAGGCCCGTATTACGCCGACGCCGGCGACTTTTCGGCCGCCGGCGCGGCGCGCATCGAACTGCTGGATGCGCTGCCGACAGCGATCGCCGAACTCACCGTCGGCCACTACGATTATCAGCGGGGCCTGCTCGCCGGCTCAACGGACACCGGCGCCGGCACCCTGCTCGGAGCGGTCGACGCGCAGTTCAGTGACGGGCCCTGGGATCTCCCCGAGAACAGCAACCGCTACACCGGGCTGTTGCGGTATGGCCAGGGCGACGCCCGCAACGGCTGGCACCTGACCGGCATGGGCTACGGCAACGAGTGGAACTCGACCGATCAGATCCCGCAGCGCGCCGTCAGCAGCGGCGCCCTGTCGCGGTTCGGCGTGCTCGATGATTCGAATGGCGGTCGCACACATCGCTACAGCCTGTCCGGCAGCTGGCAAGCATCAGCTGCGCAGCACGACACCCGCATCAGCGCGTATGCGATCGACTATGGCCTGAATCTGTTTTCGAATTTTACGTTCCTGCTCGACGATCCCGATCGCGGCGATCAGTTCGAGCAGGAGGATCGGCGCCAGGTCTACGGCGGCCAGGTTCAGCGCAACTGGTTCGGGACGCTCGGCCGCTTCTACACCCAGCATACGCTGGGCCTGCAGCTGCGCTTCGACGACATCTCGAGTGTCGGCCTGTTTCATACGCAGGCCCAGCGGCGGCTGGGCACGACGCGGCAGGATGCCGTCAGACAGCTGAGCGTGTCGCCGTATCTGGAAAATCAGACCCAGTGGTTACCGAAGCTGCGCACCACGCTCGGCCTGCGCGGCGATTTCTATCACTTCGATGTCGACGCCGACAATGCGCTGAACAGCGGTGTCGCCCAGGACGGACTGGCGAGCCCGAAGGTGTCGGTGATTTTGGGCCCGTGGCTCGATACCGAGTACTACCTCAGTGCCGGGTACGGCTTTCACAGCAACGATGCCCGCGGCACGACCATCCGCGTCGACCCGGTCAGCGGCGATCCGACCGCGCGCGTGGACGCGCTGGTCCGCGCGACAGGCACCGAGGTCGGCGTGCGCAGCGCGCGACTGGCGGGGCTGCAGACCACGCTCTCGGCCTTTCTGCTCGACATCGATTCAGAACTGCTGTTCATCGGCGACGCTGGCAATACCGAAGCCAGCCGGCCGAGCCGGCGCTACGGACTCGAATGGACGAACTACTACACGCCATTGACCTGGCTCAACTTCGACGCCGACTTTTCCTTCTCCCGCGCAAACTTCAAGGACGATGATCCGGCAGGGCGCTCCATCCCCGGCGCGGTCGAACGCGTCATCGCGCTCGGCGCGACGGTGCATGAGTGGAACGGTTACTTCGGCAGCGTGCGCCTGCGGCACTTCGGTCCGCGCGCCCTGATCGAAAACGACAGCGTGCGCTCGTCCGCCACGACGCTCGTGAACGCCGAGGCCGGTTACGCGTTCCATTCAGGGGTGCGGCTGGCGCTGACGGCGTTCAACCTCTTCGATGCCGAGGACAGCGATATCGACTATTTCTATGCGTCCCGGCTCTCCGGTGAGGCGGCCGATGGCGTCGAGGACCGGCACTTCCATCCGGTCGAACCGGCGCAACTGAGGCTGACCGTGACCCTGTCATTCTGATTTGGGGCAAGCCGCTGTCCCGAATGAGAAGTGCTTCACACTACTGGGCCGGGCCGGGCCGGGCTGTCTATTGAGAGATCTGTGCGCCCGTCGACATAATCGATTACAGCTGCAGCACGCATCCCGGCGAATGGATGAAGGCCCATACGTCGCAGCGCCACTGATCAAGCACAGGGACGAAAACTCATGCACTACTCACTGAAGGCCGGCCTGCTGCTGGCTGGCATCCTCAGCCCGCTGGCCAGCCAGGCCCTGACGGCCAGCCGCGCCGATCTCGCCGCCTTCCTCGGCACCACGAAGGAAGCCATCGAGGCCATCAACCCGCGGCTCGGCAACGAAGACGTGGACGTCACGCGCGGCTCCGCGCTCCGCCGCACGCTGAACGTCAACGCCGGCGACACACTCACGTTCGACTGGCTGTTCGGCACTGACGAAGGCACGTCCGGCGATGACATCATCGATTACGCATTCTTCTCGGTGGATGGCCTGCTGACGCGGCTCGCCTCTGGCGACGACCCGCTAGTGCCCTCCGCTGGGCGGACCAGCTTCGACGAATATCACGCGCCCTTTGGGCCGGGCGCGGTGCCTGCGTTCCAGGCGATGGGCATCACTTTTGCGAACAGCGGGCTCGTGACGATCGGTTTTGCGGTGGTCGATGTGACGGACACCATCGTCAGCTCGGGACTCATCCTCGACAACTTCCGCTCTGCAACCCTGCAACTCGACAACGCCGGCTTCGAGGACGACCTGCTCTTCAATCTGTGGGAAGTCATCGGCGACGCTGACGCGTGGACCGAAGTGCCCAGCGCGCCCGAAGGCAATCTCGCTGCCATGCTGTTTACGGGTAACGGCCCTGCGGAAGTGCCGCTGCCGGCCGGCGTGTGGCTGCTGGGTTCGGCGCTGGCGACCCTCGGCTGGCGGCGTCACCGCCGCGGCTGAGCCCCGGCTTCGACGCCTGACAGACCCCGCTGCGGCGGGGGTTGTCTTTGCCGGGCGCGGCGCAGGCCTCAGCTCGCCGCGAGCAGGCCGCCGTCGACCGGAATCACCGCGCCGGTCACGAACGCACCGGCCCGCGATGCCAGACAGATGGCGATGCCGCCGATGTCCGACTCTTCGCCCATGCGTCCCAAGGGCACCTTGCCGATGATGGCCTCGCCCATGGTCGCGACCATCGGCGCCATCATGTCGGTGGCGAAGGGGCCGGGCGCTATCGCGTTCACCGTGATGTGACGCGCCGCGAGATGGGCGGCGAGCATGCGCGTCATCTGATGGACGGCGGCCTTCGACGGGCTGTAGGAAAAATTGTCGAAGGCCGGCGTGTGCAGCCCATCGACCGAACCGATGTTGATCACGCGCGAGGGTGCGGCGGCCGAGGCGCCCTTTTGCAACAGCGGCACCAGCGCCTGCGTCAGGAAGAACATGCCCTTGACGTTCAGGTCCATCACCTTGTCCCAGCCCTGCTCGGGAAACTGATCGAACGGCGCGCCCCAGGTTGCCCCAGCGTTGTTGACGAGAATGTCGAGCCTACCTTCGCGTACCGTGAGTTCGTCTGCCACACGCGCGATGTCGTCCATGCGCGAGACATCCGCCGGCAGCGCCACGCACTTGCCGAGGGGCGACAGCTCTGCAGCTGCTGCCGCGCAGGCCGCCGCCTTGCGTGAACACAGATACACCGTGGCGCCGGCGGCGGCGAAACTGCGCGCGATCATCAGGCCGATGCCGCGCGAACCGCCGGTCACCAGTGCCACCTTGCCCGCGATTGAAAACAGTTCGCTCATCCTGCCACCTGATGCCTGAGGGCCCGCTACACTATCGCCGATTCCCGCGCGCTTGAGTATCGCGCGCCGCATTCATCCCGGAGGCCCTGCGCATGTGCCGTGCCCTGCTGTATCTCGGTCCGCCGGTGCTGCTCGACGAGCTGCTGTTCCAGCCGGACAGCGCCCTGGTGCGCCAATCATTCAATCCGCGCATGTTGCATCTGCTGAACCTCGCCGGCTTCGGCATGCTGGCCTGGGATCGCGAGTCACGTGAGCCCGCCTTGCCCTATGAGTATCGGTCGACCTCGCTGCCGGTGTTCGACCGCAATCTGAAAGCACTCGCCGGCAAGGTGCGGGCGTCCTGCCTGCTCGCGCACGTGGGCGGCGTCGCCTACAGCACCGAGGTCACCATCTCGCTGCAGAATACGCATCCGTTCACCTTCGCCGGCTGCCGGCTCGGTCTTGCACACAACGGCGATCTGCATCGCATCGCTGACTACCGCGACGATCTCGCGCGTGAAATGAAACCGGCGTTTAGGCGGCAGATTGCGGGCACCACGGACAGTGAATGGATCGCCGCCCTGCTCGTCTCACGCCTCGCCGATCCGCAACGCTATTCAGCGGCCGAACTCGAACAGGCCGTGCTGGAAACCCTGGCGATCATCGGCCACGCCCGCCAGCGTGCCGGCGCTGCAAGCTCCTCCTCGGTGAACCTGTTCATCAGCGACGGCGAGCTCGCGCTGGGCGTGCGCTATTGCTTCGACTATGGCCGCTATGCGACGCACGATCCGGCGCGCGTGAACGAAGCGAATCTGCGCTATCTGAGTCTGTGGTACACGCTGGGCCATGATTTCGGCCTGCACGAGGACGAATGGAAGATGGTCGGCGCGGAAGATGCCGCTGATGCCGTGATCATTGCGTCCGAGCCGTTGACGGCCGATCACACCTCGTGGATAGAAGTGCCGGAGTACGGCCTGATTTGCGTGGACCGGACGCAGCAGCGCCCGCGCGTCACTGCGCGCGACATCAGGCTGTAACGCTTGGCGTCACGGCGGGCGGTCAGGCCTGACGCGCCAGCAGGGTCTGTGCGCGCTGCAGCCCGACGAGCTGGGCAAGCCGGTTGCTGAGCGCGAGCGCGCTGTCGGCGACGCTGCCCGCGACCGCGGCCCGCAGCGCGAGTCCCGGCGCGTCATCCGCCGCCCAGCACGCGCTGAATGCCGCTTGCGACAACTCGAGTACCAGGCTGTACTCGCGCGCATGACAGCCCACCGCGTGCCGGCCGCCGTCGAGCGCGGCAGGCAGCCCACACAGACTGCCCGGGCCAAGTACTTGCAGGCTTGTCAGGCAGCCATCCAAGGGCCGCAGTTCGAGCGCGCCACGCATGACGATCGCAATGCCCGCGGCGTCCTCACCACCTCGCAACAGCGCATCGCCTGCCGCGATAAGGCGTGGCCTCATGTTGGCGCTGAGGCGCTCGAGCGTCGAGGCGTCGAGCCCCTGAAAGGGCTTCAGCAAAGGCAGGAACAGCCGGTAGTCGAACATTGGCTCGGTGGCGCTCGCGACAGCGCGCCGGGCCGGGCGGCGCAGTGGCCGCGATGCGATTCATCAGCTGCATGTTGAGGGCGCCGATGCGCCTGACGACCCATTCACCGAGCCGTCGCGCCAGCGGTTCCTGCAATCTGCAGGCGGCGGCGTAACGGTGTCGATCGAAACCAAACACTGTCACCGGCCCCGCCGCCCGGACATTCGCCGTGCGACGGACGTCGGCTACCAACCCAATCTCTCCGACAATGTCGGGCGCGCGCAGCAAAGCCAGCGGCAGCTCACCACCGCCGGGCAGGCTGCGACAGACCTCAGCCGCGCCGTCGAGCAGCCCGAATGCGCCATCCGCCGCCTCGCCCTGCCGAATCAGCAGGCTGCCCGCTGACAGCTCGCGAACCTCGCCAAGCCTGGTCAGCGCAGCGAGTTCATCCGGCGCGAAGCCCGCACACAGCGGTAAGGCCGCGAGGCGGGCCATGAGCCGGCTGCTGTGCGCGTGACTCAAGCCTGGCGATGGACGATGGGCGCGGCGTCGCTCCACGGCAGCGGCTGATCAACGACCTGCAGGCTGATTTGCGACCAGACCAGTTTGGTCTCCGCGGCCGAACCGCTGACGCAGAGTTTGTAGTTGCCGAGGTTCAGTTCGTCCTGTGGCCGCGCGAGCAGTTGCGCCACACTGCCGGCGGCTTCGAACGGCTCGAGCATGCGCGGCTGCCAGCGCCCGAAGACCTTCGGATTGTCCGCGTATTCTTCGGTCATGCCGGTGCGCACGAAAGGCAGCATCAGGCACGCCGCACTGACCATATTCGACGCCTTGCCCAGATTGACCTTCAGAACTTCGGGCAACTTCAGCACCGCCCAGTTCGCCACAACATACCCCGGCACCGCGACACCCGGTTCCAGCGCCTGCATCGAGGAGATGTACATCAACTGCAGCGGCTGCTGGTGATAGACCGCCTCGCCGGCCCACAGATGCGTCATCGCCACGAAACCGTCGATCTTGGTGTTCATTACGAGCCGGGATTCAGCGAGGTTTTCGATGAATTCCCGACGCACGCGTGCACGGCGCTCGGCGCGACTCTCGTGCTCGATCTCCGGCAACGCGCGGCCGAAGCGGTAGCCTTTTTCAGTGAGCCCCGAATTGCAGATGATGAGATCGGGCCCGCGACCACCGTTCTGCTCGATGATGTAACTGCGCGAGGCCCACAGATCGCGCGTGTTCGTGACGTCGGCCTGCACGGCGTAAGCCTTTACGCCGCGCGCACGGATGGCGTCGACGAGGTCGAAGCCGTCGCGATAACTGCTGTGAAAATGCACACCGACGACTTCGGCACCGTTCGCTGCGGCGGCCAGCGCGAGTGCCTGTCCGATGCCGCCGTCCTTGCCCGAGCCTGTGATGAGCACGCATTTGCCCTTGAAGGCCTTGCTGGCCTGCTCGTCGAATCTGAACTGATCAAAGTCAGCCGTAAATGACATGGCCGGTCTCCCTCTGAAGTTGTTGATTCCTGTGCCGGGGCCGTGCGCCCGGTGTCAGGGCGGGCCAGCGGCAGCTTGGCCTCCTGTTTGCGCGTCTCCGCCAGCCGGCACCGGCCTGCTGGGCACCGGCGACAAGCCCGTCGCGGCGGGCACGCGCCATCTGACAGCGCACGCCGGGCATACGCGGCGCACGAACCGGGCCAAACCGGTTCGCGGCAATCAGTGGCCGCCCGCCTTGCTGCCGCGACGTTTGTCCTGACGCCGGAATTGCGTCAACAGCGAGACATAACTGATGCCGTCGCGGTTGTCGCGCGTGGTCGGCAGCAGGGCTTCGCGCCAGGCCGCCAGGCCACCGTCCATCACGCTCAAGCCCGCGCGCCCTGCCGCCTGCAAGGCGGCGGCGGCCCGGTTTGCGCGGTCGTCCGCGTCGCCCCCGAGCACCAGCGGCACCGCGGCGTCGAACAGGTGATTGACGATGTCGACGAAGGCCGCGTTCTGGACTTCAGCGCCGTCTTGCGGCGCAAAGAACACGAGCGGGAGATTCACCGCGCGCAGCAACGGGCGACCCTGGGCGAATTCGGCGACGGTCCTGACATCAATATATTGCACTGCGGAATTCTCGCGCAGCAGCGCGGCGACCGCGGTCGGACTCAGCGGAGTGCTCATCGGCTAAACGTCGGCACGAGCGGCGGGATGACGCGGCAGCGCAAGCGATCGGGCGCGCCAGCGGGATTGGTCAGCGCATAGCGCACGCCGTCCGGCGTGGGTTGTTCCGTCAGTTGACCGAGATGGAAGTGCAGAATGCGGCCATTGCCGGTCAGCGCGAACACGCAGTCGAGCACACGCTGCGCCGGCAGCGGTGTCGGATCGTCCGGCAGGATCAGGTAACTCAGGCTCGATGCATGCATGTGGTTGGCGAAAATCCCGTCACAAAAAGGTTGACAGTGGATCTGTCGGCATCGTACACGACTACAAACAATGCAGGGAGTTGGAGCGCGATGCCGCGAACGCCACAGACAGAAATGGTGACGGGTACGGTCTGGTATCAGCCGGGTGACGATATCCCCGACGTCGACCAGAAACTCTATGCGCTGCAAAACCAGTGCACCGACTGCAATGTCTGCGAGGTTGCGTGCTCGCTGGTGCATTCACCGGACGGCATCGTCAATCCGCTGCTCGCGCGGCTGAAAGTCAATCACGCTCCGCAGGTCGGCAAACGGGCCAGCGCTCACGGCCTCGGTTTCGTCGCCGACATCTGTCACCACTGCGGCAACCCGCCGCCCTGCGCGGAAGTCTGCCCGGCCGACGCCTTCTACTACGATCCGAAGACCAACGTCGCCGTCATTGCGCAGGACAAATGCATCGGCTGCATGGAATGCGTGCCGGGCTGTCCGTTCGACGTCATCTTCGTGGCGCCCGATGGTGAATTGCTGAAATGCGATCTGTGCGGGGGTGAGCCGGCCTGTGTCGAAGCCTGTGCTACACGCCCCGAGATGAACAATGCGGGCAAGCAGTACAACCGCGCGCCCGTGCTCTTCCACGCCGATAGCGCGACCTACCGTGCTGTGCTGCAGGACAAGCCCGAAGCACGCGACGAAGTCGGCATGATGCAGGCGATGCTCGAAAAGGGCATGGTCAGCAGCGCCGCCTGAATCTCCGTTCCAGCGAGGAATCCCGAATGCAAAGCCGACTGCTCCACGTCAATCTCACGACCGGTGAACTGCGCGTAGAAGAACTGCCGCATGCCCTGTTCGAGCGCTGGATCGGCGGTTCGGGCATCAACAACTGGATCATGTGGGAGCATTTCCTTAAACACGACATCCACTGCGATCCGCGTAGCCCCGACAACATTTTCGTGTTCGGCGTCGGCCCGCTGGCCGGGACGGGATCCGGCAGCGGCATCAAGGGCCGCATCACGTTCAAGAGCCCGTGCTACGGCATCTTCGGCGACTCGGCTGCCGGCGGGAAATTTCCATACATGGTGCGCTTCGCCGGCTTCGATCACATCGCCATCACCGGTAAGGCGCCGCGCCCGGTTTATCTCTATCTGTGCGATGGCTACGCCGACATTCGCGACGCGACGCATCTGTGGGGCAAGAACACGGCCGAGACCCACACCGGACTGAACACCGAACTCGGCGACTATCCTTCGCACGTGCACACCCTGACGATCGGCCAGGCTGGCGAGCACCAGGTGGGTATCGCGGCGGTCGTTTCCGATGCCTCGCGCATCCACGCCCGTGGGGGTGGTGGCTGCGTGATGGGATCGAAGAATCTGAAGGCCATCGCGGTGCAGGGCAGCGGCGGCGTACGCGTCGCAAATCCGGCCGGCATGCTGAAGTGGTCGCGCGAGTTTCGCGCGAGCATCGACAAGAACGAAGCCATCTATGGCTTCAAGCGCCGGGGCACACTCGGCGCCGTGGAAATGTATCAGCACATCGGCAGCCATTTCTGGCGCAACAACCAGGGCAACATGTTCCGCGGCGATGAAATCCGCTCGGACAACTGGGTCAAGAAGTTTCACAAGTATTCGGAAGTCTGCTCAGCGGACTGCTTCATCGCCTGTGACGGGCGCTACAAGATCGACGGCAGCGAGTCTGAAAAGGCCAAAAAGTACGTCGGCGAGACTTTCCGCCGGCCCGAATACCTGACGACCGGCAGCGCTGCCGGCGCGCTCGACATCCGCGACTGGGCCGAGGTGGCGCACTGGGGCAAGGTCACCAACGACTACGGCATCGACAATCAGGATCTGAGCTGCGCCATCAGCTTCATCATGGAAGTGCACCAGCACGGCCTGTTGAGTGAACGGGACATCGGCGAACTGTTCGGCCATGCGCAAAGCCTCGAGTGGGGCAACATGGAGGACATCGAGACGCTGATGGCCGACATCGTGTTCCGCCGCAACCTGTTCGGCGAACTGTTCCACGACGGCCCGTACTGGGGCGCACTGCGCTATTCGCAGCGCACCGGGCGCAACTTCATGAAGTACTCGATCTACGGCAAGGGCGGCGCGAGTTTTACCGAAGAGATGCGCCCGTTTCCGACCTGGATGAACAACATGGCGGTCGCGTCGCGGGGTGCGGACCACCTGAAGGGCATCGGGCTCATCGAGAAGTTCCAGCGCCGCGATTTGTCGAAGCGTTACTTCAACGGGCGCCTCGAAGCCGCTGACTTGAGCACCCCCGTGCTCAAGGGCGCCTGCACTGCGCTCGTCGAAAACCAGGTGGCGCTGATCAACTCCTATGGCGTGTGCCTGTTCCACTGGATGCTCGACCCGGCCGGCTACGCGCCGGAAGAACACTACGGCCGCGCCTTTGCCGCAGTGACCGGCATCGATCGCACGCCGGCCGAACTGATGCGCGACGGCGAACGCATCTGCAATCTGGAGAAGGCTTTCAATTCGCGCCTCGGCCTGCGGCGCGAACACGACACCATCTGCGAGCGCTGGATGTTCGAACCGACCACCGAGGGCATGTACCCCGGGCGCGTGGCCGCCGACATGTTCGAAACGGTCCTCGATGAATACTACGAATGGCGCGGCTGGGAACGCGAGTCGGGCCTGCAGACCGCGAGCCGCCTCGAATCCCTGGGCCTGGGCGACGTGGCCGAGGTGCTGGCGGCAGACGGCGCGCTGGCACGGGGCTGAGCCGGCGATGATCACGATTCACGCCCAGTACCAGAGCCGCTTCCGCGAGATCACCCGGGTGCCCGCCGAGACCTTCGAGCTCGAGCACCCGCTGGTGTCCGAGCTCGCGGCGCGCATCACTGGCAAATACGGGCCGACGATGCACGCGCTGCTGATGGACAGCGATGGCGAGAACCTCAACACCCGCGGCACGCTGTACCTGAACTCGCGCGGCGAACGCGTGTACATCGAAGACCCGCTGCACGACGGTGACACCATCTATTTCATGGTGGGCATCGCCGGCGGCTGAGCGCACCGCCAGCGCGCGGCAGCCGCTTTCAAGTCGGGGTGGGGCTGGCGTCCCCTGCCCCCATCAACCGCCCGCGAACATCTCCCGCAGCTTCAGCTTGTAGAACTTGCCGGTCGACGTCCGCGGCACGGCAGCGATGAACTCGACGCGATCCGGCAGCTGCCATTTGGCGAAGCCCGCCGCCGACAGGTGCTCACCGAGCGCTACGGCCGAGAGCTCGGCACCGACTTTCAACACCACGCAGGCCAACGGTCGTTCACCCCACTTCGGATCCGGCACGGCAATCACCGCGGCTTCGGCGACCGCCGGATGCGCCATGATCGCGTTCTCGAGATCCACCGAGCTTATCCACTCGCCGCCAGATTTGATGAGATCCTTCGTGCGATCCGTGATCCGCACGAAACCGAGCTCATCCATGGCCGCAACGTCGCCGGTGCGCAGCCAGCCATCTGGCGCGAACTTGTCGTCGGTGACGGGCAATTCGTGATAGCTGCCGGTGATGAACGGGCCGCGCACCTGGATTTCGCCGACGGTGCGGCCGTCCCAGGGGGCATCCACGCCTTCGTCCGTGCGGATGCGCACCTGTACCAGCGGCACCGGCACGCCCGCCATCGACGCGCGCCGGAAGCGCTCTGCTTCCGGCGCGTTCGCGAGGTCGAATCGCGGATAGGAGGCCGTCGCGAGCGGGGAGGTTTCCGTCATGCCCCAGCCCTGCATCAGCCAGATGTCATGCCGTGCAAAGGCGCGGATCAGCGCTTCAGGCACCGCAGAGCCGCCGACCATCGAGCGCATGCCCTGCGGCATTTTCCAGCGGCCCGGCTGCGCGGTTTGCGCGGCGTCGAAAGTCTGTATCAGGCCCAGCCAGATGGTGGGCACGCCGAGCGAGAGTGTCGGCGGCTCCGCGGTCATCAGGTCCAGCAGATCGTCCGGGTGCAGATGCGGCCCCGGGAACACGAGTTTTGCGCCCTGCATGATGGCGCCGTAAGGCACGCCCCAGGCGTTCGCATGGAACATCGGCGTCACCGGCAAAACCACGTCGGTGCTCTTGAGGGACCAGCAGTCCGCGAGACAGCCCACCAGCGTATGCAGCACCGTCGAACGGTGGGAATACACGACGCCCTTCGCGCGGCCGGTCGTGCCTGAGGTGTAGCACATCGCAACCGGATCATCCTCACCGTGCGTGGCGTACTGGAAGCCGTCCGGGTCGCCGCTGGCAAGCACCCGCTCGTAGTCCAGAAATTCGGCCGGCACGGGTGCGCCGGAGAACGGGTATACGATCACCTTCTCGAACGCATGCAGATCCGCGAACTGGCGATACAGCGGCAACAGGATGTCGTCGACGATCAGCACGCGATCGGCGGCATCGTTGGCGATGGCGCCAATCTCGGCGGGCGACAGCCTGAGATTCAGCGTGTGCATCACCGCGCCCGCCGCGGGAATGCCGAAATAGCACTCGAGATGGGCGTGATGGTTCCAGCACAGCGTCGCCACGCGTTCGCCTTTGCGCACGCCCAGCTTCTGCAGCGCGGAGGCCAGCGCACGGGTGCGGCGGTAGTACTCGGCGAAACTGTGGCGACGGATCGACTTGTCCGGCAGGCGCGACAGGATTTCCTGCGTCGGGAACAGGCTGCCAGCCCGCTCGAGCAGATGGTTCAGAGACAGCGGGACATCCATCATCGTTGCAATCATGGCGCAACAGTTCCTCTCAGGCTGGGGCGACTGTCGCCCGGGTTCATGGCGGTGGTTCGGGTGCGTGCAAACCGAGTTGTCCGGCCCGGCCGCGATACGGCGGCAGCGCCCGTTGCGCCGCGAACAGGCCATCGATGCGGGCAGTGATGGTCGCGTCGAACGCGCAGCTTCGACGCGCGTCCAGATCGAAGCTGATGGTCATGCTTTCGCGCTCGGCAACGCGGACTTCGCCGAGGCGCATCTCCTGCGCCACGTGCAGCCGTTTCGCGTCGCGATCGACGATGCGAGTCAGCAGCAGCACCTGGCTGCCGCCGGGCACCGGCCCGTGCACGACGACATGGGCCTCGAGCGCGACCGTCGAACGCCGGCGCGCGAGGCGATAGGCCTCATCGATGCCGATGGCCTGTTTCAGCGCGTCTATGCCGAGATCGAATGCCGCCGTGTAGAACGCCGGCGCCAGTCGGCCGCCCGCATCGAGCCACTCATCCGGCACCGTCACACGCCAGGGCACGGCGCCGTGCGCAACCGCGTCGTCAGCCACCGTCACGCTCAGGGCTGCTCGGCGCCTGCGGGCGCGGTGCCCTTGAATTCGGGCACGCTGTCATTGGGAAACCAGGTTTTGATCGCGGCGTCGTCAAACAGGGTTGCCTGGGAGTCGACGCGCCAGACGCCGTCCTGCTGCAGGACGGTATAGACCTCGAACTCGGTGCTGCCCTGGTTGTTCATCACGTCAGTCGCCCGCAGCACGTTCGGCACCTTCGCCGCATCCTCACAGCTGCCGTCCGCGCGACTCGCGCGGTGCGCGGGGCGCGCGTCCGGGGCGCCGAGGCTGACCCCGCCCAGTTCGAACATCTTGCGCTGCAGGTCCGCCCATTCCTCGCGCGGCCGGCCATCGGTCATGGTTGCCGTGACGTGTGCATAGGCGTCTTCAAAGCGCTTTTCCTGCATGGCGGTCAGGTAGTCGACCACCGCGGCGCGCGGACCGGGATCCGCGGTGCAATCGGCCGCCCGGGCCATCTGGCCTGCGGCACTGATGGAGAGGATCAGCCACAGGGCTCGCACGGCTGGGCGCATCGCATCCTCCCGAAAAGTCATCGTTACAGTCGTGACGGCAGGCTGACGCCTGCGTGGCGCCGCTAGCCTACCGCTCCGTCAGCCCTGTGACCATCGTTGCCACCCGGCCGGTGCCTGCGGCCGCGCGCGGTTTGCCCGTGGCGACGGGGTGCTGGCGGGCCGGGCGCCCGAAAATGCATCGACATCGCACCCGTTTGGAAAAACGGCCGCACGAGGCCGGCAAGTCCATGCTTGCGCCCCCCTCACTCGACCTGGCGCTGGCGCCCGCTATCTCCATACTTTCAACGAGCTCCGCAACACCGGCAAGCATTGCCGCCTGTCGCCTCCGTAGTCGCCCGCCACGCACCATCAATGTCCATGACAGGCAAAACCTGGAGCGACTGTCTGATTTATTTCGCCCCCGTCCGCAACAAAATTCGAAAGCCTGTGGTCCAATCGGCACAAGGCGCCAAAAAACCGCGGCATCGCCGGTTGGCACAGCGCTTGCATTTTTTGTTACCAAAGGAGGTCGTCGAGGCAACCCGCGCCAAGAAGACCACTAAAAAAATCAGGCTGTGCGCGAGTCGCTTGGATTACCTCTCACGGGATTCGTCATCGTGAGGAAGCGACTATGAGTATTTTCAATGAGTACCTTGCGCGTTACGAAAGCGCGCAGGAAACCGAGTATTCCCTGCAGGAATATCTCGATCTGTGCCGGACTGAGAGCGCGACGTATGCCTCCGCGGCCGAGCGCATGCTGCTCGCGATTGGCACGCCTGAAACCATCGACACGCGTAAAGATCAGCGCCTGTCACGTTTGTTCGCGAACAAGCTCATCCGGCGCTATCCGGCCTTTCGCGATTTCTACGGCATGGAGGAAACGATCGAGCAGATCGTGTCCTATTTCCGGCACGCGGCCCAGGGCCTCGAAGAGAAGAAACAGGTGCTCTACCTGCTCGGCCCGGTGGGCGGTGGTAAATCGTCGCTGGCGGAGAAATTGAAATCCCTGATCGAGGTCATGCCTTTCTATGCGCTGAAAGGATCGCCGGTCAATGAATCTCCGCTCGGCCTGTTCTCGCCGACCCAGGACGCGGCACTCCTCGAAAAGGAATTCGGCATCCCTCGCCGTTACCTGACCGGGTTGATGTCACCGTGGGCCATCAAACGCCTGCAGGAATACAAGGGCGACATTTCGCGCTTTCGTGTCGTCAAACGCCATCCGTCCGTACTGCGCCAGATTGGCGTTGCGAAAACCGAACCCGGTGACGAGAACAACCAGGACATCTCCTCGCTCGTGGGCAAGGTCGATATCCGCATGCTCGAGCACTATGCCCAGAACGATCCGGACGCCTACTCGTACTCGGGCGGTCTGTGCCTGGCGAACCAGGGCCTGCTCGAGTTCGTAGAAATGTTCAAGGCGCCGATCAAGGTGCTGCATCCGCTGCTGACCGCCACGCAGGAAGGCAACTACAAAGGCACCGAAGGCCTGTCCGCGATTCCGTTCGAGGGCATCATACTCGCGCACTCGAACGAATCGGAATGGCTGTCGTTCAAGAACAACCGGCACAATGAAGCCTTCCTCGACCGCATCTACATCGTCAAAGTGCCTTACTGCTACCGCGTCTCCGAGGAAGTGAAGATCTACGAGAAACTGCTCAACAGCAGTTCGCTGGCCCAGGCCTCCTGCGCGCCGGGCACGCTCGAGATGATGGCGCAGTTCGCGGTGCTCTCGCGCATCAAGGAACCGGAGAACTCAAGCATCTACTCCAAGATGCGCGTCTACGACGGAGAGAACCTGAAGGACGTCGATCCGAAATCCAAAAGCTACCAGGAGTATCGCGACTTCGCGGGGGTAGACGAAGGCATGACCGGGTTGTCGACGCGCTTTGCGTTCAAGATCCTGTCGAAGGTCTTCAACTTCGATCACTCAGAGGTGGCGGCCAACCCCGTGCACCTGCTGTACGTGCTCGAGCAGGCCATCGAGCGCGAGCAGTTTGGAAAGGAGACCGAGGAAAAATACCTCTCGCATCTGAAGGGACATCTCGCGACCCGCTACGCGGAACTGATCGGCAAGGAGATCCAGACTGCCTATCTCGAATCGTATTCGGAGTATGGCCAGAATATCTTCGACCGCTACGTGACCTACGCCGACTACTGGATCCAGGACGAGGATTATCGCGACCCGGACACCGGCGAGATCTTCGATCGCTCGGCCCTGAATGCCGAACTCGAGAAGATCGAGAAGCCGGCGGGCATCGCGAACCCGAAGGATTTCCGCAACGAAATCGTCAACTTCGTCCTTCGCGCGCGGGCGACCCACGGGGGCAAGAACCCGGGCTGGACGAGTTACGAAAAACTTCGCGAGGTCATCGAGCGCAAGATGTTCTCGAATACCGAAGACCTCCTGCCGGTCATTTCCTTCAATGCCAAGGGGTCGAGCGATGACCAGAAGAAGCACGAGAACTTCGTCAGCCGCATGACCGCCAAGGGTTACACGGAGAAGCAGGTTCGCCTGCTGTGCGAATGGTATCTACGTGTGAGGAAGTCCTCCTGAGGGTTGCCGCATGATAGTCGACCGCCGACTCAACGGGCGTCATCGCAACGCCGTCAACCGCGAACGTTTCGTGCGCCGCTACAAGGATCAGATCCGGCGCGCGGTGGCGGACGCGGTGGGGCGGCGTTCGATCACCGATCTCGACCGCGGCGAGCGGATCGACATCCAGCGCAAGGACATCGCGGAGCCGTTCTTTCATCACGGGCCCGGCGGGGAACGTGAACAGGTGCATCCGGGGAACAAGGAATTCGTGTCCGGCGACCGCCTGCCCAAACCCGAAGGCGGTGCCGGCGGCAGTGGTGGCCAGGCCGGCGATGGGGGCGACGGCGAAGATGATTTCGTCTTCGTGCTGTCGCGCGAGGAGTTCCTGGAATTCTTCTTCGAGGATCTGGCGCTGCCGGATCTCGTCAAGAAGCGGCTGGCAACGATTCCTTCAACCCGAAGTGTGCGCGCCGGGTTCACCCAGACCGGCGTGCCGACCAACGTGAACATCATCCGCTCACTGAAAAGCGCCGCGGCGCGCCGCCGGGCGCTCCACGCCCCGCGGCGCGGCGAACTTGCCAGCGCGGAGGAACATCTGAGTGCGCTGGAAGCGGCCGGCTCGCCGGCCGATGCCCTCCTTGAGGCGGAGGCCGAGGTCAGCCGCCTGCGCAAGCGACTCGCACGCGTGCCGTTCCTGGACACCATCGATCTGCGTTACAACAATCGCGTGCAGCGGCCGCAGCCGACGACGCAGGCGGCGATGTTCTGCATTCTGGACGTCTCCGGCTCGATGGATGAGTCGCGCAAGGACATCGCCAAACGCTTCTTCGCCCTGCTGTATCTGTTCCTGAGCCGTGCCTACGACAAAATCGAGGTGGTGTTCATTCGCCATCACACCCAGGCCGCGGAGGTAAACGAGGAGGACTTCTTTTCCGCGCGCGACACCGGCGGCACCATCGTCTCCAGCGCGCTGACGCTGATGGAGCAGATCATCAACGACCGCTACGGCGGCGACGACTGGAATCTGTACGCAGCGCAGGCCAGCGACGGCGACAACTGGCTCGACGACTCCCCCCGCTGTGCCGGCCTGCTGCGCAACAGCCTGCTGCCGCGGCTTCAGTACTACGCCTATGTGCAAGTGGGCGCGTTCGACGAGCAGGGCCTATGGCGCGAGTACGCCAGGCTCGCGAGTGAACGGCCGCAACTGGCAATGCGCAAGATTGCAAGTGTCGCTGACATCTACCCCGTGTTCCGCGCCCTCTTTGCGAAGCAGCCCACATGCGCCCCGGCCTGATCTCGAACGGCTCCGAATGGAACTTCGAACTGATCGAAGCTTATGAACGCGCCATCGCGGAGATTGCCGCCGACTATCGGCTCGACACCTATCCGAACCAGATCGAGATCGTCAGTGCCGAGCAGATGATGGATGCCTATTCATCCATTGGTATGCCGGTGGGCTACAGTCACTGGTCCTACGGCAAGGAGTTCGTGTCCGTCGAGCAGCGCTACCGGCGGGGCGAAATGGGCCTCGCTTACGAGATCGTCATCAACTCGAACCCCTGCATCGCCTACCTGATGGAAGAGAACACGATGCCGATGCAGGCGCTCGTGATTGCCCATGCGAGCTTCGGCCATAATTCCTTCTTCAAGGGCAACTATCTGTTCCGGACCTGGACCACGGCCGACTCGATCATCGACTACCTGCTGTTTGCGCGAGATTACATCCGCGACTGTGAACAGCGCCATGGCGAGGCGGCGGTCGAAGCCATGCTGGATTCCTGCCATGCCTTGCGCAACTATGGAGTCGACCGCTGCAAGCGCCCCGCGCACCTGTCGCCCCTGCAGGAACAGGCGCGGCAGCGCACCCGCGAGTTGCAGCAGCAGGCGGCAGTCAATGAGCTCTGGCGCACCCTGCCCCAGCGTGATGCCGAACCTGATCCCGGAACCGCCGAGCACTTCCCGGCCGAGCCGCAGGAGAACCTGCTGTACTTTATCGAGAAGAACGCACCACTGCTCGCACCCTGGCAGCGCGAGATCGTGCGCATCGTGCGCAAGCTTGCGCAGTACTTCTACCCGCAGCGGCAGACCCAGGTGATGAACGAAGGCTGGGCCACGTTCTGGCATTACACGCTGTTGAACCGGCTCTACGACGATGGCCGCGTCGACGACGCGTTCATGCTCGAGTTCCTGAGCTCGCACACCAATGTCGTGGCGCAGCCTGGATTTGATCATCCACGCTACAGCGGCATCAACCCCTATGCGCTGGGCTTCTCGATGATGCGCGACATCCGGCGTATCTGCGAGACACCCACGGCCGAAGATCGCGCCTGGTTTCCTGACCTGGCCGGCAGTGACTGGATTTCAAGTCTGGATTTCGCGATGCGCAACTACAAGGACGAATCCTTCATTGCGCAGTACCTGTCGCCCCAGCTGATGCGTGAAATGCGCCTGTTCGCCATTTTGGACGACGATCGCGAACGCGCTTATCAAGTGGCGGCGATACATGATGATGCCGGCTACCGGCGGCTGCGGTCGGCGCTCGCCGCGCAGTACGATCTCGGGAATCGCGAACCGGACATCCAGGTATGGCGCGCCGACCGGCGCGGCGACCGTTCGCTGACCCTGCGCCACCAGCAGCGCGGACGGCGTCCGCTCGCAGCGGCCAGCACGGAAGCGCTGAAACATCTGGCAAGTCTGTGGGGTTTTCCGGTCAGAATGGAGACCGTAACAGCCGACGGGCGCGTTGACGCGGTGAACGAAGCGCAACCGCCGCGCTGACCGCCGCCCGTGCGAGGCGGGCCGGGTCTTGCTCAGGCCGCCAGCGCACGCGTGGCGTGCGCTGCGAGGACTGCACTGAGTTGCGCGAGCGTATACGGTTTGGACAGGAAGGCGTCCATGCCGGCGTCGAGACAGGCTTCGCGATTCGCACGAAAGGCGTTCGCAGTCATCGCCACGACGGGTGTGCGGACGAGAACGCGCAGGCGCTCCTCGACCCGCAGCGCGCGCGTCGCGGCGCAGCCGTCCATCACCGGCATCTGGCAGTCCATCAGTACCAGATCATAATGCCCTGCCAGCCAGCGGCGCAGGCCCTCGGCCCCGCCGCAGGCGACTTCCACGTGGCAGCTGGCAATCCATCAGCACCAGGTCATACCGGGCGTCACGCCAGTGCTGCACGGCCTCGGCACCATTGTGGGCAACCGTAATCTCGCACCCCAGCTGCTCAAGCATCGCGACGCCCACTTCAAGGTTGACCGGATTGTCCTCGATGAGCAGCACCGAGAGCCGGTCTGTCGTCAGCCCGCTAGCGACCGTTGCGTCTGCGGGTGCGTCGTGCGCAGCGATGCCCTTGAAGCGTAGCGTGCAGCGTACGCGGGTGCCTTGCCCCGCCTCGCTGTCGATCTGCAAGTCCCCCTGCATCAGGCGGGCGAGTTCATGGCTGGTGGCGAGTCCGAGTCCAATCCCGCCGAACGGGCGTGTCGTTGATGCGTCGACCTGTGAGAAGGCACTGAAGAGGCGTGCGAGATCGGCCTGTTCGATGCCGATACCGGTGTCGCTGATGTCGAATTCGAGTTCGGGCTCTGTGCCGGCCCCAGGCGCCCGGCGCCCGGCGCACGGCGACCGCGACGCGACCCTCCGGCGTGAACTTGATGGCATTAGCGACCAGATTGAACAGAATCTGCCGGACGCGGGCCGCGTCGCCAATGACCCGGCCGGGCACGTCGTCGGCGATCGCGAGCGTGAACACCAGGCCCTGCACCGCGGTGCTGGCGCGCATCGTTTCAACGAGGTTCTCGACGAGTCCCGATGGCCACCACGGCGACGTTGGCGAGCATGCCGGCCGCCATCATCCACACCTGCCAGCCGGCGCCGAGCGCGTGGAGGATTCACGCCATCATCGCGCAGGAGATTAGCCCCAGGAGGCTTGCCAGCGCGAAGCTGTGCGTGCGGATGCGGTCGCGCAGGTCCGTCGGTACAGGCGTACCGAACATCAGGCTCGACAGCCGACTCACACTGAATCGTGGGACCGGCACTCACCGCACCGGAAGGCTAAGATACCCCCTTGTAGCGGCCTGAAAACGCATTCCTGCAGGTCATCATGTCGATTGGGCCGGCGTAGCGCTGGGGGTGGAGATCGCGTGCAACTGTCGTATCAGAGTCGTCCGCCGCTGGCGCCAACGCATCGCCCGCCATTGCTCGTGCTGTTGCATGGCATCAGTGGTAACGAGTCCGCGCTCGAGCGCTTTGCCGACGCGCTCGATCCGCGCCTGCGGGTCCTCAGCGTGCGCGCGCCGTTCACCTCCGCGCCCGGTGCCCATCGCTGGTTCGCTGTGAAATTTTCGCCTCAGGGCATCCATATCGATAGCGAGGAAGCTGAACAGAGCCGGCTGGCCGTTATCCAGTTCATCAACGACGCGGTGATGGGTTTCGGCGCTGATCCCCGGCGCGTCTATTTGCTGGGTTTTAGCCAGGGGGCGACGCTGGCTTACGCCATCGGCCTCACCGCGCCCGACAAACTCCGCGGGATAGTCGGGATTGGCGGTCGGGTGTTGCGTGAACTCGCGCCGCTGGCGGCGCCCGGCGCGGCACTACGCCATCTGACACTGCTGATTCAGCACGGCGTCAACGACCCCGTCATGCCTGTCGCGCGCGGCCGCGCGACCCGCGACCTGTTCGTGAGTCTGGGTGTGATGCTGGGTTATCGCGAGTACGCAGCGGCGCACGAAATCACTGACGACATGCGCGATGATGCCTGCGACTTCCTCCGCACGCAGTTGAACCGGCTCGATCAGCAGCGCGATATGCCAACCTGAGACGTCTCCCGTCAGCTCGACTGCTGGCCGTCGACCGACACGCTGGGCGGCAGCGCGCACCCGGCCAACTGGCCAAGATGCGTCATGAGGGTGCAGATCGCGTCGTCGCTGGCGGCCCGAAAGCTGCGCCGCGGGGCGCCGTCACCCGCCCGCCCGGCGCGCGGAAACGGCGGGGTTTCGTTCCTCAGCAGCAAGCGCACGTCGGCCGCCGGCAGCTTCGGATGCAGTGCGAGCAGCAGCGCCACGACACCGGACACATGGGCCGCGGCAAAGGAACTGCCGGAGATGAAGTCACAGGCCCCGTGCGGGAAGGTCGTCAGCACCTGGCTGCCCGGGGCGTAAATGGCTGGCTGGCCACTGCCTCCGACGCCGATGGACTCAACGCGAATCACACGCTCGGCGGCGGTCGGAAAACTCACGGCCGCCAACGGCTGCGCCGGCGACCACCACCACGCCGGCGTCCAGCACGGCCTCGAGCAGGGCTTGCAGCAGGGGAGGCGGCGCCGGTCAGGCTCAGGTTCAGCACATCAGGCTTCAGGCGGATGACGGCATCGAGCGCACGCGCCAGCGTGAGGCTGTTGCAGACCGCGCCGGGATCGGTCGGCCCCTGCGGCCAGCAGGCGCGCAGCGATAAGAGCTTGGCCCCCGGCGCGACACCGACGATGCCTGTGCGATTGTCGGCCAGCGCGGCGATGACGCCGGCCACGGCCGTGCCATGGACGTCGTCGTGCTCGCCCTGCGAGTCGGAGACGAGGTCGCGCCTGTCGACCACCTGCCCCGCGCGATCGGGGTGATGAATGTCGATGCCGGTATCCATCACTGCGATGCGCACGTTGCGTGCGGTGCAGAGCCGGTGGGCTGGGTTGGGTTCGAGCCCGCCGGACGCCGGTCCGAACACCGCCTCCCTGGTGCCCAACACCTGAGTAGAGCGTCGCCAGCGCCTGCTGGTCGCCGTGACCAATGGCGCAGATCAGTGCCCAGTCCTTGGCGTCCTGCGCGGCGCGGCGCACCGGATCTGTGTTCCGACTCATCGGCTTACCAGCGCCCGCTGACGCCCTGTGAGGTCCGTTAATGCCGGCACCACGGGCAGACGTTCAATCAAATGCAAAAGAGCATGTCGCGCTCTCAGAGCGAGCGGGCGTGGACACGGCATGGTGGCCGCACGCTACGCCGGGCACAGCGCAAATTCCCTGCGCGGGCGGGCCGCTACGTGAATCATCGTCACGCTCGGGACGGGGCACACGCAGCCCCTCGCAACCGCGAGCGCTTGCCCGCCTACAATAGGGCCATGAGCGCCAGCGACAGCCCGGGTTTGCGCAAAATCATCCATATCGACATGGACGCGTTCTATGCGTCAGTGGCGCAGCGCGACAGTCCAGACCTGCGGGGCCAGCCCGTGATCGTGGCGTGGCAAAGCCCCCGTTCGGTGGTCTGTGCCGCTTCCTACGAAGCCCGGCGCTTCGGGGTGCACTCGGCGATGCCCGCCTCGCGCGCCGCCCGTCTGTGCCCGCAGGGCGTGTTCGTGCCACCTGATTTCACGCGCTACAAGGCGGTATCCGCCGAGATTCATCAGGTTTTTCACTGCTACACGGATCTGGTCGAGCCGCTGTCCCTCGATGAGGCCTATCTCGATGTCACCGACAATAAGCCCGGCCTGCCCACCGCGACTGCGGTGGCCCGCGCCATTCGCCGCGACATCGAAGCCGCGACCGGCCTGACGGCCTCGGCCGGTGTGGCGCCGAATAAATACCTCGCCAAGATTGCTTCCGACTGGCGCAAGCCGAACGGCATCTACGTGATCCAGCCGGCAATGATCAGCGACTTTCTGGCGACGCTGCCGGTAACCCGGCTGCCAGGCGTCGGCAAGGCCACCGAGCAGCAATTGCAGGCCCTGGGCGTGACGACGGTGGCGAACCTGCGGGCCATCGAGCGCCAGACGCTCGTCGCCCGCTTCGGTCGCTATGGTCAGCGTCTCCATGAACTGGCGCGCGGCGAAGACGAGCGGCCGGTGGTGTCTCACCGGCCGGTGCAGTCCATCTCGGCCGAACAGACTTTTGAGCACGATTTGCCGCTGGCGCTGGTCGCCTCCGCCCTGCCCGCGCTCGCGGCACAGGTCTGGCAGGCAGCGGCGCGCAAGGCACGCATTGGCCGCACCGTCGTGCTGAAACTCAAGACCGCAGACTTTCGCCTCCTGACCCGCCATCAGACGCCACCCGCGCCGCCACGCGCGGCGTGTGACATCCTCGAATGCGGGCAGCAATTGCTGGCGCGAATTCAGAGCGACGGCCATGTGCGCTATCGGCTCGCTGGCCTGGGGCTGACGAACTTCGTTGACCAGTTGGATGAGCGGCAGAGCACGCTGTTCGATGCGGCTGCAAGCGCAGAGTGAGGACGCGCAAACAGCGCGCACGAGGCAGCACGGCATCGGCGGGACTGTACTCAGCCAGCGCAACGGCCACTCAGGCGCAGCCGACGGCAAAGCGAACTCCGTCAGCGCCCTAAAGTTGCGCCGCGCCGGTGCCGATAGCTCAAGTGGGCGGCGACACCCCCCCCTCCTTGTCCGCCGCTCAGCCTCGTGGGCCGGCCCCCCCGCCGGCCCACATTTTCTTCTCGCCACACAGCCGTCAGCCACCGCCGCGCCGATCACTCGCCCGGCACAGCCTCGTCGACGCGTTGAAAGCCGCGCGGCAGCCGACCGCCCCGTTTCGAGCGCTCCCCGCGATAGACATCCAGATCGCGCGGCTTCAGCGTGATGTGACGACTGCCGGCCGACACCCGCAGACTGCCGCCCGGCCCCAGCACCACGACCGACTTCAGGACTTCTTCGCCGCTCTTGAACTTCAGCGTCGGGATCTGGATCAGCTTCACGCCTTTGCCGCGCGGCAACTGCGGTAGTTCGAGCACCTTGAACACCAGCACGTGGCCGGCACTGGTGACACAGACGACATCCTCTTCCGCCGGGTTGTCGATTGGAAATACGCCCAGCGCGCGCGCGCCATCCGGCAGGTTCAACAAGGCCTTGCCGGCCTTGTTCTTCGCGAACAGGTGCTCGTAAATCGTGCGGAAACCGTAGCCGGCGTCGGATGCCACGAGCACTTCCTGCTCCGCGTTTCCGATCGCGAGCGCGACGAACGGCACCCCGTCCGGGGGGCTCAGGCGGCCAGCCAGTGGTTCACCCATGCCGCGCGCCGAGGGCAGCGTATGGGCGGCGAGTGAATAACTGCGCCCATCCGCCCCCAGCAACACTGCCTGCTGGTTGCTGCGGCCAAGCGCCGCCGCGCGGAAACTGTCACCGCTGCGGAACGCAAGCTCGCTTGCTTCGATTTCATGGCCTTTAGCCGCCCGGATCCAGCCCTTCTCCGACAGCACCACGGTGACCGGTTCGACACTGACGAGTTCGGTTTCGTCGAGCGCCTGCGCGGCCGCCCGCTGCACGAGCACGCTGCGTCGTTCGTCGCCGAACTCATCGACATCGCGCTCAAGTTCCTGACGCAGCAGGGTCTTCAGGCGCCGCGGCGAACCGAGAATCTGCTCGATGCGCTTACGCTCGGTTTCGAGTTCCGCCTGCTCGCCGCGGATCTTCTGCTCTTCGAGCCGCGCGAGGTGGCGCAGGCGCAGATCGAGAATGGCATCTGCCTGGACGGCCGTCAGCGCAAAGCGCTCTATCAGGTTCTGCTTCGGCTCGTCGGCCGTGCGAATGATGTGGATGACTTCGTCGATGTTCAGATAGGCGATCAGATAACCGGCGAGGATGTGCAGCCGATCGATGACCTTGTCCAGCCTGAATTGCAAGCGGCGCCGCACGGTCTCGGTGCGGTAATCGAGCCAATCGGCGAGCAGGCTCTTCAGATTGCGCACGCCGGGCAGGCCGTCCAGCCCAATCATGTTGAGGTTTACGCGGAAGGTGCGCTCGAGATCGGTGGTCGCAAACAGGTGCTGCATCAGCGCGTCGCTGTCGATCCGCGTCGAACGCGGCATCAGCACGATGCGCGTCGGCGTTTCGTGATCGGATTCATCGCGGATGTCGTCGAGCATCGGCAGCTTCTTGGCCTGCATCTGCGCGGCGATCTGCTCGATGATCTTCGAGCCCGAGGTCTGGTAGGGCAGCTCGGTGATGATGACGTTACCGTTCTCCAGCGAATACACGCCGCGCATGCGCACGCTGCCGTGCCCGGTCGCGTAAATCTGGCGCAGATCGGCGAGCGGCGTGATGATTTCACCACCGCTCGGGAAATCCGGGCCGGGCACGAAATCACACAGTTCGCCGATGGTCGCGGCCGGCTTCTCGAGAAGATGAATACAGGCGCCGACAATCTCGCGCACATTGTGCGGGGGAATGTCCGTCGCCATGCCGACCGCGATCCCCGTGGTGCCGTTCAGCAGCACGTTCGGCAGCCGCGCCGGCAGCAGCTTCGGCTCTTCGAGCGTGCCGTCGAAGTTGGGCACCCAGTCGGAAGTCCGCTGCTCGAGTTCGGACAGCAGCGTGTCGGCGTAACGCGTCAGTTTCGCTTCGGTGTAACGCATCGCCGCGAAGGACTTCGGATCGTCCGGAGAACCCCAGTTGCCCTGGCCATCGATCAGCGGATAGCGATAGCTGAACGGCTGCGCCATCAGCACCATCGCCTCGTAGCACGCAGCGTCACCGTGCGGATGAAACTTGCCGATCACGTCGCCGACGGTGCGCGCGGACTTCTTGTGCTTGGAGGCCGCGCTGAGACCGAGTTCGGACATAGCATAGATGATGCGGCGCTGGACCGGCTTCAGGCCGTCCGCCAGATGCGGCAGCGCGCGATCGAGAATGACGTACATCGAATAGTCGAGATACGCCTGCTCCGTGAATTCGCGGAGCGGCCGGCGATCGATATGCGCTTTCTCACCCATGAGGTATCAGTCCTTCAGCCCGTTCAGGGCAGCGCGGCCAGATTGCTGGCCAGATTGCCCTTGCGCTCGAGCCAGTCGCGGCGGTCGCCCGCACGCTTCTTGCCGAGCAGCATGTCCATCATTGAATCGGTGGCGAGATCGTCGTCGATCGTCAGCTGCACGAGGCGGCGCGAGGCCGGCAGCATCGAGGTTTCGCGCAGCTGGGAGGGATTCATCTCACCCAGGCCCTTGAAGCGCTGGATGTTGATCTTGCCTTTGATGCGGTCGGCCTGGATACGGGCGACCAACATGTCGCGTTCACTGTCATCGAGCGCGTAATAGACTTCTTTGCCGGCGTCGATACGATACAGCGGCGGCATCGCCACGAACACGTGTCCGGCGGCCACCACCGCGCGGAAGTGGCGCAAGAACAGCGCGCACAGCAGCGTGGCAATGTGGGCGCCGTCAGAGTCGGCGTCAGCAAGGATGCAGATCTTGCCGTAACGCAGGCCTTCGAGTTCCGGAAGGCCGGGATCGACGCCGATGGCGACGGCGATGTCATGCACTTCCTGCGAGGCGAGCACCTGCGTCGATTCGACTTCCCAGGTGTTCAGGATCTTGCCGCGCAGCGGCAGGATCGCCTGGAAGTCCTTGTCGCGCGCCTGCTTGGCCGAACCGCCGGCGGAATCACCTTCCACCAGGAACAGCTCGGATTCGCCGAGATCGTTCGAGGTACAGTCGGCCAGTTTGCCGGGCAGCGCCGGGCCGTTGCCAGCGACCTTCTTGCGCACGACGGCCTTCGCCGCTTTCATGCGCAGCTGCGCACGTTCTATCGCCAGTTGCGCGATGCGTTCGCCCGATTCGACGTGCTGATGCAACCACAGGCTGAACGCGTCGCGCACGGCGGTGGCGACGATCGCGGAAGCCGCCTGACTCGACAGACGCTCCTTGGTCTGTCCCGAGAACTGCGGTTCGGTCATCTTCAGCGACAGCACGTAGGCGAGCTGCTCGGAGACATCGTCGGCGGTGATCTTCAGACCGCGCGTCAGCAGGTTGCGGAACTCACAGAACTCGCGCATGGCCTCGAGCAGGCCCTGCCGCATGCCGTTCACATGCGTACCGCCCTGCGCGGTCGGCACGAGGTTCACATAGCTTTCGGAGACGGGTTCGCCGTCATCGGCGCGCCACTGCAGGGCCCAGGTCACCGCCGCGGTAGGCGCCTCGTGATGGCCATGCACGGCGTCCACCGGCACCAGGTCGGCATCGACCATCGCGCTCGCCAGATAGCCGCGCAGACCGTCTTCGTAATGCCAGGTGTCAGTTTCATGGGTGGCTTCGTCGGTCAACGTGACCTGCAGGCCCGGGCACAGCACGGCCTTCGCGCGCAACAGGTGACGCAGCCGCGGGACGGCCAGTTTGATGGTGTCGAAGTAGCGCTCATCAGGCCAGAACCGGATGCTCGTCCCCGTCTTCTGTTTGCCGACGCGCCCGACTTCGGTCAGTGATTCACTGCGTTCACCACCGGCAAACGCCATCGCGTACTCGACGCCGCCACGCTTGACCCTGACTTCGAGCCGCGACGACAGTGCATTGACCACCGACACACCGACGCCGTGCAGGCCACCGGAAAACTTGTAGTGCTTGCCCGAGAACTTGCCGCCGGCATGCAGGCGGGTCAGGATGACTTCGACGCCCGAGATTTGTTCGCCCGGGTGCAGGTCGACCGGCATGCCGCGACCATCGTCGGCAACCGAGACCGAGGCGTCTGCATGCAGCGTGACGTCGATGCGTGTGCAGTGACTGGCCAGCGCTTCATCGACGCTGTTGTCGACGACCTCCTGCACCAGATGGTTGGGCCGGGAGGTATCGGTGTACATCCCGGGCCGTTTGCGGACCGGCTCGAGACCAGTCAGGACCTCGATGTCAGCCGCGTCGTATCGCGCGCTCAACGGCCGCTCCCCATGAGTCGAAGTGGTTGGTGTGGTTCTCACGCCGCCGGGTCTGGGGGCGGCCGGCGGCAGCTGATGGCGCGCGGATGGTCGTCCAATGACCGCGTGCGGTCAAGCCAGATCGTGGGCGAGCGAGGCGCGCACGGCTTCGGGCACCGGGTCGAGGCTGTAGGCGTACAGCGGGTGGCTGACACCGATCGAAATCGCGGCCCCGGCGCGCGCCGCGGCGATCATGTCGGGCGTCAGCTGAAAGCGCACGAAATGGACGGCGGCGGTCTTTGCTTCCTTCGCGCGTTCCATGTCCTCATCCGCAATTCCCTTTACCCGCGCACTGCCGCCTACCTGCACCCACAGTTCGTGCTCGATGCCGACCAGCCGGACCAGCGCGACCTTGCGCTCCTCGACGTCGGCATACTCGATCATGAATGTGGCTTTCCAGTTGTCGCCGTCCGGGATCAGCGGCGTATAGGCGTCGAGTTCGTCCTGGATAGCCGCGGGTTCGAAGATGCGTTCGATCCGCAGCATCTCCTGCACCTGATATTGAACGGTCAGGCGATCTTCGAAATACAGCGTGGCGTGTGCGCCAAGGCACACCTGCCGCGTCGCCTTGTGGTTCAGCACCTGCTGGCGAAACTCGACGCGCGTAGCGTGGTAGCGCTCGAGGGGCAGCAGGTCGTCACGGGTCAGTCTGTTCGCTGAGTTTGTCATCTGTCAGATTCCATATGCCTGTCGCAACAACGTGAATGCCGAGGTTGCTTCACTGCCCGCAACGCCCTGCTCGATGAGTTCGCCAGCCATCGGGCAGTCGCTGAGGTAATGATCGTAACTGCCTTCAGTGATCCGCCCGACAACCGGCGCGCAGATCTTCTTCGCGAACGCGTAGTTCTCTGCCTTGACCGCGTAGGTGCCATCGTGGCCCGAACAGCGTTCAATCGAAGTGACTTTCGTCCCGGGCACGAGTTCAAGCACGTCCCGGGTCTTGAGTCCGATGTTCTGCACGCGCTGATGGCAGGGCACGTGGTGGGCGATGGTGCCCAGCGCGCGCTTGAAGTCGGTGTTCAGCAGGCCGGCGCGATGCCGCAGCATCAGATACTCGAACGGATCGAAGAACGCCTTCCTGATGCGCTGGACGGCCGTGTCCTCGGGGAACATCAACGGCACTTCCTGCTTGAACATCAGCACGCAGCTCGGAATTGGCGCGATCAGGTCGTAGCCCTGTGCGACCAGCGGCAGCAGCACGGCGACGTTCTGGTCCTTGTGCTGCTCGACGGTCTCGAGATCGCCCAGTTCGAGCTTCGGCATGCCGCAGCAGACTTCGGCACCGGTGATGCGCACGTCGATGCCGTTATGCTGGAATACGGCGACCATGTCCTCAACGATATGCGGCGCATTGCGATTGCCGTAGCAGGTCAGAAACACCGCGACCCTGCCGGTCGTTTCGGGCGTCGGCACCGGCGTGACAGTGACCGTCGGCATGCCTTCCAGACGCTTGCGCGCGGTATTGCTTTCAAAGCGCGGCAGCGGCGCATCCGCGTGGATGCCCATGAGCTTCTGCAGCACCTGGCGCGCGGGTTTCAGCTGATTGACCGCATTGACGGTCTGCGCGATGACCGGAATCGACGCCAGCTTGCCAACCGCGTCCGTCGCGGTCAGTACCTTGTCGCGCAGGCTGACGTCACCCTCTTTGAATTTCACGGCCTTCGCGCGCAGCATCAGATGCGGAAAGTCGACGTTCCACTCGTGCGGCGGCACATAGGGACATTTCGTCAGATAACAGAGGTCGCAGAGGTAGCACTGATCGACAACCTTCCAGTAGTCCACTTTCGGGATGCCGTCGACTTCCAGGGTCGGCGACTCGTCGACGAGATCGAACAGCGTCGGAAATGAATTGCAAAGGCTGACGCAGCGTCGACAGCCGTGGCAGATGTCGTACACGCGCTCCAGTTCCGTGAACAGGTTTTGCTTGTCGTAGAACGACGCCGAGCGCCAGTCGAGCGGATGCCGGGTGGGCGCTTCTAGGCTGCCTTCTCGTGCCATGCTCGCTTACTCCAGGGGCTTGGGGCGTAACGCGCCGCCGTACCGTTCTCAAATGCGATGAAGCCGGGCGGACCCGGCTTCATCGGCCTGCCGATGACACGAACGCTCAATTCATTGAATCAAGGGCCTTCTGAAAGCGATTGGCGTGCGAGCGTTCGGCCTTGGCCAGCGTTTCGAACCAGTCGGCGATTTCGCCAAAGCCCTCATCACGCGCGGCCTTCGACATGCCCGGGTACATGTCGGTGTACTCGTGGGTCTCACCGGCGATGGCGGCCTTGAGATTCAACGAGGTGGTGCCGATGGGCTCACCGGTAGCCGGATCGCCGACCTGTTCGAGGTACTCCAGGTGACCGTGCGCGTGGCCGGTTTCACCTTCGGCCGTAGACCGGAACACGGCGGAGATATCGTTGTAGCCTTCAACGTCGGCCTTCTGCGCGAAATACAGGTAACGGCGATTCGCCTGCGATTCGCCGGCGAACGCTGCCTTCAGGTTCTCTTCAGTCCGGGTGCCTTTCAATGACGACATGATGATTCTCCATTCATGATGATATGGGCAAGAGCGATCGTCGTGCCCGATTGCAGCCTGGCGATCGCGGCGATCACCCTAATTTAGACTGAGTCTAAACCCAGACCCACTCTAAACAGCGTGTTCATCGATTGCAAGCAGCCGGGCTCACCGCGCCCGGCTGCATTGCCCCGCTTGCGCCACGTCTGTACAGTGCCCGCGCCCGCGCAGATTCAGCGGGTTCAGCAAAGCCAGTGAAGAAGCGCCCCGCCCCCCATTTCGAAGCCGATCTCGCCGAACTCGAGCAACTCGTTGCGCGCATGGAGCGTGGCGATCTGACGCTCGAAGAGGCCATTGGCACATTCGAACGTGGCGTCGCGCTCGCCCGGTCCTGCCAGCAGGCGCTGCGCGATGCCGAGCAGAAAGTCCAGCGCCTCAGCCAGAGCGCCAGCGGCGAAACGCTGGAGCCACTGCAGCAGGCATCCCCCGGCAATAACGAAGAGGCCCCGGACGAGGATGAACTTTGACGACCATTTGAAAGCGCATCAGCGCCGCGCCGAGCGTGCGCTCGATCGCTGGCTGCCGACCGCCGGCCGGCCGCCGGCACGCCTGCACGAAGCCATGCGCTATGCCGTACTGGGGCCGGGGAAGCGCGTGCGACCGGTGCTGGTTTACGCCACCGGCCAGGCTCTTGCCGCCGATCTCAATCGGCTCGACAGCAGCGCGGCGGCCGTCGAATTCATTCATGCCTACTCGCTCGTGCACGACGATCTGCCGGCGATGGACGACGACGACCTGCGGCGCGGTCGCCCGACCTGCCATTGCGCTTACGACGAAGCCACCGCCATCCTGGCGGGCGATGCCCTCCAGGCGCTGGCCTTTCATGCTCTCGCCCGCGACGACCAGTTACAGGTGCCGCCGCTGCGACGAATCGAGATGCTGGCGCTGCTCGCCGACGCCAGCGGCTCGCTCGGCATGGCCGGCGGCCAGGCGATCGACCTCGAAGCAGTGGGTCACAAACTGACGATCGGGCAGCTCGAAAACATGCACCTCCACAAGACCGGCGCGCTGATCAGTGCCAGCGTGCGGCTCGGTTTCATGGCCGCCGGCGGGGTGGATGCAACAGCCGGGCGCTCGCTCGATATCTATTCCCGCAGCATCGGGCTCGCGTTCCAGGTCCACGACGACATTCTCGACGTCGAAGGCGCCACCGAGGTCATCGGCAAGCCACAGGGCTCCGATATCGATCGCGACAAACCGACCTACCCGAATCTGCTGGGCATGGACGGAGCCAAGGCCACCGCCCGGCGACTCTGTGACGAAGCGGTGGCCGCGCTCGATGCCTTCAACGCTGGAGCCGACGTCTTGCGCGATCTCGCCCGCTATATCGTGGTACGTGACCGCTAGCGGGCACACGCCCGCGCCAGCTTTCTGACATCCGCAATGGCCGGACGCGTCGGCAGGGCGGCGCCCGCTCGCCAGGATCATCGCTAAACCCCTGTTTTCCGGCCCCCTTGAAGCTGGCATCGCTATTGCCTTATCAGATTCAGCAACTGCGCCGAGGCGCGTTGCCTCCTCCCTTTGGTCCTTGAACGGGTGCTACGGCACCCGTTTTTTTTCGTCCCGCTTGGCCGCTTCCCATAAGGCATCCATCTCCTCCGCGCTCAGCGAGGACACGTCCCGCCCCTGCGCCCGGGCTTGCGCTTCCAACTGCGTGAAGCGCCGGGTGAACCGTCGCGTTGCCTGACGCAGGGTCGCTTCGGCATCCAGCCCCAGATGCCGCGCCACATTGACGCAGCTGAACATCAGGTCACCGAGTTCGTGTTCGATGTCAGCGGCCGCCTCGTTCGCCAGGGCGGCTTCAAGTTCGACGAGTTCCTCGCGCAGCTTGGCCACCACCGGTGGCAGACTGGTCCAGTCAAAGCCGACGCGGGCGGCACGCGACTGCAGTTTGGCCGCACGACTAAGCCCCGGCAGCGCAACCGGCACGTCGTCGAACACGGCACTCGCGCCACCGCTGCGGGCGCGCCGCTCCGCGGCCTTGATCTGCTCCCAGCGCAAGGCTTGCGCGCCGGCGTCGAGCACCGGTTCGACACCGAACACATGCGGGTGACGCCGGGTCAGCTTGGCGACCAGTCCATCGGCGATGCCGTTGAAGTCAAAGCGCCCCTGCTCGGCGCCTATCTGGGCGTAGAACACGACCTGAAACAGCAGATCTCCGAGTTCGCCGGGCAGTTCATCCCAGGCCTCGCGCTCGATGCAATCGGCCACTTCGTAGGCTTCTTCGAGGGTATGGCGGACGAGCAATGCCGGTGTCTGCTGCCGGTCCCAGGGACAGCCGATCTGCGGATCGCGCAGGCGCTGCATCAGGGCCAGCAGGCGTTCGATGGGAGTCTCCATGCTGCGACTCTAATGGCTGCAATCGAACTTTGGTATGGTCCGGCGGGTCCCACAGGCTTGCTTGATCCTCGGAAATCTGGTGACAATCCGGGTGCGGACACATCTCGAAACGACGTAACGAAGGCGCTTTGATCATTATGGCCGCTGTGCCACTGATACTTCGCCTCGACATCACCGGCGCACCGGTGCGCTGGATGCCGTGGCAGGATGCGGTTGCCCTTTACAGCCGGGGGCTGGTCGCGTGGACCGCCGGCGATCATGAGTTCTTGATCCGCGGCGGTATCGCACGCGACACCGGCCTGCGCTCGAGCGTGATCCTGCACAGCATCGTGGCGGTCAAACGCTCGGGGCAACGGCTGCTGGTCCAGCGCACGATGCCGCCGCTGAACAATCACGAACTGTTCCGCCGCGACGGCTTTATGTGCATGTACTGCGGCAATCAGTGTCACGAGCACCAACTCACCCGCGATCATGTCGAACCGCTGTCGCGGGGTGGCCTCGACATCTGGTCGAACGTCGTCGCGGCCTGCAAGGGCTGCAACACCCGCAAGGGCGGGCGCCGCCCGGAACAGGCCAACATGCCGCTGCTGGCGATTCCCTTTGTGCCAAACTGGGCCGAATTCCTGGCACTGTCGAATCGCCGCATCCTGTCCGATCAAATGGATTTTCTGCGCGCGCAATTCAAATCGAAGGCGCGCCTGCTCGGCTTCGAAGTCACCCACGCAATCAACTGAATACGCGGCGCGCCCCGCGCCGGTGAGCCACGAGGATCCAGATGGACAAACACGTTTACCCGACGTCGCCACGCGTGTGTCTGCTCGCGCTTGCCGCGACACTCTGGGCCGGCACGGCCCATGCGATCGACGCCGAAGGCAACTATGCAATCTGGGGGATAGGCCAGACCTCGTGCCATCAGTTCTCGAAGGCCTACGCGCAAGACGGCCTTGCTGACTACAAGTCGTACGTCGCGGGCTACCTGACCGCGTTCAACGCAATGGCCAAGGACGTCTTTCAGGTCACGGGCAAGCAGACGATGCAGGGCAACCTGTCGATGATCGAAACCCACTGCAGAAGCAATCCGATCGACAGTTTCGAACGCGCGATCCAGGCGCTCATCGAAACCGAGACCACGCGCGCGCGCGGCACCAGTGCCGGCGCGGCGTGGGGCCGCGCCGCCCCGGCGCAATGACCGGTGCCTGCGTCGCCGGGCTGGCACCGGCCGCGCTCGAAGAAGCACTGCGGTCGATCGCAGATCCGGTGGGGCCACATCCGCTGCTGCTGGACGATGCACCGACGGACGACCAGCCGCGGCCGACCGCGGCCGCGGTGCTCGTGCCGATCGTTCTAGGCGCCGGCGCACCCGAGGTGTTGCTGACGGTCCGGCACAGCGCCCTGCGCAGTCATCCGGGGCAAATCAGCTTTCCCGGCGGTCGGGTCGAAGCCACGGATCACGATGTCGCGGCCACCGCGCTTCGCGAAACGTATGAGGAAGTCGGCATCAGCCCTTCGGATGTCAAAATCCTGGGTTCGCTCGCGCCCTATCTGACCGGCACAGGCTACAGCGTCGTGCCGGTCCTCGGCACAGTGCCCGCAGACTATCCCTATCGCCTCGCGGACGCCGAAGTGGCCGAGATTTTCCACGCCCCGCTGGCCTTCCTGCTCGACGCGCGCCGCTGGGAAATCCGGGAGCATGAATACGCGGGGCGTCGCCGACCCTATTTTGAAATCTGGTTCGGCCGTTATCGAATCTGGGGCGCAACCGCCCAGATGATCGTCAGCTTGCAGGAGCGGCTCAGCCGACGTGTGACCGCGCCGCAATAAGCCCGGCCGACTCATTGCACTTGCAATTAAAATCGTTCATTATTTGGCTGTTAATTCAAAAGAATTCCTCACTAGGAATGTTTGTTCAAGTCGATAGGAGATACCTCATGCATAAGTCCCTTACTCTCGCGGTTCGCGCCGCTCTGGTCGTTGGCGCCCTCGGTCTGGTTGCCGGTTGCTCGAACGTGACCCCGGAACAGCTGTCCGCGGTGGAAGCCAAGGCCAGCGAAGCGCTGTCCAAAGCCAACTCCGCCTCGACAACTGCGTCGGAAGCGATGAAGACCGCCTCGATGGCCGCTGAAGCCGCCAAGGCCGCCCAGGCGTCCGCCGATGCCGCGCAGTCTTGCTGCACCGACAACAAGTCGCGCCTCGACTCCATGTTCGAGAAGGCGATGCGCAAGTAAACGTCGTTTACACGATGTTTGTCAGGCAACCCCGCGTAAGTGGGGTTTCTTGTTTCAGGGGGTCTGATCGGCGAATCGAGGAGAGGCGGCGGCCATGCGCGAGACCACACGGCCGACGATGACTGGCACGCCATCTTTGCGGTAGACCGCGCCCCGCAGGGCATCCCAGTCGATGCTGATATCGTGACTGGGAGACAGCGGAACCACCTGGGCCACCACGTGCGTGAACTCCCCGGCGTATTTGCCCGAACTGACGTCCTCTTCGAGCGCGGGATGCACTTCGACCAGCAAATGGCTGCCTGACACCCCGACCTTATACGGCTGATTCACGATGCGCACCGACGTGCCCACCGGCACCGTATGAAACACGCGCTCGATATCCTCGGGATACAATCGCATGCAGCCATGCGTCACGCGCATGCCGATGCCGAAGGGTTTGTCCGTGCCGTGAATCAGATAGCCCGCGAAACCGAGCCGTAGCGCAAATCGACCGAGCGGGTTCTGCGGCCCGGCGGGCACCACCGCTGGCAGAATATCGCCTTCCGCGGCATGTTCACGGCGGATCGACGCCGGCGGCGTCCAGGTGGGATCTTTGGTCTTGCTGACGATCCTGGTCGCGCCGTGCGGCGTCGACCAGTCCTGGCGACCGATGCTCACCGGGTAGGTCGAGACCTCGACCGGTTTCCCCCTGCCCTGCGGCAGGAAGTGATAGATGCGCATCTCCGCGACATTGATCACGATGCCGGTGCGCGGCGCATTCGGCAATACATACTGGCTCGGAATGACGACTTCGGTATCTTCACCGGTAAGCCAGGGATCGACTTCGGGATTCGCCAGCCGCATTTCCTTGTAGCCCTGGCTGTAGGTCCGCGCAATGTCGGCGATGGTGTCCTCGCGCACGGTGGTCGTCAGGGCAAGTTCGCCAATCACGTCGCCGTTCACCGCGTAGGTGCGCGCCTGTGCGCTGCTGGACACCCCCAGCGCGAGACCAACAGCGATCATCCAGACAGGCATTCGCGCGCGCTGCTTCGACATCATCAAGTCCTCGTTTAAACTTCGGTCAGTCTGCCGCCGGTGATGCGCGCCATGCGCCCGCCGCGACGGCGATCCAGCCTGCAATCATCGCCGACCCGCCCGCCGGGGCCAGCGCCTTCAAGCTTTGCACGTCCGTCATGGTGGCCACGATGAGACCGCCGCTGAACAAAATCATTCCTGCCGAAAAAAGGCTCGCGGCAATCAGCAGCGGCCAGCCTATCCGCGGCGTGAGCGCGCGATACACGCCCAGCGCCAGCAAGGCGACGCTGTGCAGCAGGAGGTAAGTCACGGCGAGACCATAGCTGTGTCCGGCCGGGCTGGCCGGATCGAGCGCGAGCGCGTGCGAGCCGAGGGCGCCAGCCACGAGGCCGGCGGCACCTCCGAGACCGGCAACGAGCATGATCCAGTTTTTCATGCAGCGCATTATAACGGCTGACGGGCACAATGCTGTACGGCCGCGCGTCCGGCGGGCCGGCTTCGCGCTGCTTTGGCTCACGCTCAGCGGGCTGACGGGCCAGCCTGTGGGCGCAGCACCACGAGAAATCGGCGAGGCCTTCGAATTCGTGCCGCGGGACCGCGCGCAACTCGCCGATGCAGGAGCCCTGCGGGTGCTGGGTGCACTCGCCGTGCGCGCCCGGGTGGACGGCGAGCCCGTGCCCCGCGAATGGTCAGGGCTCGCCTGGAGCGAGGATGACGCCCTGCTCTATGCGGTGTCCGACGCGGGCTGGCTGTTGCACCTCGAGCCGGTGTTCGCGGATGAGCGTTTGCAGGGCCTGCGCCTGCGGGACGCGTTTCGCCTGACGGATGTCGATGGCACGCGGCTGTCGCACGGGCGGGCGGACGCCGAAGGACTCGCGCTGCTCGAAGGTGCCGACGGCCGTCCTGACAACACACGTCTGCTGATTTCCTTCGAGGGCGACCCGGTCGTTGCGGAGCACACGCGCGAGGGCCGGCGGCGGCTGACCCATCGGCTCCCGCCTCCGCTGGCCGATGCCACGCGCTACGCGGGCCGCAATCACGGGCTCGAAGCCCTGGCCTGGCATCCCCGGTACGGCCTCATCGTCGCCCCGGAGCGGCCTCTGCGCGGCAGTGCACGGCACGCGGTAACGCTTTATGGGCAGGGCGGCCAACAATGGACCTATCCGGTCGACGACATCGACACGCAGAGCATCACCGGCCTCGATACCTTGCCGGACGGTCGGCTGCTGGCCGTCGAACGACGCTACTCGCAGCCCTGGCTGCCGGTGGTCTGTACGCTGAGTGTGCTCGACCTTCAGGCCGACGCGCTGCGCCTGGCGCCGCTCGCGCGCTTCAGTTCGGCCCGCGGCTGGCCGGTCGACAATTTCGAAGCGATCGCACATCACCGCGGGCAGCGCTTCTTCATCGCCAGCGACGACAATGAAAGTCCGCTGCAGCGGACTTTGCTGATCTACTTCGAGTTCGTGACGTCGCCGCCGATCTCCGATTAACGCTCCAGCAGGCGTGGCATCAGTTCAACGAGATTACAGGGCCGCGTGCGGTAATCGAGCTGGGCATTGATCAGCATGTCCCAGCCCGTGCCGCACGCGCTGGGCGAACCCGGCAGACAGAAAAGGTAGGTGCCATTGGCCACGCCGGCGAGCGCCCTCGACTGCAAGGTTGAGGTCTTGATCTGCGCATACGACAGCACCCGGAACATTTCGCCGAAGCCGTCGATGGTCTTGTCGAGCAGCGGGGTCACGGCTTCGGGCGTGCCGTCCCGGCCGGTCACGCCGGTGCCACCGGTCGTGAGCACGACGGTGCACACTGGATCGGCAATCCAATCTGAGACCACCGCCCGGATGTGGTAGATGTCGTCGGGCACGATGCGGCGTGCGTGTAGGCTGTGGCCCGCGTCGGTCAGCCGCTGTACGAGCAGATTGCCCGAGCGATCGTCGGCTTCGGTGCGGCTGTCCGAAATGGTCAGCACACTGATACGCAGGGGAATGAAAGCGTGTTCGGAGCTCATGGTCGGTTTCCTGTCGTTCGAAAGCGGTGCCGCCCTCGGCCGGCGGATGGTCTACTTACGCCATAGATTCTAAGATGGCGGGAGATGGACGACCAACGCCTTGACAAGTGGCTGTGGTGCACGCGCTTCTATAAGACGCGGGCCCTGGCCGTCGACGCCATCAAGGCCAGCCGAGTCACCGTCAACGGCCAGCTTGCGAAGCCGGCCAAAGCGGTGGGTGTTGGCGACACGATAGCCCTGCGCCTGCCCCCGTTCGAGTGGACTGTCGAGGTGCTGGGCGTCGCCAGGCAGCGCGTGGGTGCTCCCGAGGCGCGCCAGCTCTACGCGGAGTCGGCCGCCAGCCTCGAGAAGCGTGAGCGCCTGCGCGAGCAGCTCCGACTATCCGCCGCGATCGAAGACAACCGCGGCGGCAAGCTCACGAAGAAGGATCGGCGCGATCGCGAAGCCTTCAAACGCGGCAACTGGACGGCAGACTGAACCTCATCAGCATCGACGTGAACCCAACGCCCGCCCCTACGGCGACGATCATCGACGCCGTCACCAACAATCTTGCGCAGGTGGTCACCACCGGCAATGCCGTGGTCCGACATCTGCTGGCGGCGTTCTTCGCGGGCGGCCATGTGCTGCTCGAAGATTTTCCGGGCACCGGCAAAACCACGCTCGCCAAGGCGTTGGCGGCGTCGGTGGGCGCCCAGTTCAACCGCATTCAGTGCACCCCCGACTTGCTCCCGGCCGACATGCTGGGGGTTTCGATCTTCAATCCACAGACCCACCGTTTCGAAGTCCATCGCGGGCCGTTGTTCACCGAGATTCTGCTGGCCGATGAAATCAATCGCGCGTCACCGAGAACGCAATCGGCGCTGCTCGAAGCGATGGCCGAAGGGCAGGTCAGTCTCGACGGCACGACGCACGCACTGCCACCGGCATTTTTCGTGATCGCAACACAGAACCCGGTCGACTTCGAAGGCACCTATGCGCTGCCTGAAGCACAGCTTGATCGCTTCGCGCTGCGACTGTCGCTCGGCTATCTGGCGGCCGAGGAGGAAGTCGCCATGCTCAAGGCGCGCGCGCAGGTCGACCCACTCACACGCCTCGCGCCACGCATCAGCGTCGCCGACGTCCTCGCCGTGCGCGAGTCGGCGCGTCAGGTGACGATCAGTGACGAGCTACTGCGGTATGCGGTCGATCTGTGCGGTGCGACGCGGCAGATGCCTGAACTGCATCTGGGCGCCAGTCCGCGCGCATCGCTGACGCTCGTGCGCTGCGCCCAGGTCCTGGCCTGCGCGGATGGCACTGCTTACGTGTTGCCCGAACATCTGCAGGAACTCGCCGTGCCGGTCCTTGCCCATCGGCTCCTACTCCGCACCGCCGCACGCCACGCCGGGCTCACGGCCCGCGGGCTCGTTGAGCGCGCGCTGGAGAACGTGCCGGTTCCACCCTGATGCGCGGCTGGCTGCTGCGCTGGTTCCCGCTGGCGACGCGCGCCGGACGCGTCTTCGGAGAACGACTCACCCCACTCGGCAAATGGCTGCTGGCCACGTCCGCCATCGCCGGCATCTTCAGCGCCGACCCGACCCGCACTCATGCTTATCTGCTGTTTGCCGGCACTGCTGCCTTGCTGCTGGTGGCGTTGACGCTGAGCCTGCTGTGGCGGCCGCGCTTCACGGCGCGCCGCCAGCTGCCGCCGGCCTTCAGCGCCGGCGCGCCCGGCGAATACGGACTGCTGCTGCGTCAGGACGGCAGGCCTGCCCTGCATGATTTGCGGATCGCCGATCGACTTCGGTTGCGCTATCCGACGCGCGCGGAGTTCAAGCTTGAAGTCACCGCTGTCAGGGACGACAACTGGTTCGATCGCCGCGTCGGCTTTCTGCGCTGGCAGCGACTTCGGCAACGCCTGCAAGGCGCAGTGATCGCCACGCTGCCGGTCGCCGAGCTGGCGCCCGGCAATGAGCGCCGTCTAGCCCTGGCCATCACACCGCTACGCCGCGGCTGGCTCGAGTTCGACGCGCTGCGTGTGCTGATGCCGGAGCCACTGGGGCTGTGTTACTCGATTGTGACCCTGCCACTCGCCACCCGCGTCCTGAGCCGGCCGGTCTGCGTGCCGATGCCAGCCGTGAGACTGCCCGGCATCCAGCCGCGCGGGCATGGCAGCAGTGCGGCAAGCCAACGCGGCGAGGGTCTCGAATTCTTTGCGCTCCGCGACTATCGTCCGGGCGATCCGCCGAAGCACATCGACTGGCGCACCTCCGCCAGGCGCGGTCAGCCCGTCGTCCGGCAGTTCGCGACCGACGCCATGCAAACGCCGATTTTCGTCTTTGACTGCAGCCCCGCGCTGCAGGGCAGCGCCGAGTTCGAGCGCCTGGTCACCATCGCCGGCTCCCTGTTGACCGCCGCGGCGCTCGGCGGCACCCCGGCCAGTCTCGCGCTGGTGCACGACACCCACGACCCATCGCAGATGACGACGCTCGACGAAGCGCTCGATGGTCTTGCCACGGTCACGCCGGCGAGCGTCGACTGCTGCAGCGCCACTGCGGCGTACATCGCGCGCACCGTCGGCGATCGCGCGCTCTGCGTGCTCACGGCGCGGTGGGATGCCGCGCGCGCCGACGACGCAGCGCGCCGCACCGACCACTTGCGATGGTCGCTGACGATCACCACCGATTGCACCGCGCGCGGTCAGACCGGCGTTTTCGTCATCGTCGATCCGGCCGTCGATCTGCCGGCCCTCGCCGCAGAGCTCACACGCACGGGCCGTCGGGAACGCAGCGCATGATCCCGCCCCTCTGGACTGGCGCAGTCGTGCTGCTGTGGGGCTATTCGATTCAGCAGCTGTGGCTGGCCCTGCCGGTGGCTATCCTGCTCGAAGCCGCAGGCCCGCTCGGCCTGCGCTGGGCACTGGACACCCGACAGTTCGAGCGCTGCGCTGACGCGAGCAGCGTGGCGTTCGCGGCCGTCGCCGTCTATCAGTTCAATGTGCACGGCCTCTACGGGATCTACGCGATCCTCGCGTTGATGCCCTGGTGTCTGGTGCCGCTGACGCTCGTGCAGATGTACAGCACCGAGCGCCTTACGCCGCTCAGCGCCCTCGTGTATTCGCTGCGCAGGGAGCGCCACGGCGGTCGCCTCGACTTACGCCTTGCCCTTGGCCTCAGTGCGCTGGTGGCCGCCAGTGCCGGCGAAATCCCGCGCGAGCAGTACGCCGCCGGCATGGTCTTGCTGACAGGCTGGTTGCTGTGGGCCCGCCGCCCGCACCGTCATCGGCCAGGTCGCTGGTTGCTCGCGGTGATGGCCACGCTAGGCCTTGGCGTGGCGCTGCAGTTCAGCTTCATCAGCCTGCACCTCGCCCTCGGCGAACTGGTGCAGGACTGGTTTCGCGAGATGCACATTTCACCGGCCGACGCCGATCGCACCAGCACCGCGATTGGCAACCTCCGCCAGCTCAAGCTTTCCGATCAAATCTATCTGCGTGTGCGCACTCCCCAGCCGCCACCGCTGCCGCTGCTGCTGACGGAAGCCACCTATTCAAATTTTCGCTTCGGCAGCTGGTCAAACCGCGATGCAGCCTTCAGCGCGATCGACGCCGCACCGGGCGCGCGCGTCTGGCCGCTCGCGCCGGCAGCCGACGCCAGCCACGAGTTCGACATCTCGCTGCTGCGCAAGCGGGACATCGGTATCGTGCCCATGCCGGGCGGCGCGACGCGCCTTGCCGGCGAACGGCTGCTGGAGGTCCAGCGCAACGCGCTCGGCGCCCTCATCGTAGAAGCCCCGGCCGGCCTGTTGCGCTATCAGGTCATCAGCGCTCCAGGCACGGCGTCGCCTGCGCCGCCGCGCGCCGGTGATCTCGAGGTGCCGGACGACTATCGCGGTCTGATAGAGCAGGTCACGGCGGAGTTGGCGCTGGCCGCTCTCACACCGCGCCAGAAACTGGAGGCCGTGCGCAGTCATTTCGCACGCCACTTCCGCTATGCGCTGGTGCAGCCCACGACGATGCCCTGGCGCACGCCGCTGAAAACCTTTTTGACGAGTTCGCGGCGCGGGCACTGTGAGTACTTCGCTTCAGCCACGGTGCTGTTGCTGCGGGCAGCCGGCATTCCGTCGCGTTATGCCGTGGGCTATGCGGTCGATGAGTACAGTGGCTTCGAACGCGCCTGGCTCGCGCGGGCACGCGACGCCCACGCCTGGGCGCTGGCCTATCTCGATGGCCGGTGGGAGGTCGTCGACACCACGCCATCGCAGTGGGCGACACTTGAGGATGACGGCGCCTCGCGCTGGCAATCCTGGTTCGATGCCGCCTCGTGGCTGGCTTACACCTTCCGCAGCCTGCAGGCCGGCGACGCACCGCGCGTGCGCCTCGCGCTGCAGGGACTGGTGGTGCTGCTGTTCGGTGTGCTGCTCTGGCGCCAGCGCGGACGGCTGCAACGCGCCGCGCGGCCGCCCCAGGCGCGCAGCCTGTCCGGTCCGGCGGGCACCGCGCTCAGCGTGCTGGTGGCGCGTCTGGCGCGCCAGGGCAAGCAGCCTGCACCAGGCGAAACCACGGCCTGCTTCCTGCGGCGACATCTGCCGGCGGAAACCGACGGGCGACGACTGGAGGGTTTGATCGGACTTTATTATGCGGAGCGCTTCGGTGAACGGTCGCTGAGTGCCGCGGAGCGCGCCCGCCTGGTGGACTGCATCAACGCGTATGTCAGGTCGCGCTAATCCAATCTGTTTGTGACGAGGTGGCGTTCCGCGTCCGCCCCGCGCACCGCGGATGGCGCACTAGGCGCCCTGCAGCGCGGCCTTGAGCTTGTGCTCGGGATCGGCGTCCGGCGTAGCGGCGAGATAGGCGGCCAGGGCTTCGCGCGGGATCAGGTTCTGAAACAGGCCGCGGGCTTTTTCATCGACCGTCACCCCTGGGTGACGCAGGAAGGTTTCAACGCTGACGGCCTTGATCTCGAGCATCAGCATGCTCTCGTTGGTGATGCCCCGCAGTACCGCATAGTTGGCGTCGAGCCGGGCATTGATGAGGCCCGCTCCGGCCAGTCGATGCTCGTACACCGCCCGCACCTCGAGCTTGTAACCGCCAATCAGGACCGGATTGATGGTTTCCTCGAGCTGACCCTCGATGGTGTTCAGCCGGCTGATCACGAGATCAGACCACTCCGTAGCACCACCCGGCAGTTTGCCGAGCGCGCCATAGATCTCGACGATATTGTTGACGCTGAGCGCCCGATAGCGGTCGTGGATGAAAAGATAATTGCGCTCGGTGATCAGGGCATCGCGTGAGGTGAAGCCCAAGAACTTTGGCAGATCCGGAATGCGGGTGAGTTCCGCGTTGAAACCGACCCCACAGACGAGCTGCGCGAGATTCAGGCCCAGCAGTTGCGCTATCTGGCCGCGACGCGCTTCGCCATCGCCTTTCAGCTTGCCGCGCAGCGGCGAGAAGACGCCGGACAGGCCGTTGGCCGATGCCTGAATGAGGTGTTCGAAGGGTTGCATGCTCGGCGTTCCGGGCTACCGCCCCGGCGTCAATGATTTTCTCGTTCCGGACCAGGTCTGGAGGCCGTTGCAGACCCGCACGCAGCCCGCACTTCAATCCTGCCGCAGCGTATCACGAACGGCAATCGGAGTTGGATAGCGCAGCACAATCAGGTAGCTGGAAACGACAAAGGTCAGCACCGTTGCCAACTGGATCACATTCGATGCGTGGCGCCCGATGAACTGCGTATCAAGTGCGAGCACCACGATAAGCAGGCTGAATTCGCTGATTTGCCCGAGCCGGACGCCCGTTTCCCGGGCCAGCTTGCCGGCTTCCCCTGCCCGCTGCAGCAGCCAGTTGAACACCAGCGGCTTGGTGAGCAGCGCTGCTCCCGCCAGGACGGCTGCCGGCAGCAGCGCGGATCCGACCAGCCCCGGATCGAGATGTGCCCCGAGGGTGAAGAAGAACATGATCAGGAAGAAATCACGCAGCGGCCGGAGCGCGTCGGCGATGAACAGGGCTGCCGGACAGGTCGCCAGCACGACGCCCGCCACGAAAGCGCCGATTTCGTGCGACAGCCCACAGGCTTGCGCCAGTTCGGCCAGCGCGAGACACCACGCAATGACGAGCAGGAACATGTACTCCTGAATCTGATCGAAACGCCGCAGCAGCGGTTCAATCACCCAGTGTTCGGCCACATAGGCCACCCCAATCAACACCGGCAGGGCGAGCACTTGACGCACGACGGGCCAGTATCCTTCACCGCCGCTGGCCGCCCCCTGCAACAGCAGCAGCACCACGATCGCGATAAGGTCCTGCAGCAGGAGGATGCTGATGATCACCTGCCCCATGTGCTGATGATGCAGCGCTGTGGTTGGCAACAGCTTGAGCCCAATGATGGTGCTGGAGAACATCATGGCGCAGCCGGCGACGGCCGCCTCGCGCGGCGTGAAGCCGAGCCCGATGCCGAGCATCACACCGAGGGCAAGGAAGACCAGCGAACTCAGCAGGGTGACGTTGATCGCTTCGCGAAACATCTGCCACAGCTGGGCGGGCACCATGTTGAGGCCCAGCAGATAGAGCAGAAACATGATGCCGATTTCGGACACCCCTTCAAGCCAGCCCGCATCTTTGACGAGCCCCAACCCGCTGGGGCCGGCAATTGCACCGACCGCAATGTAGGCAACGATCATGGCCTGGCGCGCGAACAGCGCAGCCGTCGCCAGCACCGCCGCACCGGTGAACACGACGAACACCGCCGACACGACTTCACCGTCGGCCATGTGCGGGCGCCATCAGATCGTCGAGCATCGTCTCCATCCGTTTTATCGACACCGGTTCAGCGGTGCGCAATTCCGGCGCAAAGCTGGCGACCCGCAGTTCCTGCAACAGATAGCACAGACGGGCGCGTTGCGCATGCGGGAGGTCGGCCGCTTCAACGCGCATCAGCAACGGACTCAGTGCGCCAAACTTGCGCCAGTCCTTGTCCGGATCGCTTGCCAGCCGTTCGAGCCGCCACTGCATGCCGCGCAGGTAGCGGCCCGCATGTGGCATGAGCAGCAGATCGTCGAGGCCGTCGGGGCTGGTCAGCTCGCGCAGCTGTGACTGGAAATCGTGCGCGACCTCGGGCCGCATCCGCGCCCGGTTGCGTTGGATGGCGTCCGCGATCGCGCTCGCCAGGCCACAGCGCTCAGCGGCGCGTTGCGCGGCAGTCTCGAATTGCGCGGTGACCGTGCGTCTCGTGGCGTTCAACAGCGCGTCGAAAGCGGCCGCATCGCGCGGCGGCTCGGGGCCGACACAGGCGGCGAAGGCCCCGCGCACCAGCCAGTCAGCGAAGGATTCTGTCCAGCCCAGCGCGCGCGCCTGCAGCGCCACGCGACCGAAGTCTGTCGCACGTCGGCGCAGGACTTTGATCTCGCGCGCCGCGTTCATCATCAGCAGAGCGGCCACGCCCTGGCGATGTATCGCGAGGGCCTCATCGGGGTCCGGCAGCACCACCAGACTGACGGCTTCTCCCGCAGCACGCAGCCCCGGATAGCCAATCACGGCATGCCCATGCGCGCGCGTGCTGACCTGCACTGGCAGACTGCCGAACAGCCATTCGCCATGACTGCGCGCGCCCTGCTCCCAGCGCGCTTCGTCGAATGCAGCCTGCGCGGCCTGCGCATGGGCCGTCATCAGCGCGGACAGATCACGCCCGCTCGCCAGTGCGGCACCGTCCGCGCCGAGGATCCGGTAGCGCATGCGCAGATGAGGAGGTAGCTCATCAGGCCGGAAATCGCCGCTCTCGAGGCGCTGTCCCGTCATGCGGGCGATCTCGCGTACCAGCGCGCCGTGCAGACTGTCCGTGCTGCCCTCAACCGCCGCCGTCAGCGACTCTGCAAACGCGTTCAGCGGCGAAACCACCCGGCGCTGCGCTTTGGGCAGGCTCTTCAGCAACGCATGAATCCGCTCCCGCAACAGCCCCGGCACGAGCCGTTCGAAGTGCGCCGCGTCGACCTGATGCAGGACGGCCGCGGGCACATCGACCGTCACGCCGTCATCGTCGGCGCCCGGTTCGAAGTGATAGGCCAGATTCAATTCAAGCCCGGCGCTGCGCAGCGTTTCAGGAAACAGATGGCGCGCGACCGACGACCACTGCGCCTGGGAGACATCGGCTTCGGTCATGTGGAGTGCGGCGTCACGCCCGGGCTGTTCACGCAGCCACGCCTGCAACGCGCGGCGGCTGCCAACGGAAGGTGGCAGCCGCGCCGCATAGAAGCCTGCGAGTTGCGCCGGATCGGCCAGCAGATCGTGCCGGCGTACGCGTGCTTCCCACTGCCGCACCTCCGCCATCAGCGCGCGATTGTGCAGCAGGAACGGCACGTCCGCGCCGAGTTCGCCGTCAACGAGCGCGGCCATGATGAAAAGCTCGCGCGCCGCGGCGGCGTTGACGCGCGCATAGTCCGCCATGCCGTCGGCACTCAGCACGAGCCCTTGCAGGGACACTTCTTCGCGCGCCAGCACGCGGCCCTGTGTCGCGTGCCACGCCGGCTCGGTGTAGGTCCGCCGCACGAGCGCAGCCGCGGCGCGGATGACCCACGCCGCTTCAATGCGGCCGGCCATCCGCGCATACGCGGCGGTGGTTTCGGTCAGTTCTGCGGCCATCACCCACGTCGGCGGTGCGGTGCGCAGGCTCGAGGTCGGATGCAGTCTGAACCGTCCGCCGCGCGTGCCGAGATAGCGCTGATCCTCGCCGAGGCGACCGATGCGGGTCGCAAAGCCCGCGAGCAGGGCCGTGTGCACCGCGCGATAGTGCGCCGCGACCTCGTTCGGCTCATTGCCAAGCGTGCGCATCGCCGACTGCAACTGCGCATGCACGGCCATCCATTCGCGCACCCGCCTGAACGACCAGAAGCGCGCGCGACACCAGGCCATCTGCTGCCGGCGCGAACTGCCCTTGAAGGCGGACTGCAGCGCCTGCCACGCGCCCGTCAGCCAGGTGAATTCGGAGCGGCGATCGGCGCCAGCGGCGTGTGCCGCAGCGGCCGCCTGACGCTGATCGCGCGGCCAGTCGCGCACGTCGCCGACGCTCAGCGCAGCGACGATGATCAACACCTCCGTCAGGGCGCCCTCGTCCACCGCCGCGAGCAGCGCCGCGCCGAGCCGCGGATCGAGCGGCAGACGCGCCAGTTGCGTGCCGCGTCTGGTCAGCCGGTGGTCGGCATCGAACGCGCCGAGTTCGCGCAGCAACTGATAACCGTCGTTGACCGCGCGGGGATCGGGCGGGTCGAGAAAGCGGAACGATTCGATCGGGCCGAGGCCGAGTTCCGCCAGCCGCAACAGCACGCTGGCTAGGTTCGAGCGCTGCAGCTCGGGCGGGGTGTACGCCGGCCGCGCGGCGTGATCGTCTTCACCGTACAACCGGATGCAGATGCCCGGCCGTTCACGTCCGCAGCGCCCTGCGCGCTGCGCGGCGCTGGCCTGCGAATTCGGGACCGTCGGCAGGCGCTGCAGACGACTGCGCGGACTATAGGCGGCGAGGCGCACAAGCCCGCTGTCGATCACGTGGCGCACACCCGGCACCGTCAGCGACGTTTCAGCGACATTGGTGGCAAGAATGATGTGCCGCTGCTGGTGCGGCGCGAACACGCGCTGCTGTTCACGCGCGGTAAGCCGCGCATACAGCGGCAGCACGGCCGTGTCGCGCAGACCCGCCCTCGCCAGCGCTTCACCGGTCTCCGCAATTTCCCGCTCACCCGGCAGGAACACGAGGATGTCCCCGTAGTCTTCGGCATCGAGTTCGGCGATCGCCGCCAGCATTTCCTGCGCGACCTCGGCGTCCTGCCCGACGGGCGACGCGCGATGCCGGATTTCAACCGGGTAACTGCGCCCGGGCACGTGCACGACGCTGGCCTGCCCGAAAAACGCCGCACAGCGTTCGGCTTCGAGCGTCGCCGACGTCAGAATCAGTTTCAGATCGGGGCGTTTCGCCAGCAGCTTGCGCAGATAACCCAGCAGAAAATCGATATTGATACTGCGCTCGTGGACCTCGTCGATGATCAGCGTATCGTAGGCCAGCAGCTGGCGATCGTGGCCGAGTTCCTGCAGCAGTATGCCATCGGTCATCACCTTCACACGCGCCGCCGGCGTCAGCTGCTGCTCGAAGCGCGTC
>Ga0163144_10000814_pt1 | contig 73918 bp, 127 predicted proteins | sample OliLak19BULKMAT1_FD_123175 | JGI IMG/M metagenome (GOLD analysis project Ga0163144, IMG submission 123175) | Freshwater microbial mat bacterial communities from Lake Vanda, McMurdo Dry Valleys, Antarctica - Oligotrophic Lake LV.19.BULKMAT1 | ecosystem: Environmental > Aquatic > Freshwater >... | reverse complement strand
GGAGAACGAGGATAAGAAATGAGAATGATTACTTGTAAGATTCATGGCGAAGAAGAAGCTATTATGCAAGATCCAGTGTTACTAAAGTATGTATGTAAAAAATGTAAACAGGCTTTACAAAAATTACGTTTTACAAAAGTAAAATTTAAATCTGATTTTCGAGAATAAAATGGAAAAAATTTACTTTTTTACTGAAGATTTTATAAAGAAGAATCAACAATATGTTACTAAATGTGATTGTAGCTTACCCGGATGTACTTTATTGATGTATGTTCCTCCAAGCAAAGATAAAACAAATGTAATTACTATTGATTTCAAGAATAAAAGAAAGATAAAATGAAAAACAAACTATTAAAAGCAGTAGCAATCCTTTTTCTTCCCGGAGGATCTTTAATACTAGTATATGAAATATACAAATTAGTAAAAGGTAAAAATGAAAAAAATAGTTAAAGTTTTAGTTTTGTTTTTAGGACTATTCTTTCTGGGATATACAACATCTTTAATTATGTGTTTAACTTGGATGTATTTAGTTTTAAATAGAGGATAGTTGTTGCTTTTATTAATTAATTATGTATTATGTTATAAGGAGATTATATGAAAATTAAAGCTGAAGTTTTTGCAGAACAATTAAGAAAAGCGAACGGATTACCAAAGGCTACGCAGATTGCTAAAGGGTTTGCTAAGAATAAAGATGGTTGGAAGAATGTACCCTCTGGTCCAGTTTTCTTCCATAAAGACAAACGCGGACAAGAACGAGTTGATGAAAAGTATTGGCGAGGTATTCATGGCTTTTGGACACAAGTTGCTGGTATTCTTAGGAAAAAAACTAAATAATTTACTTTCTATATTGTTTACTATTTTCAGTAACAGTTTCACTTATAGGTCATGCTTATGAGTGGAGTGCTGGGGTTCAGTTTATGGCTTGTATTATGTTCGGCGGGGTAATGGGAGTTATGAAAGCAGCTAGCACTGTTGAACAGGAGAAGAAATATGATTAGAGATACCTTTGAATATGTAGCAAGTTCTGGAATTGAATACTTTGTAGAAGTGGGAGGTTACCTTGAGAAGGAAGATGGAACCTATAGTAATGTTATTACTGATATTTCTATTGTAGATGGAGTTGGTAATGATGTTGATCAAGACCATGATGACTACAATGAAATCTATGAATATAGCTTAGATCGAGAATATGATACACAAGAGGAAGGTAGAGACTTTAGTCATAGCGATTATGACATCGATACCTTTTTAAAAGAATAGTATGTCACAACTAGAATTTGATATTACTGAATGGTTATTAAATAATAAAGAAGGATTGGTTGAGAATATTATTAGGACTCATAATCCTGCTTATAAACTACTTCCTGATGTTCTTTTTGATATTTACTTAGACAACTACAGTAATAAAGTTCTTAATATTATTAAACAAGATCTGATTGCTCCTTTCCATCTAAACCCTGAAGAGCTTGAAAACATTACAAAAGAATACATCGGTGATATTCTTGGATATGATATTTTTAAACCTTGACTTAACTTTCATTATTAAGTATTATAATAGAAGGAGAATATTATGCAAGAACGAGTAAGATATAAAAGATTAGATAATGGTACACTAGAATCAATTCGCATTTACTATCACGGTAATAATGGGGCTCAATATATAGTACTTATTGACTCTGCTGCCAATGTTTGGAGTGTGGTTGATGCTGAAACAAGAACTGTTGCCCTCACTGGTAGAGGATCAACCCTATCATCAGCTCAACTAGCAGCGCGTTCTGCTCTTTTGGAGCTTGGTGTGAGTATTACTACCGAAAAACGTAAAGAATATAAAAAACGAATTGTATTAGAATCATAATATGTATTCTAAAGGCACAGTTCTTAAAATCAAAAATGGCAAAGGTACATTTGTTAGTGCTACCATTCTAGAGTTTGCTGACTTCCATGGTGTTGAACGCATGTGGTGGTTGGAGCATTTTGAGAATGGTAGAAAAGAAGTATCTGTATTTACAGAAGATGATCTAATTGAATGGAATAAGGAAAGAGATTGTACCTGCGGAGCAAAAGCAACTCATAGCCCAAATACTCCACCGGGTCACGCTTATTACTGCGATGCCGTTTTTAAAGTATAGTAAGAAAGAAAATGTAATTTATACTAATTTCAAACAACGCTATGTTGGAAATAAGTTTATGGTTAAGGTTGTGTTAGTTATTACATTTTTGTTTGCTTTCCTACCTATAGGATTATTAATTTATGTCTAGTAATGAATATTGCTTTGAGTGTTATTATTGTGGCCATAAATGGACTACTAGTTATTGGCTAGAACCAGATGTTAATGCTATTAAATGTGAAAAATGTGATGATTGTAATTTACGAGTAAAAGTTAATGAAAAAATTGACTACTACAAATAAAAAAGCACTTAAGCGATCATTTTTAGCTAGCCTTGGACGATTACTTGGAGTAGTGTTAGGAGCAGGAGCTGGTTCTTTGATTAAGGATTTGGTTGGTGGTGGCGTACAAGGTTGGGGAATAGCTGTGATCATGGCACTAGTTAGTTTTGTGCTTGTTTGGTTTACTGAATTTAAAAGGGAAACGTCATTATGAGTAAAATAAAAAAACAAACTGATTTACAGTTTAAAAAAGAAATCACTAGACAAAAAAGATTAATAACTAAAGAGCTTATAAGATTAAATGAAAAATATAATATACCATTACCTTTTGATATTTTTATTAAGCTAGTAGCAGAAACTGCTATTAAGAGTAATAATCTCGATTTAGAATCTGTTGTAAAAAAGAAAATTAAACCTTTAATAAAAAGAATGATTAAGGAGTACTCGAAATGAAAAATCTTAGTTATTCAAGCATTACAACATTTAACACCTGCGGTAAGAAATACTTCTACCAATATAAAAAGGGTTATAAGTCAAAATACACACACGCTGCCCTTTTATTTGGCTCAGCTATCGATACATCCTTAAATAAACTACTACTTACTAAAGACATACAGGAAGCTATAAAGGAATTTGATAAGTCTTGGAACTTCCAATGGGTAAATAAGAAGTATGTTTCATTATCCAAAAATACAGAGATTGTTTATGCTGAAGCTGACTATGATTCTGATTTACTAACTAATGAAGATTGGGTTAAGCTTGGAGAAAACTCAAATCCAAGATATAAACTAATTTTGGAAGATAAGAAATTTAAAGGTTGGGATAATCTAGAACTAAAAGATAAAGAATACTATAATTATATGAATTGGCTTTCTCTTTACAGAAAAGGCTTAATCATGCTTCATAGTTATGTTAAGAAAGTATTACCTCGTATTAAGGAAGTGCTTGCTGTTCAAAAAGAAAACTATTTAGAAAACTCTGACGGTGAAAAGATTATTCAGTATTTGGATTTAGTTGTTACTTGGGAGAACGGGCAGAACATCCTAATGGATAATAAAACAAGCGCCAGGGAATACGAACAGGATAGTGCATCTAAAAGTCCTCAGTTACTAAGTTATTATCATGGAGTTAAGGATCAATATAAATTAGATGCTCTTGGATTTATTGTACTAAGAAAAGGTATTCATAAGAATAAAGAAAAAGAATGTTCTGTATGTAAGTTTAATGGCTCTGGGGCTAGACACAAGACTTGTTTTAATGAAATAGATGGTACTCGGTGTAATGGTGAGTGGATAGAAACAATTCATCCTGAATGTGATATTCAAGTCATTATTAATAAGCCACATGAGAATGCTGTCAACCTAGTACTTGATTCTTTTGATTCTGCTAATGAGGGAATTAAGAAAGAGAACTGGTATTCTAATCTGTCAGCTTGTCGCCCAACCCCAATGATGCAATGCAATTATTATAATCTCTGTTGGTTCGGTAAAACTGATGATTTAATTATTCCAGAAACTAAAGAGTAGATATTCTTTTATATTGATTAATATATTCTTGTTTATGATCAACAAAACAAGGAGCACCAAAGTTAATAGAGTTCATGATCGAACTAGGACATCCATCAGCTAGTTTCTTATCAGTGTGCTTAGCCCAAACGGTACAATGTAATAGTTCATGATAAATCAGCTCTAATCTAGTTTGCTCATCCAAATCTTTCCAATAGTCTTGTTTTACTGTTATTTTTAATAGGCCATGATTACACACAGCACCAATACCATCTTCTAGTTTACCAAAGTCAGCACCGATTGTATAAGGGAAGATATTAAAGTCCTTAGCAAAACTCTTATAGTAAGGTTCAAATTCGGGATTTATGCCACCACAAGAAGTTAATAAACATAATAATAAAGAAACATACCATTTCATATTAATATTTTACTTGTAAATAGGATCAAAGTAAAGTATATTATTATTATGAAGAAAGATGTAGGAGATGTCCTAAGAGAGTGCTACCGACGAGGTTGGATTACAACTAGAGACGGTAATGTCAGTTTTCGTTATAAAAATGATGATGTTCTCTATATTACTCCTAGTGGTATAAGAAAGCACGAGATATATGAAAAAGACATCTTAGAATTGCCTATAGTCGACAATAAGCCACAAACCCATACCATCACCCCAAGTGGTGAGCTACAGCTTCATTGGGAGCTTCAGAAGGCGTTTAAAGAGAAGAGCCGGGCAGTACTTCATGCTCACCCTACCCATAGTATTGCAGCAATGGAAGCTGGCTATGACCTAGATCAAGTAACCAAGAAGTTTCCTGAAATCAGTAGATATACTAAAGTTGGACCCAATGTTAAGTATTATGCTCCTTTATCTAAAGAACTAGCAGAAGTTACCGTAAAAACATTATGTTTAGATGAAGAAGGCGGAGCTTATTTTGATATTGTTGGATTAGAGAAGCATGGAGTTATTGCTATAGGAACAAGTATTTGGAATGCATTCGAACATTTAGAACGCCTTAATCACGTTTGTGAGATCTTATTACTTGCAAATGCTCGCATTGTAGGATAATATGTTACAAAGGCTAAGAACTTTCATAAAGGATAAATTAATGAGTAGACCTAGGATTATAGAACTAAGTGGCGGTAAAGTAAGCTTGCAAGGCTTCTCTAAAGAAGTTGCTGATAAGCTCTCTGAACATATTAAGGCTTTTCAAGAACCTTCACAAGAACCTTCACAAGAACCTTCAATTGTTATTTTACCTGAACAAGATATTGGTAAACCTATTACATTAACTACAACAGCAGAACCTATAAGCGCTATTACAATTCCAGCTTGGTCTGATAATATTCTATTGACAGATGTAGCAATTGGGGTTAGACTTAATAAAGTTACGAATAAACATGAAGTTGTTCAAGTAAAGTATGATGTAGAAGCAAATATTGCTAGAGTTGATAAGATTCAAGAAGAACGAGTAAAACGAGATGCAAGCACCAAGTTTAAGATTCTTGCAACGGATTTAGATTTTGTATAAAGGAAAGATAATGAAGATCTAAGTTAGTAACTAAAAAATCAGTAAAAACTGAAGAAGAGAGTGAATAATATGAGAACTAGTGAATCAATTACAAAGATTGCAGCAGCACTTTTAAAAGCCCAACGAAAGATGGGATCAGCTTCAAAAGGTTCAGTAAACCCTTACTTTAAATCTCGATATGCCGACTTAGGATCTGTTATGGAAGTAGTTAAAGAACCTCTTAATGAAGAAGGTATTTCTTTACTTCAACCTACTTATAGTAAGGATGGTGTTCATTATGTTGAAAGCATTCTTATGCACGAATCAGGAGAATTTATTGCTTCTGAGCCTCTCAAGCTAGAAGTAACTAAAGTTGATATGCAAGCATTAGGAAGCTCTATTAGTTATGCTAGACGTTATAGTTTACAATCATTGTTGTCAATACCCGCCGAAGACGACGACGGTGAAAAAACAATGAGTCGGCCAGCTAAAAAAACAGAATCAGTAACTATTGTTGGGGAAAGTTCAATTACTGCTGTATCATCTCCACAAATTAGTCCTAACATTAGTTTAGGAACAGTAAGCATTGTGTCACCTTTAGTAGTTAAACCTTCTTCTGGTGGTTTTGGTCGATTTAAATCTAATGGAACAGTATAGGAGTATATATGGACGCCAAAGAAGCAAAAGAAAAGGCATTAGCCAATAAAGAAAGAATGAAAGATAATATTGAAATACGAGTTAGTAAGGCAAAACATGTCGACACTACTCTTCTTCTTGATCATTTCAGAAAGAAAGTTGAAGAATCCGTCAATAAAGGTCACTTATCTACTGATAAGATTAAATTTCCTTCTGATCGATTCTCTGATGAAGTAATACGAGCTGTAGCAGAAGAACTAAGAGAAGAAGGTTATAATTTGTCTATGGATAAACATAATCTTTATAATACAACTACTTTTGTGGTTACTTGGTAATACATGTTAGATAGTGATTTTATATTAAATTCTATTAAACTTAGAATTAATGAAGCTTTAGATAATAATAAAACTATAGCTAAAACTGATATTTTTCCTATTGATGAATATTCTGAGAAAATCTTTTATGAAGTGGCAGAAGAGTTAAGAAAAGAAAATTATAATTTAGCTTGCATAGTTGATCATAGAGGTGGTACAGTATTTTATACGGCCACATGGGAGAATGTATGAGTGAAGAATTAGGACAAACAGTAACATTAGAAAGTATAGTAGCTGAAGCACCAGTTGCACCAGTGCCTCTATCAGAAGAACAACTAGCCTACATGGTGCTCACAAAGAACTTCAAACGATTCGGAGACATGGTTACTTCTTATACTGGTTCTAAGAAACAACTACAACAAACTTGGCTCAATGCAGCTATTTCTCCGTTCACAGAAGAAGAGTTTGTTTGGTCCTATCCAGAACAGAAGGTATTGTTTGATGTGTTTGTTGAATTAAATTATGCAAAGTTTATTTTAATGTTGCAAGGTCTTGAAAAGGGCGGTAAGATTAAAATATTACAACCAGTGTTATCTAGAGAAATTGCGCCAGAAGGCGAGAAAGAAAAAGGAGAAAGTAATGAGTGAAGAAAAAGTAAGTAAACGGGTTACTATTGGAAGTGTATTTTTGGTTAAAGATGAAACAGGTGGAGAACGTTACTGTATCGGACTAGGTAACGGAAGTAAAGACGAAAGATATAAAAATACCGTAGAAGTTATTGTGCGTGACGTTTCAGGAAGAGTTATTGCTAGAAAAACAGAAGGTTTTATTGGCCTTGTTGATCCTAGAGTAGAAGTGGAAGAACTTTTATCTAAAGGAAAAATTTCTGAAGAACAAGCCGATCTAAAAAGAGAACAACTTAAGAAACTATCTTCAAAATTGAGATTTCAACTCACTCTACCCCGAAGCGGCTAAGGATTACTTCCTTTAACTTAGCAGCAGACCCCCATGGACCTATGTTATTCCCTTAGCATAGGTCCTTTTTTATTTGTAAAGGACATTGTGAAACCTAAGAAATCCTTTGAATATAATATAATTTCGCCTAGAGATGAACAAAGACGAGCATATTATGGTTTAGGCTTGATCATTAAGGTTCATAATGATGTTATTACTATCCTTTGGACTAAAGATAATAAAATAAGATCCTATGATAAAACCTATTTACGGAATGTTATTCTTGTAAGTGAGATATTCAAATGACATTTAAAGAAGCGTTGGATACTGGATTAAGAATACAATCTAAATATTGGAAAAATACCGAACAGGGAAAACATTGGTGGTATAAAAAAATTAATGAGAATCAATTTCTTAGTAGTGAGGGTATACTAGAAATAATAAAAACTGGAACTCCTTACACTGGAGAAGGATATACAATACATCCAGAAGATCAAAAGCTCTATGATTTTAATAAAGAACTAAATAAACTGCTTGATTAGTCATTAAATAGATGCTAGTTTAATAAAAGAAAAGGAAACAACAATGTATAGAAGATTATGTGAAGGTTTAGAGAACAAGGGTAAATTAATTTTAGCAACTGATGATGTTTATACTCATATTAAGGATGAATCTAAAGACTATTACTTAAGTACCTTTTTATATACAGAAGAACAAAAACAGGTGTTCTTAAACACCGGCACTGTTTCTGGAATAACAGATGTTGTGTCTGATAAGATTTGGTGGGACTTTGATAGTGAATTTGAACCTGAAGAAGCTAAAAAGAGTACAATCTCATTAGTAGAACGACTTCTTAACTATGGAATTGCTAAGGAAGATATTAGCATTGCTTTCTCTGGGAATAAAGGATTTGCTGTTGAAGTTAAAGTAAATACTTTGCTAAGTCCAAAAGAAGTTAAAAATATTGCATTTGAAGTAGCTAAAGATCTTAAGCATTTAGATAATAAAATGTACAATGCTGCTAGAATTTTCAGAATCATTGCTACAAAGCACAATAAGACTAAGCTATATAAAACTCCTTTAACCTACAGTCAGATTAAAGAATTATCTACCGATAGTTTAATGAATTTAGCAAAAAGTTATCCAGCCTTAAATGAAGAGTTTAGATGGAATGTTGTGACTTTACCTAAGGATCTTTATACGAAGTCTCAGGAAGTTACTGTCATTGTTCCTAAAAAAGAACAAGTAGATGACATTGATTTTACAAAGAAAGCCAAGGGTTGGAGCAATTGTAAATGGTCATTGCTTAATGGTAACTTTCGAGAAGGGGAACGTCATTATCCAGTGTTAGCTATCATTGCTACCTGCAAGAACCTGAACTACCCTAAAGATACAGCATACTACATGGCAAAGAGTGCTTCTAAGCTATCTGTGCAACGGAATGGAGGCTCAGAGCTTCCCAAGGAAGAGATTTGGCGAGAAGTGGAAAGTGTGTACTCTGATAATTGGCAGGGTGGAACTTTTAGTTGTAAGGATGGTAAGTCTGTTTGGCTAACTCATGTCTGTAATGAACTTGGTCCTCATAAATGTAAACATGATGATGAAAAAATATTTACTGAATTTGGAGAACTATCTCAAGTTTTCAATAAATTTGCAACAGAGATTGATAAAAATAAGATTAAAACAGGAATTCCGGAATTAGATAATAATGTTACTTTGGTAACTTCTACATTAGTTGGATTATTAGGCAATCCCGGTTCAGGTAAAACCAGCCTCTCTTTAAATATCCTAAATAACTGTTCAAAGAATAACATTCCTAGTGTTTTCTTTTCAATGGACATGGGCATCCCATTGGTTTATCTTAAGTTGGCTCAAAAGCATAAAGGATATACTCACGATAAGATTTTTGATATGTATAAAAGACAAGATCCTGAAATTGAAGAAATTAATAAAATTATTGAAGATAATTATAAAAATGTTAAGTTTTCATTTAAGTCTGGATTGAATGTTGAAGAAATGAAAGAAAGTATTATTAAGCATCAAGAAAAAACAGGACAAAAAATTAAACTGGTAGTTGTTGATTATTTGGAATGTATTTCTGGTCCTTATAGTGACAGTACAGCAAATACAGCAATCATCGCTAATCAATTAAAAGATTTAGCCAATGAAACTGAAACTTGCGTTCTTTTATTATTACAAACACAAAAACATGCTGCTGCGCCAGATGAACCCTTGTTATCAATGAAGAATATTAAGGGATCTTCTGTTATAGAACAGGCGGCTTCTGTAATTTTAACTTTGTGGCGCGAAGGTTATAGTGCTAAGTATGCTGATATGGATAAATATATTAGTATGGCCACAGTTAAAGATCGTTTTAATAGTTTATGGAAATATGATTTTAAATGGAACGGGTTAAAAGGATTAGTAACTGAATTAGATGATTATGAAAGAGATGAACTTGCTCAACTAAGAGATAGAAAAAAACAAGATAAAGCAGGACTTGGAACAGGCTTTAATCATTAATATGAAAAAAATTGATCTTATTAATCAGAAATTTGGTAAATTAACAGTCATTAAACAAAGTGCCAAAAAACGTAATATTGGATATTCTTTAGACAAAGAAGAATTTAAACAGTTAATTTTTAACTCTTGTCATTATTGTGGAACTAAACCTCAAAATATTAGACAAAATAATAGTATGCATAAACCAGAACAAATACTTTGTAATGGTATCGATAGAGTTAATAATGATTTAGGTTATGAAACCTCTAATTGCGTAACAGCATGTTTTATTTGTAATCAAGCAAAGCATCAATTAACTCAAGAAGTATTTTTAAAATGGGTTGATAGAATCTATAATCATAATTTTTCAGGTTTAATATGACATTCAAAGAAGCATTAGATACTGGTTATAGAATTACGGCATCTAGACCAAATACTGATTTAAGATGGTATAAAAAGATTGATAAAAAAACAGTACTGTTCCATAATAATATACGACTTTCATTATCTTATTTAATAAAGCATTGTACTGGTTCTAATTATAGAATACATCCTGATGACCAAAAGATCATAGATTTCAATAAAGAGCTCGAAAAGGTGTTAGAATGAATTTTTTAAAACGACTACTTAAATTATTAAAACCAGTATGGCAAACAAAAGAAACTAAAAAGTTAATCTCCTTAGTTCTTGGTGCAACTATTATTACGGTACTCCTTGGAGCAGGTATTACTTACTGGAGAACCTATTTCATTGACTCCTTCCAAAAGAACAACTTTCAACAATGGATTAATGCTATGCTTATCTTTACAGGCTTGGCAATGACTGGAGTTATTCTTAAAGGCTATAGCAGCTTCTGGTCTAGAAAAACAGAGTTTCATTGGCGAGAACTGCTTTATAACCATTTCACTCTTCATTTTAAGACGAATAGAGAGACTATTCATTGTACAGTGCCTGAGCAGCGTCTGCTTTGGGACACTATCCAAATCTCACAACTATCTATTAACCTACTTGTAGGACTAGTTACATCCTTAATCCAGTTCCCTATTTTCCTATACATCCTAGTAAGCGTGGCAGGCTTTAAAACCGCTCTATTCTCCCTTGTATACTCGATTGTAGGGTCTTTATTAGCTAAGTACCTAGCCAACCCTTTGGTGAAGCTAGACTACGAACAGCAGAGCCGGGAAGGGGATCTAAATCGAGAATTAATCACCTTTGTCAAGAGTGACACAGAAATTCCATCCCTTGAGCAAGTTAAACTCAATTGGTTACACTTGGCCTATAGAAATAAGGTTCTAGGCTTCTTTCAAAGCGGGTTTGGTCAAATATCAGCTATTCTACCTTTTGCACTACTTGCTCCTTCATTCTTTCAAGGATTGATTACAATGGGAGTACTTTGGACTACAGCAGATGCAATGGGAAAGCTACTTGAATCAATATCCTATTTTGTTGACAAAAGGGACGTAATCGCTCAAACTGAAGCAGTACTTAAAAGGTTAGAAGAACTAGAATAAAGGAAGCTCTTGGAACATCATATTATTAAAACTATTGAAGAGTTTCATCAGTTAAAGGAATATGTTGATATTAATACTTATAGTTTTCTAGCTCTCGATACTGAAACAGATAGTGTGATTGAAAAGAAAGCTAAACTATATGGCGTAGGGTTATGCTTTGAAGAAAATGAAGCTTTCTACATTCCCATTAGGCATAAAGATACAACCAAATACTGGACAGCTGAACAAGAAGAATCTATTAAAGATTGGATTTATAAACAATCCCTATCTAAAAAACTAGTAGGACATAATATTATTTATGATATTCTTGTGCTACTCTATAATTGGAATATTAATCTTACCGATCATATTTATGCTGATACTATTTTACAAAAGCATACTCTAAATGAAGATCGTCCTCATGGTTTAAAAGAAACTGCAGTAAAGTATTTAGGTGCATGGGCAGATAAAGCTCAGGATAAACTATATCAAAACATTAAAGACAATGGCGGTAAGACAAATAAAGACAATGTAGAGATGTATAAAGCTGACCTAGAGGTTCTAGGCGAATATTGTGCATATGATACTATTCTCACAATGAAGCTGTTTAATCTATTTGAACCAAAGCTTAAATTAGAAAATTTAGATAAACTTTTTTATGTTGATGAAATTATGCCTTTATATAAAGAAGTAACTATTCCTATGAAGATTCAGGGGTTTCCAATTGATGTTGAGTATTTTAAAGATCTAAACTTTAATATTTCCAAAGAGATTGAGAATTTAGAAAAGAAAACACAAGAAGACCTTGCTCCATTAACTAGACAATATGTAGCTGAATTATTAAAAGAACAACATCCCCCAAAGCGATCAGGCTTATTTCCTAAACATGCTGCAACATTGATTGGATTTACTCTACCAGAAAAGAATGGAAAAGTAACTTTAGCTAAAAAAGAAATTGATAAAATACAAGAACCTGAAACAGAAGAGCATAGAAATTTCTTACATTGGCTAAAAGAAGAAGAAGATTTAAATTTAGATTTAATTATTAAAACTCAACAGTATTGGCATCATCTTGAAAATGAGAGTAGTTACATCTTTAATTTAAAATCTGTATATGATTTAAAATGGCTATTCTTTGAAAAACTAAAAGAAAAGCCTTTAACTTTTACTGAGGGTAATCAACCTCAAGTAGATGAAGATTTTTTAGAAAGTATTAAATCTAAGTATGAATGGATTAATACTCTATTGGACTTTAAAAAACTTATTAAACTTAAGACAACTTATATCGAAGGTCTATTAGAACGTCATATTGATGGCGTTATTTATGGAAGTATGCTTCAGTTTGGAACAGATAGCGGACGCTACTCTAGTCGAGACCCCAATCTTCAAAACCTTCCTAGAGTAAAAGAAGAAGATAGCGGGTTGTCAGAAACAGTACTAAAATATGTTAATGGGATAAAAAAAGGTTTTGTGGCAGGTAAAGGAAACCTAATCCTAAATGCAGATTATAGCCAATTGGAACCTAGAGCATTTGCTGAGGCTTGTGGAGATTACCTATTACAACAAGTATTTATTAAAAATGAAGATCTATATGGTTCTATTGCTAAAAATATTTGGAACTTAGATTGTACTGCAAATGAAGTTAAGAAGAAGTATCCAGAATATAGACAGAAAGCAAAAGTGGTCGCATTAGCTGTCGTCTATGGAGCAGAAGCAGGACGTATATCCAAACTAATGAAAATTAAATATAAAGAAGCTCAAAAAATTATTGATGACTATTTGGATGCTTATCCTGGACTAAAAAAATATATGTCTGATTGTGATAAGTTTGTATGCTTAAATGGATTTATGAAAACAAAGTTTGGTAGAATTAGACACTTGCCAGAAGCGAAACGATTATACAAAGCTTATGGGTTTAAACTATTAGATAGAAAATGGGCTCAAGCAAATGGACTAGATGAACTACGTTGGAAGTTTAAGAACATGTTAAATTTAGCTAAGAATTTTCCTATTCAAGGAGTTGCTGCTCATGTAGTCAATAGATCTATGATAGCTACAAATAGAGGTTTTAAAGCAGCAGGAATTCAGGGATGCATTGTTACCATGGTTCACGATGAATTAAGCTGTATTATTAAAGCTGAAGATGCTGAACGAGCAAAACCTATTTTAAAAGCTTGTATGGAAAATACAGTCAAACTATCTGTACCCTTAAAAGCAGACCCATTGATTGCTTATAGTTGGGACGAGGCTAAATAAATGAAGTTTTATGAAGTTGAAGGGCATACATATTTTATTCAAGATTTCTTTATTTTAGAAAATAATACTACTAATAAATATACAACTTATTTCATATTTGATGTAAATAAAAAGTACTTACCTGAACTGTCTAAACTATATACACATTATTATCACGTAGATACTAATTACTATAGAAGCATATTTGAGATTTTTCCTACCTTTCTTTTAAGTCCTGCTTATGTAACACATAAAAAAGTATTAGCTTTTAATAATAATCTAGACAAACTATTAGAAGAAGAGTAGGATTTTAGTATGGCATTAGTTATTTTTATATTTATGTTGTTTATTGTTATGGAATTAATGCTTGCTGCTCCAAATGAGGATGATGACGATGTTTAAATTTATATTTGGATGCCTATTATTAGCCAGTTTAGTTTCTATTACAATAGTTATTGATAATCAATATAAGTTTCAAGTAGGTGATTGTTTCATTGATAAAGAAGCTGAAGAATGGGATTTAGATAAAGTTTGTGAGATTAAGAAGATAGGCAAACGCAAATACCTATTCGAATGTCCTTTAAATGCAAAGATTAGCTACTCGGGAGTTTCTGAGGTTAAAGCTAGGAAATTGAAGGATGAATCAATTGAGCTTATAGATGCAAATAATAAAAAAACACCTTGTCTTTAATAATTAATAAAGTTATAATCCTTAGAGGAGATGCGTATGAAAAAACTTTTGAGCTTTGATGACATTTTAATCACACCTAAATTCAGTACCATTAGATCTAGATCAGAAGTACATAGTAAAGTAAACTTTTTAGGTTTAAACATCATTCCAATCATCTCTTCGAATATGGACACTGTTACTACCGTAGATATGGCCAAGGCAATGTATGAAGCAGGCGCTATGAGCTGTTTACATCGCTTCTGGGACATAGAGGCTAATGCACAAGCATTTGATGCAGTGAAGCATTCTGGAGCTTATACGATGGTGTCTATTGGAGTAGGAGAAAAGGAACTAAGCAGAGCTAAAGCTTTAGTTGAATCTGGAGCTAGACATCTTGTTTTGGATATTGCCCATGGAGCTAGTATTCAAGCAGTCGAGCAAGTTATTAAGTTACGTGAGTGGTTTGAAAGTTCTATTTACATTATTGCTGGTAATTTTGCTACAGCTCAGTCTATTGTAGAATTTAAGAAACATCTTAAAGAACATAAAGTTGACGCATTTAAATTGGGCATAGGTGGAGGATCTGCTTGTATTACTCGAGTAGTTACAGGATGCGGTTACCCTGGATTAGCCTCATTGCTGGATATCCAAACTCATAATAAAGTTCTTAGTGCTTCTATGTATGTAGATGAAGCTAAGTTTATTGGCGAACCATTAATTATGGATGGTGGAATTAAAGAATCTGGGGATTATGCAAAAGCTTTGGCAGCTGGAGCTACGGCAGTTATGTGCGGCCAATTGTTAGCAGGAGCAACAGAAGCTCCTAATGTACTAGTTATTGGAGAAACTAAATACAAACAATACAGAGGATCAGCCTCACAAGCATCCTATGATGTCCAAGGTAAGACTTCTCCTCATAGAACACCAGAAGGAGATTCATTTACTGTTCTTTACTCTGGACCAGTTAAACACACTATTGAAAGATTAGACGCTGGACTACGTAGTGCAATGTCTTATGTTGGAGCAAGTACTATTCAGGAGTTTCAAGAAGAAGCTGAGCTAGTAGAAATAACTAATGCCGGCATATTAGAAAATAGAGCGCATGGGAAGAAATCATGACCTTTAAAGAAAATCGAAAGCTAAAAAAGAAATACCTAAGAAAGAAGGAAGAGCGATGAAATTAAGTAAAGAAGAACAAGAAATCAAGAGAAGCATTGACCGGGGAGATTATCAAGAAGTGTCCTCCACTGAAAAACTCCGGTTAGAAGGCGCTTTTAAAGCAGCCGCAAAAAAAATTACTCGAATCAATATCAGATTGGTCGATGAAGATATTTTAAAAATCAAGGCTAGGAAGAATTTGATACCGGATTAAGAATACAACATAAAAATTGGAGAATGTGTTAGATGAAACTTAAAGAAAAATTAGCAAGTGAAAGAAGAAGTATGAAGAAAAAAGTAACGTTAACAGAAAAGGTATTTAAGTTTGTTTTTATAAGCATTCTTCCTGTAATAGTAACCGCGGGTTTTATTTATTCATTAATTCCAAATAAAGTTGAGCATAAGTTTAAAGTAGGAGATTGTGTTACTTATAGTGGCGCAGACTATAGTAAAATACTTTCTATACAAAAAGATAAATATTATGCCTCTTTTTATGCTAATGGAAAATTTAGATTATTTAAATATGATTTTGTTAATAATTTAGATTTTTATTCAGAAAAATTCTATACAAAAGTAGAATGTCCTTTAGTTGGATTTAATTGGGATGATTGTATTCATTTTGTTACCAGACTTAAATCTAAACAATTAAAAAAAGATCTTAATAATCTTTGTTATAAATGGGATTAAGTTTAATGAGCATTCATAATCTTAAAGACTATAAACAATCTAAAATAGTACTTCCTCATCTAATAGCAATATTAAAAGTATTAGATTTAACCGAAAGATCTTTAAAGCCTTTTAATTATTATGTACCAGTAGCCAGAGTTTTAGTTGTAATTAAAGAACAAAAGAGCATAATTGAAAGTTACAAAGAAGAGAATGAAACTATCAAGAAATCTAAAGGAAAAAAGAATGAAAATTAAGAAAACTCAAAAGCCCATTGTTGATAAGTATTTACAATTAGCAAAAAAGAATAAGTTCCATCCTACAAGATCTCAACTAGTTCAATCTGGAATAAGCCGAGATCGAATTAGAGATCATTTTGGTAACTTCTCTAAACTTAAGAGCTTTGTTAAAGACAACTATCCCCTAGAACTTAAAAGCGTTATTGATGATGAACTATTTGCTAAGAAGCGCATTAAGACTTTAAGCAAAGAACTTACTAAGTATAAACGTTTTATAATCACTACAGCAGTAACTGGAAGCATCGTGCATAAAGGTTTTCTAGAAAGCTTGGATAACTACTGTAAAGTAAATGATGCTTGCTTACTTATCCTTCTTACCTCAGATCCTGGCAGTGCTGGAGGTAATGCTTTAGATAAACAACTTGATGGTAGAAATATTATCTTATCTGAAATGTCACTTAATAAAAATCTATTTCTTAGTAATATTAAACTAGGAGCTAAGCAAATTGATCCCCTCACTGGACTAGACCGCATTGGACAAAAGAATGGATCATTCATCTATGCTTCTCCTAAACAGCGTATGAAACCAGTAGCTAACTCAAATACTAAAATTCCTAATGTTATTATGACTACAGGAGCAATTACTAAGTCTAATTATGTTAGCACTAAGTTTATGAGCGAACGTACTTCCTATATTGCCAAGAATGACCATGTGCTTGGTGGTATTATTGTAGAGATTCAAGATAATACAATCTTTCACTTTAGACAAATCCAAGCCAACCGAGTAGGACATTTTATTGACCTTGGTAAGTTCTATAAAGGTAGTAGCGTTGAAGATGTTGCACCCGCTGCATTTATTCTAGGAGACTGGCATAGCGGAGCTACAGATCCTACAGCTAAGAAGTCTTGGTATAAAGTAGTTAAAACTCTTAAGGTTCCTAAGCTTATTATTCATGATGGGTTTGATGGTAGCTCTATTAATCACCATGAGCAAAAGAATCGCATATTACGAGCAAAGCTTGCTGCACAAAATAAACTAAGCCTAGAAGCTGAGCTTAGAGGATATGCTAAAGATTTGAATGAGATGACTAAGAAATGTGAAGTGACTATTGTTAGATCCAATCATGATGACTTCCTAGATTATTACTTACGAGAATCCAAGTATATTGAAGATCCACATAACTACTTATTTGCTTCTAAATTAGTAACTGCTGCCCTTGAAGGTAAAGAACCTTTAAAATATGCAATTGAAACCCTAATCGGATTAGACAACCCTGAAAAAGTTACTTGGCTAGACAGAGATGTCGATTATAAGATTGCTGGCATTGAATTAGGATGTCATGGAGATAAAGGTGCCAATGGAGCACGAGGTAGCCTTAAATCAATGGAAAAGGCTTATGGGTTTAGTATTAGTGGTCACAGTCATGTTCCTGAAATTCTTAGAGGAGCTTGGTCTGTTGGAACATCAAGCTATCTAAAGCTAAGTTACAATACTGGAGCTAGTGCTTGGGTACACAGTTCTGTGGTACTATACGAAAATGGAATGAGACAACTTATTAACTCTATTAGAGGAAAATGGAAATTATAAGTTGCTTAATTATTAAGCATAGGGTAACATAGTTTTATGAAGATTCAGATAGTAAATACAGTATGGACTATTCATTTATTAGGACCCAGACAATTTCTTAAAGTAAATGGTAAATCTTTTAAAGCTGCCGATGGTGTGACTGATACTAACACTTATAATGTTTACTTAAGAAAAGATAGATTCACAATTGAAACTATTAGACATGAGTTATTTCATTGCTATTTTGATAGTACCCATACAGAATCAGCTTTCTTATCAAAGGATCAAATAGAAGAAACTGCAGCATCATTAATGGGAAAGTACTGCAAAGAACTCACTGATAAAAGTGATGAAGTTTTTAACTTTTTTATAAATAAACTATAAAGAGAATACTTATGATTGAAAGACAATACCTTCCTATTAAGAAACTACACCCAGATGCTAAGCTGCCTACTAGGTCTAATGATCAAGATGCTGGTTTAGACTTATACACCATTAATGGATATACAGAAGTTCATCCTGGAGAACGGTTTAGATTCAGCACAGGCATTGCAGCAAACATCCCTTCAGGATATTATTTACACATTCATACCAGATCTAGCATGGCATTAGCAGGCTGGGCTGTTCTTGGAGGAGTAGTTGATTCACCTTATAAGGGAGAACTATCAGTAACTCTACAAAACGTCTCTAATCAGGTTTTAAGCATCAATAAGTATGATCGAATTGCCCAAGCGGTCATCTATCCTATTATTACACCAGAACCGCTACTTGTTGATGACATTGGTACAAGTAGTAGAAATGATAGAGGATGGGGAGCGAGCGGTAAATAATATCTTGTCTAAATCTAAAAGTAAAGAAATTGAGCATCTGCGTTCTGAACTTCGAAAACTTAGGAAAAGCTTATCTAGAAGCGAAAAAAGAAAACATCTATATGAATCAAGTGTTGATGATCAATCGGAAGAGTTTGTTAAAGAAGAAATAGAAGATAGACGAAAGACTAGAAAAAATTTGTGCCCTAATTGTGATAATGAACTTGAGCTTATTGATTTGGGTATTAAGAAGTTAATAATTTGTAATTGTGGCTATAGGAAAGTGCAGAAATGAATGAGATACATAAGCGCAACTGGATCTTGCATCAGTTAAGACGTTTGTCTTTAAAATGGGGACCTAGATTAAAAGCTCTTAATAGAACAAAAAAAGAATTTTATATAACATCTAAAAAAGGAACTCAGGTAAAAAGAGTTTCATGGACTTGCGAATCCTGTGGCAAAGCCGATTTGACTAGCAAAGAAAAGCAAATGGATCATATTATAGAAGTTATAGGTAATGAAGGTTTTATTGATTGGAATAATTATATACCTAGATTATTATGCGATGAAGAAAACTTTCAAACACTTTGCCTCTCATGCCATGAAAAAAAGAGTTTAAATAATCAAAATCAAAGACATTTCAATAAGAAGAAAAAGAAATGAAGATTGAAAAATTACAAAAACATCTTGAAGGATTAATAAAAGAAATCAATAATCAAATACCTCATAAAATTGATAAGGTAGAGTATTGGTGGGATTATTATCTAAAAAGCAAGATTAATGTTAATAATAAAGAAATTATTATAGAATTCTCTAAATTAGCAGAATCTATTTTTTATGTAATTTATTTACCAGATAAGTATTTATTAAAAGAAATTAATAAAGGAGCTCTTGATAATTTTGAAAATTTTAAAGCTTTTTTTAATATTAAATCTAATAACTATGCCGGAATATTTTATGGTGATATCACTCATTCTCTAAATAGGGATAGTTATGAAGTAATATTTAGAGGAACATTATTAGATGTTAATAATATTATTAAGTCTGAGAACTTTAATAAAGAATTAGATAGAGTACTAGAATGACGTTTATAGAAGCATTAGATACTGGAATGAGAATACAAAGTGCTGCTTGGATGTACAACTCAATAGGCTATTGGTGGTATAAAAAAATATCGGAAGTCACATTCATTGATACCCAAGGTTTTACTCATTCTATAAAAGATCACTCTAGTTATTTGAGTACTCAATCATCCGATTGGTTTATTTATCCAGACGATGAAAAACTTTATAATTTTAATAAAAATCTAGAAGATATTTTAAAATAATAGTTGACTAAATCTATTATAACTTATATTATACTATTATGCATTATACAAGTGCCAGAAAATTAATAGGAGCTTTAGTACTGTTGGTAATTGCAACAGTCATTACACTATTAAAAGGTGATATTCCTACAAACTTTACAAATTTTATGGAAGTAATTTACTTTACGTTTGTATTAGGCAATAGCGCAGAGTACTTTACGAAAATGAAAACCCCTGTATTAACAGGTAAGGATAAAGAATGAATTTAAAAGTATTGATAGTATTGTCAAGTTTAATTGCTACTGTAGGTGCTAGTGTGTTTCTAGGAACAAAAGGCACAACATCTGTAAATGTAACCCCAGCTATCATTGATAAAACCATAGCTCCTTCAGTTACCAAAGAAGTTTCTTCTGAAAAGAAGATTAGACGCTTGATTCTTAAAGAATCACAAATTATTTTTGTACGAGGACCCATTGGATCTAATTCTCAAGATTTTATTGAAGAGATTCATCGTAAAGCTAAATCAGAGAAAGATTTGTATCTTCTTATCGATAGTCCTGGCGGTAGTGTGCTCGATGGTTCCCTTGTTGTATCTGCAATGGAAGCTTCTCCTGCTAAAGTTCACACCGTATGTATGGGACTTTGTGCAAGTATGGCGTTCATCATTCATCAGTATGGAGCAACTCGCTTAGCTGTAGATCGAAGTATGCTTATGGCACACCCAGCTGCTGGTGGTGTACGAGGCTCTTTAGAAGAGATGCAGTCACAACTAGGTACAATCATTCGTTATGTAGATAAAGCCGATGCTTATATTGCCAAACGTTCTGGTATTTCCTTTCTCGAATTTAAAACGCAAATTGTTTCTCAGAAATGGATCGATGCTGAAGATGCAAAAGAATATCATTTTGTTGATGAGCTAGTTGATGTTGAGACTGATGCCAAACCTGCCCCAGAAGTAATGAATTTCAGCGATCAAAAACGATATTTTGACTTGGTATCTGAATGAGACGTTTCATTTTAGCAGTATTATTGATTATTGTTGGTAGTATGAGCTATAAGGCTTGTACTACCAAAGACTTTGATGTTCTTCCTTTATCTAAGAAAATAGGAACATTTAAATTAACTGGCAATAATCCAGGACTTAGGCTTGTTGACGATGTTAATATGCTTTCTTGTTCTGCTTTTGTAATTGATGATACCTATGCACTCACTGCAGCTCATTGTATAAATGTATCTGGAGAATTGACTAAGCATAAATTAAAAGCTTACTATAATAACTCTAATAGTTATGTAGAGGTTCTTGCGGTTGGATATGACTCTTCTAGTGATATTGGTTTATTAACTGGCAACTTTAGCGACTTCAAATCCCTTGTACCTAATTTCTATGATGATTATTTATTTAGTCACCCAGATTTTATAGCTTGCGGATATCCTAGAGGCGATTCTCAAGTTATTTGTAATGTTTTCTATGTTAAATCAAATACATATGATAAGATTGATGGTAAGGGATTATTTTTTCATGGTATGAGTGGTGGTCCAGTAATCGATACAGTAACTGGACAAGCAGTAGCAATTATTTCTTCTATAGGAGATAATTCAGTGCAAGTAACTCCTCTTCAAGGTTTTTTCGGCATATTCCCCAAACTAAGGTAATTATGGATACTAAATATAAAGTTATTATTGGTTCAGTAGTTATTCTATCTGCTTTTGCTGTTGGACGCTATACTGTTCCTACTAAGGTTGTGGAAAAAGAAAAGCTTGTTTATAAAGATCGTGTTGTTGTAAAGAAAATATACGAAAAAGATACAACTAAAAAGAATGATAAGATTACTATTAAGCTTGTAACTATTAAACCTGATGGCACCAAAACAATTGAGACTAAAATTGTAGATAAAGGCGAGATGATTGTTTCTGAAAATGGTAAAGTTGATGTAGTTAAGGAAACAGAAATAACTAAAGAAACAGAAAAAACTACTGAATCTAGTCATGATCAATGGCTATTGTCTGTAGTTGTTAAAGCTAACATAAATAACCCAGTACCAGATTATGGACTACAAGTTCAAAGAAGAATACTTGGACCCTTCCATTTAGGTGCTTTTGTTTATAAGAGTACTGATGTGGGTGCTTCTGTAGGAATTTCCTTTTGAAGATTATCCATAAGCATTTTAAAGTTTTTGAGTTATTTGAACCTAAGATTGAAAATGATGAAATCTTAGGTAGATGGAAATTTAAAACTAAAAATAAAGTTCAGTACTTTAGACATTTACGAGATGTTAGAAATCATATAGAAATTGTATTAATTGATCAAGAATTTGATAAAATATTAGATGAATAATGCCCATAGATATAAAAGAGTTACTTAGAATTGCAGAAGATAATAAACAAGTTCTCAGTAAGAAATCTAGAAAAGGTATTAATGATGTACACACTTTTGTTCTAACTTTAAATATTAAAAAAGGTAAGAACCGAATCAGACCGAGAATTATTTTTCAAGCTTATAAACAATGGTCTGGTAAACCAGTAAAACAAAGAATGTTCTTTTATGATTTTGCATTATTGTTTACTGAATTCAAAAGCTCAATAAAATATTATAAACTTAACTATGACCCCATAGAATTATTAAATAAAGTCGATAATTTAAAGATCAAGGTAAAATGAGAAAGAGTAAAGATAAATATCCCGGCCTAACAAAGAACGGAGATATTAAAGTAAGACATGAGTTATATGAAATAGACTATGTTCATAAACTAAACCCTAAAGAAAAAGAATGGCTTAATAATTTTAATTTAGAATACATTAGCGGAGAATTCAACCATCCTGGAGAACGTCTACATAAAGAACGTACTGTTCATAGAAAAGTTAAAAGTACTGGAAAGTATAGAAAGTTTGATTTAGGTAAGAAAGAAATCAATGATGCTAATAATGCTCGTAACCGAGATGCCTTTTCAATTACAAAAGCTAATAAAATATTACATGGCGAAAAGAAAATGATGAATGAGCAAGAGAAAAATGTTAATATGAAAACAGAAGATTCTTTAATAAGATTGTTAGATATTAAGAATAAACTAAAAATTAAGAAACTAAGAACTTAATAATTGCAAGTATACCACCAGAAATGGTTGCAATAAATCCAATAGCTTTAAATATAAAATTTACAATTTGAACATGCTTTTCAACAGGTTTAAATTCTTGTCTGAGCATATCTAGATTTTCTTCACTGGCTAATGAACGTCTTTGATGTTCTTCTAAAATAGTCTTTTGTTCAGCAAGGACAACATTTTGATTATCCAAACGATTATCTAATTTGTCCATCTTTTCATCTATTTTTTCAATTGCAGTTTTTAACCAATCTAAATCACTCATAACTCACTTCATCTTATTTTGCTACATTATGATCAAATATTTCTTTCATTAATTCTCTGTATTTCGACGTTTGCATTAAAGAGAAGATTAAAGCATTTCTACCGGTTTCATCTCGACCCGCAGCTTCAATTAAGATATTTCCTAATTTATTCTCAAGGTCACTATCACTTTTAATTAAACGTTCGCCAATGTTCTTTAAACCCTCTGGTGCTCTAGATGCTGCAGTGGCAATAGAACTCATTACATTAGCTGCACTTTTAGCTCCAGTAGCTTGTAAAGATTTACCATAAGAACTTGCTAGTTTCTTTAGACCAACAGCAGCAACTGCACCTGGTCCACCATGAGCTAAAGCAGCAGCAGATCCAGCAATGTAATCTGTTAACCCTAAATCATTAGCTTTAATGTCAGTAGCAACCTTACCAGTAAGGGAGTTAACTGCTTGTTTAGCTGCTCCATAAGTTTGTTTATTTTCTATATATTTTTTAAGTAAATCAGTATCACCAGATGCTTGAGCAACTTTATCAGCAGCTTGCTCAATATTATCATTAATAATACCTCGAACTTGACCCATCAATTTATCTTCTAATTTACCTTGATCACCATAAGCAGTTTTACTTATTAAAGATTTTAGTTCATTAGCTTCTTTAAAGGAAATAGGTTCAGATCCAAAAGCTTCAATAGTTGCTACCGCTTTATCTAGCTTATTGTATTCAGATTCAAATGTTGGTAAAATCCTACCATTCTTAGTAAACCCTTGTTGCAATTCTTTAATACTATTGACAACAGATTGAGGATTGAAAAACTGTTGTTTTAATTCAGGATTTTCGTTTATTGAGACATTGTCTATTTTAGAAAGAATATCTCCAATTTCTTTACCAGAAGATTCAACTGTTTGTTCAGCTTTATCAAGCATCCCTTCTGTTCCTCTAAATGGAGAAACAATACCAGACTTTAATAATTCTTCGCCTTGAGGTATGAGTTTATCTTCTTTAATAAGATTCTTCAATTGACCTTTAGTTGAACCAATTGCAGATACCGCTTTCTTAGCTGCATATTTATTTAACATTCCAGGAGTTTTTGATAGAGCGCCTAATAACTTCTCACCAGCAGCACCTAGCAATGCTCCACCAGCAGCTCCAGTTCCAACATCCAACGCAGCAGGAACTATTTCGCCCTTTGAAATATCAGCAGGAGTAGATCCTAAGGCTTGAGCTGCTCCATATTTAGCACCAGCTTCAGCAGCAGAGGATACAGAGCTTGCTCCACCAGTTAATAATGCAGGAAGTATGGTACCAACAACTTCTCCACCTAAAAAGGATTTAGGATTTTGTTCTTTCAAAGCTTCAGATTTAGCTTTATCAGAATCTCTGTATTGTCTATAGCGTTCAAGTATGTCTTGAGGTTTAATAACTCCGGACAAAGTGTCCAAAGCAGTAAGAGATATACCACCAAGAACAGGCGCTAAACCAGCTGTAAGCCCTTCTACAGCGCCTTCTGCTGCGGACTGTAGCGGAGAAGCATCAGAGTCATTTTGACCACTCTTAGAGGCAAGGTAAGCGTCTGGATCGAACTCTGATCCACTCTTCTTAGCTAGGTACTTATCAGGATTAAACGCCATTTTTACATTCCATGCATTTCTAAGATTTTCTTAGCTCTAGGATCACTAGGGTTACTTTTCGCCCAATCAATAGCTTGCTTATCTTCAGATGATATTTCTTGTTTAGGGGCAGATCCAGGAAGGTCATATTTACCTTTAGCAAACCCTGGTTGAGCTTCAATAGCTTTAAGTTCATCTGTATCTAATCCAGAGCCTCTTGATAAAATAGTATAAAAATCATCAGGAGATTTCTCCAGTAGTTTATGATGGGTGCTATAGGCTTTCTTAATCTGAGCTTGCGCAACTTGTCTTACCGCAGTTTGTTTTTCTCGTTCTGCCGTGTCCACAAACATTTTAATAAATGATTGTTGTTGTAGCCCAGTAGGATTTCCTGTAAACCATTCAGCAATGCTGGCTCCGCTACCTTTTAAAGTATGAGGAACTAATTCATTAATTTGAGAAACAGCAGTTTGATTACCGCTGGTTAATAAAGCAGCAACAGAAGAAGCCAACTCACGAGTTTGAATCTTAGGAATATTACCATCTGGAAACTGTTTCATAAGAGCTTCAATACGTTCAGCACTATTGATACGAGCTTGATTTTTGCCCATTTCTCCAGATCTAAATCTGTTTGGATCTAAGTCTTCACCCATTTTAGTAGATAATTTAGTAAGTTCTTTATCTTTGTCCTTAGAAGCCTTTTCTTCGCGTCCTGCAGATAATCCTTCTTGTTGAATTTTTCTGTTGGCTTGAGAAGTAATACCGGGCATTAATTTTTCTAAATTACTAGCAGAAATAGTATCTGGAATTTTAAGATGCATACCAGCTTTATCAGCAGTGTCTTGTGCAATTTTTCTAGTAATTTTCGAAAATGAACTGGCAGAATCTTCTTTAGCTAATTCATTAGTTAATCCAGCTTGAACTAAAGCAGTCTTTACTTTCTGTTGAGCTAGATTTTGTTTATCCTGCACATCCTGAATAGGTTGTTGAGCTTGCTTATCGAGCACATCAAAAAATTCATTAGAAGGTTTTACACCGGACATAGGAGCTAATGCTGCGCCAGCAGTGCTACCAGCTCTACCTAGCATTGAAAGAAGTTGCATGTTGTTTCGGGATTGCTGAGCTGCAGCTAGGTCATCATTTCCTAATAAAGTATTAAGAGAGTTAGACAAAGAAGAAGGTGCTCCTGGTTTAGCTCCACCTAATGTGGCTAATCGCTTAATAAAATCTGAAGCTTCTGGTTGTTGTTCTGGAGATACTTCTTCATTATCATCTTTTAATTGAGCCATGATTTATCCTTGAGCCTTATTCTTTTTCAAAATATCAAGTAGATCTTGATTTTGAGCAGCCTGTCCAAAACCAGCAAAAGCTTGTCCAACACCTTGCCCAACACCAGCACCAGTTGCTTGAGTTTGAGTAGCGTTTGTCCCAGCTAAGTCAGATAGATTTTTAGTTTGTCCAGATGCAGCAATAGCCTGCTGTAAAGCATTAGTAAATTTTACTTGTGGTAAATTTTTATTATAAGCCTGTTGTTGATTAGCAATTTGAACTTTAAGATCTGCAATTTTTTGTTGCATAGCTAAATTTGCAGCTGCTGCATCATTTGTAATCCCAGTATTTTTAGCTCCAACATCCTGGGCATTGGCAGTATTCCATTTATTAATAACATCTTGAGCGGTAGCTTTTCGAGCTTCTTGATCAAACTGAGTTTGTTCCATAGATTGACCGAATGATCCACTTTTTAAAATAGCATCAAGAGCCCGCTGTGAAGCTTGTCCAGCAATATCTAATCCTTGTTGAGATTCTCTATTTGCAGCACTTTGGGAAGATCCAAGTCTAGAAGCTAATTCTGCTCCTGCTCCACCAATTCCACGTTGTTGCATATTTTGAAGAATAGCTTGATCTTTAGCATTTGCATCTTGAGCTACTTCGGATTTTATTCGATTTAACATCGCTTCATCTTCAGGTCTAAATCCAGAAGCACCAACTTCTTGTAGTTTAGATAATGCTGACATTTGAGCATCTCTTAATCTAGGATCAACTTTAATATCTTGCATTAAAGACGGATCAGCTTTTACAAGTTTAATCATTTCAGGTTGTAATATACCTTGAAGTTCAGGAGAATCATAGTCAAGTTGCATAGCCTGAATGTCAGGTAAAGGAATACCGGCAATGTTTGCCAATGCCTTTTCCATTAATTGACGTTGTTTATCTCTATCCCCTTGTGAGGCAGCATTACCAATAGCACCACCAATAATCGGAGCTAAAGCAGAACCAATACCCAAAAGCGCAGCAGCTGTTCCTATAGCCATTAGATAACCCTCACCATATTTGTTATATTTTTATCACTTTCTGTAAAACCTAAGTCTTTATATCTGTTGATAAGTTTATTGTTATTAACTGATGTAAAAATTGCACTCATACCATTAACTTTTGCTTCTGCAACAAGAGTTTCAATCAATAAGTTTAACCCATTTGATCGAATTTGTACATCAGAATTAGGATTAGAAATAATAAATTCAAGAATACCTATTGTACTATCTGTTTTATATAGAAACCCAGCACAAACCTTGTCAATAATAAATCCAGTACTTGGAAGCATAGACGCCGGAATGTTTGGCCATTTATGCATGGACCACCATTCACATACTATAGGATAATCTGAGCGTTCATACTTCCTAATATTCATTATCCAACTACCTTTCTACGTCGAGAAGGAGGAGCTATGACTTTATCAGATCCAATATAGCCTAGTGATGAACTTGGTTTATATTTTGCAGTTAAAGCATTTAATGAGCCTTGTTGAGTCATATATTTACTAAGAGCTGCCATAATAGCATCTCTATCAGGTCCAGAATAACCTTGGTTAGTCCCAATAACATCTTCAGCAAAAGATTTAGGATTTTGTTTATATTGTTCAACCCAGTTTGAGAAAACTACATCAGGATTTGGTCCTGGTCCCATTATAGTACCCGTATTTCCAAATTTATCTGTAACTTGAGTAGGAGTAGTAGTTGGTAAATGTTTAATCATGACGTCTTTAATATCTTTGACAGATCCCAATTGTTCTTTAGAAGCTGTACCAAAACCTTGGTCCCATTCATCTTTATTTGCGGCAATATCTGCACTCAATGCACCAGAATCAAAAGTATACGCAGGAGCTTTTCCTCCGCCTTGGTATGCAGGGTCTGCTAGTTTAGTTAAAGTATCTTGAGCTGAGGTTCCAGCAAGAGAACCTTCAGCTAGTTTTGAAATCGCTTGTAATTGAGCATATTTTTCCGGAGATAAAACTTGTTGAGCGGTTAAAGGAGTAGTACTTTTCTTTGCATACTTAGCTAAATCGTTAATGCCATAAGTTTTTGTAGTAGGATCTAATCCTAATTGAGACAATAACTCACTTGTTGGGGCACTTAAACTATTTATAAATTTAGTAGCTTCAGCGTCTCTTGCGTCATTTTGAGTTTTTACATCTTTAACGGTTTGAGCATCAATACTTCCAAGAACCTCTCCAAACAGTGCTTTAGTTTTTCCTTTAGTATCAATAGCTTGTGCTTTATAGGCGTCGACTAAAGCAGTAAAATCTTTCTCACCTTGATCAATTTGTCCACCAACTTTTATAGAAGGAGCAAGTTGTTCTAATTCGGAAACTTGAGAAGAATCAGCACCCGTTAATAAAGAATCTAATTTTCTTTGGCCTGAACTATATTCTCCAGATCCACCATATAAATTATTAAGTAATACGTTACGACCTTCTTCAGTTTGTCCTTTAGAAGCTAAGTCACTTATACTACGTGCGTTGTCTTTCATTGCCTGAATACCAGCAATTGAATTTGCCCCTGTATAAGCAGCGTCCCTCATTTTTTTAAACAATGCTACTTTATTTGGATCTTTAATATCTTCAGTAGGATTAACTAAAAAACTAGATACAGAATTGTGATCATAAGTAGGAGCAGCATTAGCTAATGCTGCGTCTTTAGCATCTTTTTCAACTTTGGCAAATTGACTACCTAATTTGGTAGCCTGTCCAGAAATTTTATTAACAATTTTACCACCTATGTTGGCAGATTTATTAGCTTGTAAATATTGATTTAAATTATTAAAACGACCACTAGAAGTAGGAGCGTTTGGATTAAAAGTATTTGTTGCGGCAGCTTGCGGATCAGTAGGTATTGTTCCAAGTTTAAGCTTATTAAACTTGTCCTGATCATTTACTTGTACTGTTGCCATATTGAATGCCTCTATAATATACTTGTTAATTTTTTAAGTGTATAAAATCAAATTTAATTGATATTTATCATTAGCTTGTAAGTTAGTAATTTTGTTAACTTTTATTACCCCACCATTATCGTCATAACTAATAAATGGAGTGGAAGTTGGAGATGTTGTTGAATTTGTTAGGTTTATAGCTCCTATAACTTGAATTCCTATGCAAGATCCGCTTAATCCGGATTTTACAGAAGTTGAGGATAAAGGTAGCCCACTAGCATCAACTGTTACAGTTAAGGTTTTCTTAGCTATATTTAGGTTATCATCAATAGATAAATTATTATCTAAAGCAGAAGTAACTTCATCTGCAAAGGTATTAATAGAAGATCCTAACTTAGAAACTAAGTTTTTATACTCGTCCTCGTAATCTTCTGTTATTATCCTTTTAAAATTCTGAATTCGAGACATAGATTATCTCCATCCTCTAGTAGAAGTAGGTTGGAAAGTAATTGATAATCCATAAAGAGAGAAAACTTCTCTAGCAAAGAAATGTTGCATACGAGCATTGATATAACGACATCTTTGTTTTTCTCTAGGAATAAAGGTTCTAAATGGAATACCAGACCCATTACCTCCATATAAACCATTACCATATTTATCTGTTCCAAATAATCCAGCACCATTACCAGAAATCATAATTTCTTCAAAGTCTGCACTTAGATCAGAAGAATAGGATGAAATAATGGACGTAAAACTACTATCCTCAAATATGAACGTACCTTCTGTTGCTTGCTTAGTTATGGAGGTATCTGTTAATGTTTGAGGAACAAATTGAAGTTCAGTTGCAATGTGTTTATACAAAATCATAGGACCAGTCATTAAGGGAAACTTATAACTAGTTGTTATGGTATTTAGAGTACTATCAATTTCTAATATTGGAAATTCATAATCCACTGTACCAGAAGACATACTATAGTTTGAATAAAATACACCAGAATCATTATTTAATAAAGTAATTAAACTATTAAAGGTGGTTTGTAATATTGAAAAAGTACTAGATACTGGAGATAAAGCAGTATAGGTTCCAGCAGCAGTTGCCCCAGCAACAGCAAGTCTACCGGCATCATTAGCAATTTTAGTAATGAGGACATCTAATTTTGTATTAAGAGTATTACCAGGAATAGCTAAACCACTTGAAACATAATTATTATCGGATAAAGAAATATCTCGATCTAATTTAGATAATAATCTATTAAATTGATTAATTGTTAAATATTGAGTTTGAACCATAACATCATATATTTTGACATTTGTTAAAGAAGGAAGAATAATTGAAGTATTATTAACACTTGCAGTTTGTAAAGATAAAGTATATTCTCGATCAGCAAAATCAGTTCTATTAAATAGTTTTCTTTCTTGTTCAATATAGTTAATGTCATTTGCTGCTAAATATAATTTATCATCAGCAAAATTAACAATACCGCTTCTTTTACTAATATCATAAATAGTCCAACTATTTGTGAAGGTATTAAAACGATAACATTGAGTAGCATAGGTATCTGAAATATTTTTTACAGTAAATAAATAGTAAGCTCTATCACTTTCATAAGCTATTCCAAAGGTAGCTTTGTTGAAATTAGTAAATTGAGGAGTTAAAAACTTAACAATTTGATCTTCAATTGGTCTACTAATAATATTAACACCATTATCAGAAATCGTAGTAATTCCCTGATTACTAAATAAATAGATAAGATTATTTAAAATAACAGCACTATCAACTGCCACAATGTTTGTGCTAAAATCAAATGGAAATAATTGGAAAGGAGCAGAAAAACCAGACAAACGGTAAATACCCTCTTCTTTTAAAATGAATAAGCTATCTCGTAATCCAAGGACTCTTATGATTTGTTTATCTTTAGGTCCAATGTCTAAGTAGTTTAAAAGAGGTACAGCTTCTGGTTGTTGAACTTTACTATAATAAATTCTATTTGGAGAAACTTCATTTGTAGAAATTACACTACTTCCTGCTACGGGTAAATTAGGACTGAATTGGGTTCCAGCTGGAACATCATTAACATTTAAATAGAAGGCTGATTGATTAAAGCTTCTACCTTCTAGATAAAAAGCTCCTGGAACTTCGTCAATTTTAGAAATATAAGAAGCATTAACTAGCCCGTCATCTTGACTATTAATTATTCTAATCAAGGATCTAGATGTTTCTTCAACCTTTTGTCCCGTGCTGTCAAACTGAGAAATGCCAATATATTTTAAACTAGAGCTTTCATAACCACTGGTAAGAAAAGTTCCTACAGTAGTAGCTGTTGCTGCTTTTGATATTTGTATACTTCCGGTTACCCCAGGAGTAATGATTCTAATAATATAGGTACCTAAATCAAAATCTGCTCCAGAAATAGAAGCTCCTGTAGTTAAATTAGTAGTATTTATATTACTTACAGTTGTACTGGTGTTCGTATCGCAAGTTAGAGTTTGAGTTCTAAAAGTATACATATTAGAAGTTGTTCCATCAGTGATAGTTAAAGTACCAACAGCTAATGTTGAAAGTAAGGATAAGTTTAATCTTTGTTTAGTTTTAGTATTAGAATAAAAAGTATAATTTTTATAAGTGGTAATATCTGTTGCTAATGGAGGAGCGTCATTAGCTTGAAGAAAACCTTCTCCAGTATTTTGATTAGTATATAAATCTACTCCTCTAAAGTCATTAGGAGTTATATCAGGCACAATAACATAACCAGCAGTTAAATCTCCAGTAGTAGGATTGGCTTCATATACTAATCTTTGTTCGTCTCCTGGATCTTGGCTACCAGAAACATCAGGAAATAGACTAGTTCTATAAATTTGATAAAAATAAGCAGTGGTAATTTCTCTAGGAATAGTAATGCGAACATCTAATGTTTTAGAAGAACCTGTTCTATTTCTTATAACAATTCGATCACTAGGTGTTCCGAGTATAAGATTATTATTGGCATCTTTAATTCCCCAAACAATCCTATAAGCAAGAACTGAATTGTTGTTAAAAAATCCACTATTATTATTAATATCAACTTTGAAATCTAAGGCTTTAACTCCTCCCGCATTTGTAATTACAGCAGAAGAAAATTGTGAAGCTGAAGAAACTGAGATCTTTTGAATACCTTCACTAGTTGTAAAATAAAGATTACCATTTTGCTCAATGCTTTTTATACGAGTTCCTTCAACTGCTTCTTGTATTTTGAAAGTAAAGGTTAAAGAAACTCCAACAGTAGTAGCAGTTGCATTATTAGAAAGTACAATTGATGTATTATTCGTAATTGAAAGAATAGTTGTGTTTATAGGAATACCAGTTCCAGTAACAAACATGCCAATAAATAACTGAGAGGTACTAATTAAATTTGACACATTAGGATTTGCGTTTATAATATCGCCAGTCAGAGATAGTTTAAAAGCGACAAAGGTTCCCGCCCCACTATCATAATCTAAAATCTCACCAGATACAGATCCTGAGTGCCTAAGTATTCTATTTTTATAATTTATAAGTTGATGGGCACTGGTAGCCATTTCACTACCATAAACTTTAAAACCACGTCTAGATTCGACGATATTGTCTCTATTGATATTTACATTATTAGCTTTAAGTAATGCCCCTTCAGGAACAGAACTTAAGTGATTGGGTAAAGTATGTAATCCAGATGCTTTTAATAATAAATTCTGGGACATTATCGCACTCTTCTATAAGACTGAAATTTAGCAGCTCTTAATGGACCTCTTATATTATTAATTTTTTGTGGATTTCCTTCACTTCTATTATCAATTAGGATGCCTGTGTTCTTTTCCATTTCATTAAGCTTAGTAGAAGCAATTTGATAGGCATTGGTATCACCTAGAGCCTGTACAGCTCGCATCATAACCCTATGTGCAAGAACATCATGAAGATCAGAAGGTATTTGAGGAATAATACATTCACCAGCAAAAGCTACGTAATCTCCAGCAACAACTGAAGTATCAACATCATTACTACTAAATGTAATAGTTTTATTAGTTGTATCCACACTTGTAGGATAAATATCAAAAGCTACTGTTTTATGTCCAGGTTTTCTTTGTAATAAATCTAATTTGGATAAACTAGAGAATGAGGTCAGAGTTACTCCATCTTGAACAAAAGCTTGTAGATTTTGGGGTATAAAATCAACAGCATAAGTAGTTGTACTTGCTCCAGTGGAAATGGAGGTAATAGTAGAAACTCTTGATTCAGATACTAAATCATTAGGCTTAAACCAATAACTAAAAATAATAGACCCGACAGGATTAGATCCAACATCAGGAACTAAAACAACATCATTACCTTTAATATAGAAGTGGACAAATTGAGATTGAAGACCAGACTGTTGATAAAATGGTCTATGATCAGGAGATATTCTGCTCATGGCCCGTAAATTACCACTTTGATCTTTATAAAAGACCTCTCGAAATTTGTTTCCTATTGCCCGATAAGGTATAGAATAATTGCTTTTATTAGCAACAAGAGTAATATCATCGCTGTCAATTACTAAATATTCTTCGTGGTATTGCATGATAGAAGGAACTAAACCAATTTTGATTTCTTGATTAGCCATAGCTAAGAAATCATTATCAGAAAAAGTATTCTGAGATGTGGGTATCATCCCTTCTCTTTTGATTGTTTCTATTAGAGAAGAACTCGTTAAGTAACCTGTTGAGGCCATAACTACTCCTTATTCGAAAAGTTTTATGCCATTTTCTCTTTTTTAGCTTCTAAACATAACATCAATTTTTCTAGATTTTCTTTTGAAGGGGCCATTTTATAAGCATCCATAAGAGCTTCTTCATCTTGTTCCTTCATTTCTTCATCAGAAGATTCCATAGCTTCATGTTCTGGAGATTCTTCTTCATCTTCTAATTCAGGCATTTTAGATTTATCAACAATTTGACTTGCTTTTTCTAAACCAATTTTTAGACTTTCTTTATCAGGAGCAATGACTTCAGCTTTAGCCATTTTTTCACCATGAAGATCGCCTGCCATCATACCAGACATTTCATCTTTAAGTGCTTCTAGCATAGACATTTTAGCTTTAGCTCGCATAGGATCAAGTCCTTTTCCTTCTGCTTTTTTCTTTTCCATCAATTTCATCAATTTATCCATCATATATATCTCTCCAATTTTATTTAATTAACAGGCCAATTATTAATAAAGCTTCAATAATAGCTATTACCTTTATCCACAAAGGAACAACTTTTATTTCTTTATCAACAAACTTTTCAATTTCTTTAATAACTTCAATGTGCTTTTCGACGTATTCAATCACAGGAACATGAACTAATTTTTCTTCAATTATTTTAATTTCTTTAATAATTTCAACTGGAACTTCTTTAATTACATATTCAATAACTGGAACATGAATAATCTTTTCTTCAATAACTTTGATTTCTTTAATAATTTCAACTGGAACTTCTTTGATTATTTCTATAAGTTTAGATTCAGCAATAATGGGTAAAGATTCCTGTATAATAGAAACAGGCTTCTCATAACTATCCATTAAATGTGCTGGACCTTGATAAATTCTACCCATGTTCTAGCCTTGCATCACTAAATAAATATCAAACGCACCTGAAGTTATTGCAGCAGCGATTGATACTCGTATACGTCTAGCAACAATAGCACTATTTACTGTTCCCATAATTACATTTCCAACAGTTGCATCAGGAGTTACTGTTAAAGTGGTTGCTTTCCAAACATTATCTGTATCAGAAGGGCTAACCTCTACAGTACAGGCTTGAGGACCTACTATAATTGTAGTAGTATTTGTATAAAGATTAAAGCTTCTATATCCAGAACAATCAGCTGCAGCTATAATCACACCAGTATTTGTATTAGTAATACTAGCTTTTGTTGAGCCACTTAATCCTTTAACGGCAATATTATCTCCATCAGCAGCATCTACTTCTATTGCAAAACTAGTTACTTCAGCTGGTACAGTTCTTACTGCATCATTAGAACTATCAAATACTTTCTTTATGATTTGTGCATTATCTAATAATGATGTTGATAAATTTAAACCCATAAAATATATCCCTTATACGCTTGTAATAATTGCTCTAAATTTAATAGTATCAGAGGTAAATCCAGCAATGTTAGTTGATGTGTATTGAATTTGTCCCCCAGTAGTAATTGTAAAAACAACCCCACTAGTATCCCCAACTGCAGTTTGACTCATTTCCCAAGCAGCACCTTTTTGTATACCATAAAGCTTAAAAGATTCGTATAAATTACTAGTTGCAACAATTGTTACAGAAGCCAAAGCTTCAAAAGATCTTATACTAGCATTTGCAAATAAAAATCCAGTAACATTGGCAGCAGCAACTTGATTATTTGCTGCAGAAAATGATGTTTCAGAGATATAATTATCTGTTGAAACTGCATCTAAAGAGGAAGTGAATGGATTAAAAGAATAACTAGTACTCATAATTAGCTCGCTACCACACCTGAAAGACGATTACTAGAATCATAAGATAAAGTTAATGTCTTAACTGTAACCGTCGCTAATTTATAAACAGCAGTTTGAATTTGGCCAACACCATTACCTGAAGGTACATATGTTATGGCAGTTTCGTCAAATGCTGTAGGTACAAAAGAACCTGTTAATCTAGCAGCAACATTAGTGCTAAGAGTAGATAAAGTAGCCTGAGTAGCTGCTCCAGTTGGAAGAGCTGAACTATCTACAACTGTATGTAAATTAGTGCCAGTAGCTTGTGTTACTGTTACTGAAGTTAATGGAGTGAGTGTAGTTAATTGCGAAGCAGTAAGAACCACTGGAACAGAAGAAGCTGCTAAAGCCTGCCCTAAAGCAGGAATTTTAGAATCTATAGAAGAAAGGGAAGTATTGCCAGTTGTTTGTAATGCGCTTGTAGAGGCACCGGTAGGCAAAGGAAGAGATGTTGCATCTACTGTAATACTATTTCCACCATCTTGAATATTAACTGCTGCTGCCCCTGAAGCATTGTTGATTGTTACATCTCCAATGTCTATTCCAGGTTGAGCACTGGCTAGAACATTTAATTCTCCAGCTACAGTAACTAAAGCATCATCAGTACCGTCTGTAATACGAGCATATTGAGATTTATTGGTTTGATTGGCAGATGTAGATGCGCCAGTTGGTAGTGATACTGTGCCTGATACGTTTGTAATATGCCAAGTACCAGATTGTGATACAGGAATAGCAGATTGATCAGAAGCAATAACTACTGGTTCAGATCCAGCAGATGTTTTTTGTCCTAAGGAAGCCAGTTTACCATCAATGCTTGAAAGTGAAGTATTACCAGTAGATTGTAAAGCTGATGTAGAGGCATTAGTAGGAAGAGCAGAACTGTCTATAACAGCGTGTAAATTGGTTCCAGTAGCCTGAGTTACTGTCACTGAAGATAGAGGGGTTAAAGTTGAAATTTGTGCAGCTGTAAGCACAACAGGAACAGAAGCTGCAGAAAGAGCTTGACCTAAAGCAGGAGTTTTAGAATCTATGGAGGAAAGGGAAGTATTGCCAGTATCTTGTTTTACTTCAGTTGATGCCCCAGTGGGTAAAGCAGAAGAAAGAACATCGATTTGTAATTCTCCAGCAGCATCAGTTTTAATTACCTGAACATTAGTACCATCATATCCACCAACAACTTTTACTACAGCAGGAAGAGCCCCACCATCCGCAACAGTTGCACCTTCGGTAAGCGTACCAGCAACAATATTAACTTGATGAGCTTGATTTGCTTCATCATATGCTTGCTTTATAATTTGGCCTGGATCTAATTGACTTGACATATTATTTACCCATTAATTTCTTTTTTAAAGAAGCAAATTTTGGAAGTTTGTTTGATTTTACATCTTGAGTAAATTCTTTAGCTTTTTCTTTTGAGAGACCTTTAGGATGAATATATCCCCCCTCAACCGATTTCATGAATTTATACTGCTGTTTACTTACTGCTGGCATTAATATTTCCAATTAGTGATCGGTATTACAAAAGTTGACCAACCAATACTATCTGTATTTCCCCAAATAAAAGGAGATGTAGCATTTACAGTTCCTGCTAAATTATTTTGGAATATGATTTGATTGCTATTACTAGTATCACAGTAAATATTACCGCTATAGTTAGCCACACCATTATCATAACCTTCCCAAGTGCCAATAGAAAGTTGAGTATCTGTTTGTCCTGGTAATCTAGCACTATCTAAAGTTAAGCTTAAGTTACCAAAAAAGTCAGCATTAGAAAACTCAAAAGTTCCAGTAGGAGCAGCAGTTAATCTTATACTTCCAGTAAATACTCCGCTATCGCCCATTTTCTTCCATTGAGCAGAATAGGTTCCAGCTACACCCCAACCAGAACTAGTAATTGTGTATGCAGCAAAGTTACTATCTAAACGAGAATCAGTAATGATGAAAAGAACTCCGCCATCACTAGCAAAAGTTAAAGATTCGTATTGATAACGTAAAGTTCGACTAGTTGCGCCTTGTATTGTATCACTACCTTGTCTTGAAATAGTAACCACATTAGCACTAGAATCAACTTTAATAACTTTAATTTCTAAGCCAGCATTAGAAGCAGCTGGAAGAGTAATTGTAAATGCACCACTTGTGGCATCAGCAAGAATGATATGATCGCTAATTAAAGCTGAATAGGTAGTAGTTTTAGTAGAAATGTTGGTAATACTTGCTGTTGCGCTTGTCCAATCAGTACCATCACTTTTTAGGATGTTACCTAGTGTACTTGGGGCTACTCCAACTGCAGCATTACCAGAAGCATCAGCAGTGACTACAGCACGAGCAGTATATCCAGATAAGGTATTTGAACCTCTAGAAATAGTTTTATTAGCTAAAGTTGCTGGATTATCGTTAAGAACAATAGTTCCACTTGCATCAGGAGAAGAAAGAGTTCTGGTTGTTGCTGTACTAATTCCGGTTGCTTGAAATTGTAATTGCTTAGTACCATCAACATCATCAATAATACTTAAACTGGCATCTTTTACAGTGATTGTATTGTTTTGATCAATGGCTTTATTAGAAATAGTTTGGGCATTATCAGTTAAAACAATAGTACCACTTGCATTTGGTAGCGTATATGTACGAGTTGTTGCCGTAGCAATACCAGAAGCTTGAAACTTAGCAATTTTAGTACCATCAACATCATCAATAATACTTAAACTGGCATCTTTTACAGTGATTGTATTGTTTTGATCAATGGCTTTATTAGAGATGGTAGCAGCATGGGTTTCAGTAAGAACTGGAGAACCAGAAGTTCCATTGTGATAGTTTAATTTACCGTCACCAGAGGTAACATCAAGGTCCCCTCTATCAGAAACAGCAGAAGCTGCTTGTGGCTCAAGATTTTCACCTTTTTTTATACGGAAGTAATTTTGACTCATAGTTTTATTCCTTCATTTTCCAGAATTAAGTTTGTAAGAAAGCTCGTGCAGTAAATTTCATTTTACCAACATAGCCAGTTCCAGCAAAATTTGTGCTTGTATATTGCAATTGACCACCAGAAGTAATAGTAAAATTTACTTCACTGCTACCAGCATAGTTTTGAACAATTTCCCAAGATGCAGCAGTAGATTTATAAGTGACATAGATATGACCAACTTCAGATAGTTCAGACACAGAAGAGGATCGATATACAGAATATTCAATAATTGCTGACCTAACTGTGGAGGTATCAAATAAACAACCAAACACATTAGCAGCAGAAGATTGATTATTAACTATAGTAAAAGAGGTTAAAAGGATGTCTGATATCCCCTGAACGCTATTTAAACTATTAACCATAGCTAATAATAGTGCAGATAGATCTTCACCCCAGGGAGGATTCTCGCCTTGAGTGGGAATGGAAAAGCTTTCACCGTTAATAATTACAGAAGTGGACATTGAATTCCTTTTATGAGGTCGTCAATATTACTTGTTAATTTACTGTATAAAATAATTGGAATTTTTAATAATATTGGTAATACAACCATTTAGGTTTAGAATATAATGTGTCAAACTTGACCTCATGGGTTAAGATTATGAAAATAATGGCCTATAAGTCAAAATAGAGCGTTATGAACAGAATTAGGTTGATTATTGTTAGGGAATTATGTAGGATATAAATGAGAGGCCGCCTCTCAACTTTTAGGAGAAGATATGAGTATAATGTATATAGTAGAAAAATTAGGACCTGAAGTAGGTTTAGTCTTTATTGCTGTAATTTTAATACCTATAGCTAGATTTATTAACAAACGTAAGAAGTAAATATGAAACCTTTATCAAAAACTACTGCTGGCAAATTTGAGATGCTCAATAGCTTATATCAACAACCTGTTTATGACGAAGAAACTGGAGAATTTCTAAGATATGAGCTTACTGGATTTATTACAAAAGAAGAATATTTACAATTATTAAATAGTGTTAATGACTAAAGAACAAAGATTTATTAAACTTAGTTGGCAAATTCTAGAGCATAAGTTCAGATACTATATTCAAGATAGACCTATCATAGAAGATCATGAATATGATAAGATTGAACGAGAGTATGATGATTTAGCTAAAGAGTTAGGAGAAGAGCCAACTGCTTCTAATATGGTGGGATTTAATTTTGATAAACCCTCTTGTAAATCAGTTGCTGATAAAATTCGAAAGGAATATCTTAAGGAATAAATACCGTCTTACCAGACTTAGGAGCAATACATTGAAGATGTATCCAATTAGGCGTAGATGCTTTATCCTCCATATATAATCCCAAATCTTGTAGCGTTTTAATATTCATTAAACACCAATGTCCTAGCTTTGAATCAGTATCAGACAAATCAATTGCTAAACCAACCAAATGCGCAGAACCCATTGGCACTTTAGAAATATTAAAAGAAGAGCCTAGCTTCTCTTTATAAATACGTATTTGATCTGCTGGTGATCGATAGCCAGAAGTTAATGGTCTGTAGGAACCAAATAGGTCTAGTAGGTCATTAATTTTAGGAATTAGGATGTTGATGTTCCTGACGTGCTCATCAGGTAAGTCAGAAAGAGATAGTCCTTTTAAATAGTCAACAACTGAAATGTATTGTTTTAGCATTTATCATTCACCTTATCATTCATAAATTTGTAAAGTATAGTGATCTTATTGAGGTTTCCGGGATATTTATCATTCATTTTCTAGTAGCCTTTTTATCTTTGGAAAAGAAAGTCCAGTCCCTAATGTCCCACGATTGGAAGTATTTACGGTATTGTTTACCTTTGGCAGGAGATTCTTCTTTATTTAGCAGTCTGATGGATTTATTGGCACTACGTTTGGATTTTTGAGCTGAGCCTTTTTGTTGGTCAGTAAAGTAGGGTTTTTTAGTAGATCTGGACATAGTTAATTATATTCTTTATATAATTGAACAACTTCAAAATGCTCTGGTGAAACATCAACAAAACACTCTTTATCTTTATATGTAGACTTAAAAAATGCAGCATCTGATTGAATTTCAGCATCGAAAATATCACCTTTCTTTATGCCATGATATTTCATTGGGATCTTTAATTTAATTTTTCCATCTTTACTACAAATTAAAATATCCCCAACTTTTACTTTTTCTAATTTCATATTTTCTCCTTTTTAACGTTCATAGTTAATAAATATCACTATTGGATTGATTTGTCAAGCAAAAGACCAGGTGTAGCCTTTATAGGGTCGTCCGTACTTAATAGCTTGACCAATGTTGCTATTTTGAAATCCATATTCTTTTGCTTCTAAGGCAGAAGTGAATGTTAATACTTCATCTGTAGTAATACTCTTACCTTGTATAGGCTTAGATCTGGCTTTAGAGACGCGTTCTTTAGATTCAGGCTTAGACCACAGGGCAGCAGCTCCTGCCTTAGCAGCATCGATTCTAGACTGTTTATAGTCTGATGCACATAGCTTCTTGTAATACTTTTCGTATTTGCCTTCGTTTAAAGAAACTCTACAAAGTTTACAATAACAATCATAGAATTTTCTATTATTTCTAGTTAATAAACTGAATCTATCTAAAGGTTTAACTTCTTGACATTTAGAACAAGAGAGGTGATCTATTCCACCAATTATTGCTGATTGTCTTGCATTATGAGGAACTTTATAAGGGGTTTTGTCTCTAACTAAAGCCTTATTCTTCATTGTTTCTATAGTGTTTTCTTTGTGTTTGTAGCCTCTAGTACCAGCACCACATTTAGTTTCATTTAATAAAGTACAACCCAAACCAATAAAGTACTCATACCACCATTCTTCAGCTGCAAATAGTTCTTCGGGTCTTTTTAGAGTTTCAAAAATATAAAATTCGGGCAGCAAATCTTGTTTTAATAAAGACTTAATCCAATTGTTCTTTTTGTTTCCTGTTTTTAAAGAGCTTTCTTTTAAGTGTTCTTTAAACCTAGGGACACCTTGTTCAGTTTTACCAATATATTTTAATTCGTCTGTTCTAGGATCGATTAATCCATAAATAATATTATTTTGCTTTTTTGGTTTGAGATAATAAACATACTTATTTTTAGGAAGTTCTGTTATTAACTTTAGATTCTGATGCGCAGCTTCATCCTTTTCTTTAATATGCTTTCGTTTAGCTTCATCCCAAACTCTACGTTTATGTATTCTATTTCCAAAAGGATCTTCATAGTGATAGTTTGGAACAGTAATGCTTAGTAATTTGAAGTTAGTCGCTTGATACACAATACCTTGATGGCCTTGTGTAGGATCAGCAAAGCTTACGATAGCTTCATAATTAGTATTTACTTGAAGCCAACGTAAACATTTACCAACAAAGTAAGATTCGGTATTTTTAGGAGTTTCGTCTAGTACAAATAATCTAGATAGTTCTAAAATGCTCATATATCCTGGAACATCTATGGTTTGTCTAGAAGGAGCAGCAAATACACAAGCTCCTATAATCCTACCATCATGCTCTAGGGTAAAGCATTTATTGATAGCTATTGGACAACTTTTAGAATAATGGTATTTTTTAATAAACTCGGTTACAAGAGTTTTATCTGGAAACAAATTAATAATATAATCTTTAGGGCTAGTGATCATATTATCAATATAATATAAATAATAAGTTAAGTCAACTATTATTTAAGTTTAATTGAAATTTTAAAAGGTTGGTTAAATGAGCTTTGTTATGTGATAAAAGATAAAAAAATGGAGAAGATATTTCTACCTTCTCCATCTTAAACTTAATCTAAGTTATTGAAACTACTAACTATTTACTATCCCGCTGAGGATTGTCTGACGTCCAGGAGCTTGACAAAATAACGCTTGGTCACTCCAGCATCTTAGCTCCACCCCGGCGCTGTTTTCCAATTCCTTGAAAAACTGACCTTCCATCCCAGGACGTTTGAAAGTAATATCGGCAGAGCCTACTCTCATGAAGTCTTTAGGATCGATAGCATAAGAATAACCTTCTTTTACATAAATCGAAGGTTCAATGCTAATAGCTCCAGTTTGTCCGTAGAACTTAATAGCTTTATGGCCACCTTCTGCTTTCTCGCCAGAATAGGATTGGTCATAACGTCTGAGTGCAGCTTGTTCCGATAGCAAGTCAGCCCATGTGTTTGGGTTAACAAGAACGGTAACATCACTGTCCAAACCTTTAGCAGCAGCTTTTGCAAGAGCTCTTTCAATTTTAGCAAGAGAAAGAGAAGCAGAACCTACAGCATAAGAGCTAGAAGCCCAAAGGGAGTAACTTGAAGCGGAAATTCCGAACAAGGTACCAGTGTTGGTCAAGATTTTGTGAATACCAGCAAATTCTTTACCATAAGCACCTTTGTGCCAAATGATATCACCAGCAACTACACCAGCAGGCATCAAGTCAACAGTTACAGTTCGTGCAGAAAGATCTACAGAAGCAACAGTAGCTTGACCACGGCTTGTAGCACCGGTCGAGTCACGAATTTCAAGAGGCATCTGTTCAGCGCCAACCCAAATACCAGGAGCATACTCTGCAGTAGCAATGGTAATGACGTTAGCAGCAATAGAAGCAACTGCGCCGTAACCAATCTGTCCGTAAAGAAGTTCGATTTCCATCTTTTTGGTGATAGATCGTAGCATGTTAGCAACTAAGTATTTAGTAGCGTCCATGAATGCAACAGCATCGCCAGCAGCAGCTCGTGAAGCAGCAGAATAACCTAAAGCAGCTCTTAGAACTACAGGGTTACCGCGTACTTGAGCGTCTTTGGTCTGTCCAGCAACTGGAGGATTCAAGTTAAAAGCATCGTCATCACTTTCAGCGAAAGTAACACCGTGTTCATGTCCAAGAATCACTGGTTGGTGAAAATAGTTACCAAGCTTCTGCTTAGCGCTAAATTCGATCATTTTATAAACTTTCAATCCTTCAGGGATTAAATTTTCCAATTTTGCAGCATACACTTCTTTGAAAAAACCATTGAGTGAATCTGCATAAGTATTTACACTTTGTGCCATTTTATTATTCTCCTATTTATTAATTAAGCTTTAGAAACACTATACTCGAGAGCCAAGTGAGCAGACAAGCTGACTGCACTTAGATCCAAACTTGAATCTATTGAAACTGCAATATTTCCACTAGCAGTTACGCCAGAAGAAGATGCACCCTTTCTTGAAAGAGCAGCAGTTCCTGAACTAAGATTTACCAACTGAGCATCAAGAAGCTTTTCAACTGTTCCAAGCTGAGATACAAGAATTCCGAAAATTCCAGTAGCATCAACAGGAGTAGTGAAAGCGGTTCCTGAATCGATAGCTGCAGCAACTGCAGTTTTTCCTTCAGTTGCAAGTACAAGAGCTGATAAATCAGCAGCATGAACTTTACTTGCGGGTACAGCATTAAAGGTAATCGAAAAAGGGATTACTAATCGTTTTTCAGCTAGTTTATATGCTTCAACAGCCGAGTTTTTGTCGCGATGGGACATTTTATATTCTCCATATAAGGTTTAGGTTTGTTTTGTTATTTCTCTCGGCAGGAGGGGTAGGATAGCGTCCGTTGGATAGCTAGCATCTCCCTGGGATAGGAAATAAATCGTAGGACAATGAAAATCAATAATCCTACAAACTTACTTGTTATTTTTTGCAAGAATTATTTTAATTATTTTATAAGTACTTGAAATTATTAAGCATTATTAACAAAATAAATTACCACAATAAAAAACCCATAATAAATTTCTCTATTATGGGCTTTAATGTAATAAAATTAGCTAGTTAGACTTTAAGAAAATCTCTAATACTCATTTTTACAGCAGGTTTTGCTTCTTCTTTCTTCTTAGACTCACCTATAGACTTGACTGATGAAGATGTTTCTACTGGTTTAGCTTTAGCAATACTACGTTTTCTAATGCGACCTAGTACTTCTTTACCGATAAAGTCTTCTAATTGATCATCAGTTAGAGAATTAACTACTTCTTTGAATTCAGAAAGAGTAGTATTTTTAACCATAGGAGCAATTTCTGCAAAAGATATGTCAACTCCGCCTTTTAAAGCGATCATCATATAATCTGCCATAGCTTTTACAGTACGAGCAGTTTTAGGCAATCCGCTAATGTCTAATGCTGTAGAAATGTCAGATTCAAAATTCTTCTCATATTCTAACTGAATTTTTTCATATTCTTTTGCTTCACTTACTTTCTTCGCATCTTCTTTTTCTTTCTTCATTGCTTCAAGTTCTTTGATGAGATTTTCTTTTTCTCTTTGATCAGGAGATTTTTCAGCTTCAAGAAGTTGTTCATTCATCCATTCTGTAGCTAGTTTTTTAATATCTAGACCGATGTTTGGATCAGATAGTACTTTCTTAGGATTGGTTTTTAATTCATGTATAAAGTTCATTGCAGCTTTACGTAGTTCTGCTGCTTCTGAGAACTTAGCATCACTTGCTTCAGATTTCTGAAGATGTTTAATCATTTCTTCATCATTTGAAGGATCAAATCTAACTATTTTTTCTTTGCCGTTAACTTTAAGCTTATATTCTTTAAGAACTTTTTCTTCTTTCTTAGAAAGCTTCTCACCGCTATCTTGTTTAGCTTCTATAGTTTCAAGATCGGCAGCTTCGGGCGCATTGGAGGTTTCTTGGTTACTTTCAATTGATTCTGGGGCATCACTCATATTTATCCTTACGGGTAAAAAACATTCATGTCGAGACGTAGAATGCTTGGTTATTTTTTAAGTTTCTTCTTTAGTTGTTTAAATTTTTCTTTCTTATACTTACTTGTTAATTTTAAGACTAACAATTATTTTATAATCAGAAGATTCCACCATAATAGGAGAACCTGTACATAAAGTATTTAAAACTAGAGATAATATACCGTTATATCATTATTAGATGAACCAGAAGTAACAATTGTTAGTCCTGTAGAAAAAATAATAACTCCTAATTGAATTACATTAGGACTATTTAATCCTGTAGTACTTAATAATCCACCTGAAGGTGTTCCTATTTGAAAAGTTCCTATAATTGTGCCAGAAGCTGTAGTATTGTCGTATAGAGTTACTACTCCTCCAGTATTACCATTATTAAAACTTAATCCTCTAATTATACCAGTTGAAGGTTTAACAGTTACTGTAGTATTACCTGTAATATTTCTATAAGTTGAAGTAATGACACCAGCTAAAGTACGTAACATATCAACAGCAGATTGACCAGTAAAAGTAAAATTATTTACAGTTATTGTTATATTTCCTTGTAAAACATCGGCCCATAAAGCAGAATCAGCAGCAAAATTAACAGATATTCCTGGGGTAGTGTAAGACACTCCTGAAAGTATGCTCTGTCCTTGATAAGAAACAGTCGATCCTGATATATTATTGATAGTAAATGCTGCCATATTAAACCTCAATCCAATTAATAGTTATTGAAACGCTTCGATTATTTGAACTAGGTGATGCAGTTATTACTAATGAGTTATTAGCTACTATGCCTATAGTATAAGGGTGAATTAAAGACACTCCCGCACTATTTTGACCAGCAGTTATAGCAACAAGAGAAACTGTAGGTAATGTAGCAGTAGGTAGAGTATTAATCAATGTAATAGCAGCAGCAGCTCCATTACCAATAAATCTAGAATCCGGAGTTACTGCCGTTCCATTTAATGTGACCGTTGGATTAGTGAATATTTTAAAAATAGTTGTAACATTTGTTGTTACATTATTACAAACAATGCTAACAATATAAACAGTTTTACCACTGCCATTTGGATTTCTTAATAAAACAATATTATTATCAGTATCTGCAGCGGCTGAATTTCTTACTACTCCCATAGAGTACATTTGATTCGATAATAATGAAGGATTTTGAACAGTAGGTGCAGTTCTTAAATTTCCAGAAGTATCTAAAGATAAAGGAGCTGTTTTAGCTGTAGTATAAGTAGGGGCTGTTGTAGTGACTGCACCTTGTATTAAAGGACCAGATTGTCCACTTGTTGTAGATCCTTGCGTTAAAGTTAATTTAGCTAATGAAGCTTCAGTCGCTGCGCCAGTAGGTAAAGAAACTACACCAGATATATTATTAATATTAAGTTTGCCAGTAGTATCAGTTGCTATTGTTCTAGCATTTGTTCCATCTGAACCAGCAATTTGTACAGATTGAGCAGCTATAGCTGATCCAGAAATTACTGATGCTGCCAATACAACAGGAGCATAATTTGTTCCTGATAAAGTCTGCATTGGTCCTTGGACTGTTCCAGAACCATCCACAACTTGAGTTTTTTGTGAACCATTTGTTTGATTTGCTGATGTTGCTGCGCCTGTAGGTAAGGCAGAGCTATCAACTACAGTATGAAGATTAGTACCAGTTGCTTGTGTTACCGTAACTGAGGTTAAAGGAGTAAGTGTATTTAATTGAGCAGCGGTAAGTACTACAGGAGTAGAGGCAGCAGCTAAAGCTTGACCTAAAGCAGGAGTTTTAGAATCAATGCTAGATAAAGAAGAATTTCCAGTTGTTTGTAGTGTGCTTGTGGAAGCTCCAGAAGGTAATGGAAGAGCTGTAGCATCAACAGTAATACTGTTCCCACCATCTTGAATATTAACTGCACTAGCACCAGCCGCATTAGTAACATTAGTTTTAATAGAATCAGCAACATTACCAATAACAGTATTGTCTGATGCTCTAAGTTCTACTAATGTATTATCAAATATTGATGTACTATTGCTATCAGCTAAATCGGCCATTTTATTTTGCCTTTTTGCCCATTTTTTTAATAGGAGATTTTAATGGGACTAATTCTTCTGAAGATTTTGGTTCATCAACTATAGCAGTATTTGGTATTATTTGTATTTTTGTATCTTCAATAGGAATTAAGGGCATTGCTACTGGAGGAGCTATTGGAGCTTTTGGTACTGGAGGAAGGGGTGCTGGTGGAGCAACTAGACTTTCTAACCAATGATAGGCTCTAGCTAAAGCTAATGCTTCTAAACCTTGAAAATCATCGTATTTAGCTCGTCTAATAAGCTTTAATAAATTTTGAATCTCTAATTTTTCTTTATCGTTTAACATCATAACATTTAAAAAAGGAAGGGAGTATTTCATCCCTTCCAATTCTCCTAAATTAAGCTAATTCGAATACACGAATAACGTTTGTATTAGATCCAGCAATTGCAAATAGATTAACATTTTCTCCAATTTCTAAAGAAAGAGTTGCTCCTTTTTCAATTTTTAGACCAATTGTAGTATCCAATCCACTAGGTCCTACATAAACAGCATTATTAGAGGTATTTTGAATCATCATTCTTCTACGTCCACCTAAAGCTGCAGGAAAAGCAGATTCAGTTGTATTTACTGTCATAGCTTGAGTACTAACTCCAATGTTTGGACTATCATTAATCCAAATACGTCGATACATATCAGAACGTAAATCAGCTCTATCTCCAGATGTAGAAACAACAGCTAATGCACCAGAAACAGCTCTAGATCCAACTTTCACTGGAGCTTCTGTATCAACAGCATCATCTGCAGCTGTACCAATAGGAGCTACCCAAGCAGCGCCTCTGGCATCAGTTTTAATGCTTCCATAATCACCGTCTGCTGAAGTACTAGAAGCTAATGCATCTTGTCTTACACCAAGAATGTATGCTCCAATATCTCCAGAAGCATGAGCACTATCTTCGATTTTTTCAAATGAAGATACTACGTCAAGATCTGCCTGAACTTTTAAACGTCCAGTAGCATCAACTTGAAATGGAGCATAATCTCCATTAGCAGAAACTAATGAAGTTTCAGCATCATTACGAACAGCTAAAGAAAATGATCCGGTAGCACCAGATACATGAGCACTATCTTCAGCATAATGGCTAGCAGAAGTTACGGTAGCTAAAACATTAATAGAACCGTCTGCATTAACAGCTAAGAAATCAGTACCATCACCAATTTTTACACTGTCTTGTGAATGACTTAGATCTCTAATATCTAAATCAGTAGAATCAACAGTAAGAGATCCGCCGTTATCTCCTACTTGTACTGCGCCATCTACAGCTAATTTGAAAGGCTTGTTAGCCGCACCATCATAACCAAATACAAGAATTGAATCTTGTGTTTGGGAAATGTTTCTAATATCTAAATCTGTTGCAGTTACAGCTATAGAAGCGGTAATAAGGTTTACATCTAAACCTTCTTTACCACCAACATTAGTCGATGATAATAGGTCACCATCACTACCAGCTCGTAAATAAGCTCCAATATTGTCTGAATCAGCGGTATCTGCTGGATCAAAAATCAATTTATCTTTTGTTAAAGACATATTCTAAATTCCTTTAAGACCACTCTAGTATTTCTACTATTTGGGTAGCCTTTGTTGTTTGAAAATATAACAATCCTGAAAAATTTAACCCATCAGCACTATAATTTGCCCCTGCTGGTATTGTTATATAATTTATGCTACTTTCACCAGGTTCGAATGCTAATTTTAAACTTGATATCCCTCTGACTCTTATTGTAAAGATTTTAGTCCCTACAGTTAAAGCTTGAGAATATTCAGTATTAGCAAGTAAACAAGAAACATTATATATGAGCGGCGATTGTGATTGTTCTAATGTAGCTTTCGCTCTAATGGTTCCTGTTATATTACTCATACTAAGCTAACTCTAATATCTTAACTCTAACAGTTTTACCAGTTTCTGCGATGGCATAAATAATAATATTAGCGGTAACATCCAAATTGAAACCTTCACTAGGACCAACTGGCCAACCAGAAGTAGTTCCAATAACAGAATTAGCAGTTACGCTAAGGTTAAATCCAATGTAAATAGTTTCTGTTGGTGATAAATTTGTTAAAGACAAACTATTTCTATTTGCTAATGGTGAAGCTGGAATTGCTACTACTGTATCAGGAATATCCATTGTTGTGGTTCTTCCTGCTATCTTAAGACCAGTTACGGTTATTTCACCCGTAACGGTACCACCAATAACATTTACATCTAATCCAGTATCTGGTCCTACTGCAGTACTAGTAAATAATGTAGTCCCATCACCCAATTTAATACTATCAGTAACATGATCAATTGCAACTTCGACTGGACCAGGAATAACAGCGGTTATCTCGGCGTCCACGCGAATTCTGTCATTTAAAGGATCATAAACTCTATTAGCAATTTGATGTTGGTCTAGATGTGCTATATTTGGATTTTGTGCCATATTTATAACCAGTAACTACTTTAACAATTAATATAGTAAATCTTTAAGCTGCTCAATAAATGTCTTATATTTATTTAATTCATCCTCATTATTAAAATCTAATTTGTATTTGGACCAATCTTCATCAGATATAGCAAAAAAGTATTTTCCCTTACCTCGGGAAATAACTTCATATTTCGCAACTTTAAAGCCTTTAAGCATTAAGTAGGAACAAAACCATAAATCTGTCGAAGACTTAAAATTATCCATAAATTTTTAAAAGTAGTAATCCTAATAATACAATATTAATAATAGCACTAACAATTAATGCCTTTTTAAATACTATATAAGCCGGGGCTTTTCGTTTTGTGAAGGCTTCTCCAGGTTTTCTAAATATTAACTGTGCCATTATTTTCTTAACTTCTTTACTAAATCGCCAAATCTTTGTTTTTCGGAAGCAACATCAGAAGATTGTTGTGAAAGCCTTTGAGCAAAAGATCTATCTCGTCCAGCAATTTGCATTGCTCTTCTAAGTTCATCCATGCTATCACCAGAATTAACAACACTATTTAAAGCTTGATCTGATTGTGCTGCTTTATTTGCAAGATTTCCAGGAAGAATTTTTGTTTTAACACCAGATACAACATCAGAACCAACAGCACCAATTTCATTTCCTAATAAAGTACCGGCATTTGACAACATTCCAGACCCTAATTTGGCACCAGCTGCACCAGCAAGAAGATCAATTACAGAAGTTGTAGGTTCAATACTATCGGCAGTTTCTTTATCATTTACAAAACGAGAAATAAGATTAAGTGGAAAATTTGTAGGTTGAATGCTATCTTCAGTTTCTTTATCATCCTCATAACCTATCATACTAGCAGCTTTACCCGCTAAATTTTTCATAGTATTATCTGAATCAGCAGTTTTCGCTTCTTTTTCTTTTGCTAATTGTCTCATTAGTTCTAAGTAATTTGGCATATTATTTTAAATTTCCCATTGGGGCTTGTGCTGCAGGATTTGGTAACAAACTAGCATCAACTGATGGTAACGAAGGTAAATTAACTGGACCAGGCAATCCTGGACCTTGAATAGCGCCCTCTTGATTCATTCCGCCCATCGTTCCTTCAGGTGGAGGCATCATTTGTTGTGCTACCCCAGAAGATTGTGGTGCTGGAGGAGTTAGAGGAGCTAAAGGTTGTTGATTCATCATTGCGAGAATAGCTGGATCGGTGTTTCTTAATAGATCAATATGCTCTTGAATATGTTGCTGAACTCGATTTACTAATCCTGCATCTTTCTTAAGTTCAGGATCAAAAAGAACTGATCTATGATACTCAATGTGCATTTTATGATTTTCGGTAAATACTGCCATAGGCGATTCACCTTCAATTAACACTTCATTTTCATCTTTCATTAAAAGCTGTTCTTTAACAATATCTTCAGTAATACTGTCTAAGTTACCAGTTTTAATAAGAAGCATATATTGTTCGGGAGTAACTTTACCATATTGAAGAAGCTCTTGAGCCATTTGAACACGTCCGGCGGCTGTTTTACTCATTGGATTGCCTACATCAACAACCACTCTAGAAATGTTTGAAATGTCTGCACCTTTAAATTCTCTCATTTCATATCGGCTAGATTTACCAGCAATGGCAATAATACGAGGAGCAAAAGCAAAGTCTTGAAGGATCTTAATAATTGCAGTTCCAGTATTTTCGATTAGATCTACATAAGACTGTTGTAATCCTGACATAAATTGTAATGCCATAGATTGAACAAGAGCAAGAGCTGTACCAGATTTTAAACTAGCTTCTGGCGCTCCTCTAGCAACACTATTGACACCGCTAAGGATTTGCATTCTACTTTCGATCATTTCAATATATCTAAATATTTCTTCAGGAGTTTGAGTTAAATTAAGAGGTTTTGGATCGCCTGAGGTAGCATTATACTCAATAACATTAAGTCCACCAGCTAATTGATTAATAGCAATGTCAGATCCTCTAGGAACAAGGACATTCTGTACACCGAAAGCATTCTGATTGGTTGAAACTATTGAATATAGAGCATTTAATTGCTCTTGAAGAGGTAATAGGTCATACATTGGAGTATAACCATGAGTTGTGCCATGAATGTTAGAAGGAGCAATTCTAAAAATAGGAAGTTCTCTATAGGGCATGGGCAAATCTTGTAGAACGATTTCTGAAGTCAAGAACATCATATATCTACCATCTTCCATAGATTCAGTTCTTTTATGATAAAATTCTAAAACTTGAACATCAGAAGTTTCATCAAGAAGATTAACCAATCCAATACGAAACCGTTGAGTATCTGATTTAGTTTGTAGACCTTTGATTTTTTCTGCATATTCTGGATACTTTGCAGCTAGATCGAATTTGTTTTTCCAACGTCTGATCATAACCCAATCATTGTCATGAGGACTTTCTTTAGTTCCATCAAACATTACGTCAAAAGGACTTAGATTAGAAAATACTAAATCGCCTTCATAGATCTTAGTTTTTGTTTCTTCAATGTAATCAACCATTTCACCTTTAAAAGAGTCCCACTCAATAAGGATAAAGCCGCTACCATAAACAATTGCATACTCAACTGCATCTTTTAGATATACATCGAGTTTCTTTTCTCGCATATAGTAATCAAGAACGCCTTCAGCAATTTTGGTTTGAATTAAAGATTTATAATCTGTATTTGTTGCTCTGGTTTGAAATGCTGGTCTACTAGAAGTAGTCATTGTTAGCATGTGCTGAGCAATGTTTCTCCATTGATTGACAGGAAAGTTAACTAATTCTCCCTGTTCACCAGAAAAAGTAACCTGATGTCCATTACCAGTATCTGTATAATAGGCTCCATGATAAGCCAAATAACAGTTTCTAAGTTTGTCCAAATACCCATTAGACTGAATTGATTGAGACCATTCTTGAGATTTATTAATTAGAATAGACGCAGTATCAGAAGGGGATTTAGCTGCAAAGTATTGATCAGACATATAAGGGTTCCTAATATACTTGTTAATTTACTCAATTCTTATTTTTTAATATTTAATATTTGTTTCCAGTTCTGCAAATCCTTATGATCCTGGGTTTTATATTTAAAAGTACTGTCATTGTATTTAGTAAGATAGTTAGCTGGAAAGGGATTTTTATTGAAAAAGATGTTTCTAATCAAATATTTAAGTGAGTCACAATTTTTGACTGCTACGCCATTTATGGTGTAACTATGATCATCTTCTACTTCCATAGAATAGACTAAACCTTTATAGTTTAATTCTTTTATGTCTTTAATAAGTTTCTTATCTGAATCTTTACTTCTAGAATATTTAATATTTATTGGATGTATTAGTTTTTCTGTAAATATCTGATTTAATGAAGGAAGAGAGTTTATTTTATCTATGATTGCTTGAGATACTTCTTTTGTGAAAGAAATATTAAAAGTATCATTTTTAATAAAACCATTAAATGATCTATATCTATCTTTTCTAATAGCTTTATGAAAATTACCAGAAACTCCACATTTTAGAGATAAAACCTCTATACCATATAAAATATTTTCACTTATAGTATTAGTTTTAATGCCAGTAGGAGAAAAATGCCCATCTCCAAATAAATAACCAGACAACATATAAAAAGCCTGTTGTTCATTAAGTTTATAAATCCAATCAGGAAATTTTTTAGTAGTAGATTTTCCTAACTTTTTAAGTTCTTTATACAATAAAGAATTACTTCCTACTATCTTTCTTCCATTGCTAGTTTTATTATTAAACATTTTAAAGTTTTTAAACTGTCTTGGATTAAATATGCCTTTTTTTCTTCTATATATAGTTTTTCTACTGGACCCACTATTATCCCATCCATATTCTTTATGTATAGCCTCATTAACAATATCTAAAACTTTAATTTCTTTTTTGTGTCCAGCAAATTCAATTTGAGAACCATTTCCGCCTAATGAACCTTCTGCAACATAATATCCATATAAAAAACACATCTCATTAGACACATTAAAGTACTCGCTATTATTTTCTATAGAGATATTTAAAGCGTGTCTTTTCTTTATATTTTGTTCAGATATGATTAAATTCTGAGCTTCAACCCAATCAGTTTTAATTTCTTTCAATTGACCCGTAAATGGTTTGGTTTGAACTCTTTCTAATTCTGATGCCCAAAATTTATGATCAGGAGTACATTTTATAGAAAATCTACCAGAAGGATTTACTTCCAATATTCTCCCATCATACTCTCTAAAAAGTAATTCTTTTACAGGTTTAAATTTACCCATATGCGTTAGAACTAAATCTCCCTTTTTAATATTTTGTATTTCTTTTGGTCCTTCTGATGTAATTACTGTCATTTCAGGAGTGAAGCAAGCATCAAAATGGCCCATATCTGCTGAACGTTCAAAACTAGTTTTAGCTTTATTCCAAATACCAGCTTCTAAATGCATTATTAAAGTTTTACAACGAGGATTAATAATAATTTGTTCATTTTGGATCATAATACGAACTTTATTAAGAGCGGCATCAGCATCGTCTTTTCTAGTTGGAATAAATCGCAATCCATGTAAATCCCATAAGTCTTTTATAATAATCAGATTATTATCGCTCACCCTTAAATAAGGTTCTCTCTTTTCCCCTGTAATCTTATCTGTAAAATTCTCTTCTTCTTTCTTTTTAATACCATCAGCTAAAGTATTTGTGTTAAACTTTTGACCATTAATAACAAACTCATCTTCAATAATCAATTTAGAAGCAATAAAATCATACCAAGCAAAGAGAACAACTGTTAAATCTCTCATCCCAACGTCCATAGATACATAAGAATCATAGAAAGGTTGTCTTTCCCATTCTTTTACAATATTAGCTTTAACTTTGGAAAATTCCGGAATAATTGCAGAATCTTCATCTGTTTTAATTTGGCAAAGATATTCTCTTTGAAAATCAACACTATCTACTCCACCAGATTCTTCTACAAGCTTGTCAAACTCTTCTTTATCGATGTTTGGATTGTCATAAATAGTTTTAGTAACTAAGTTACCTTCTATGCGAGCTTTGTTTAAATATTTTGTAATAAAAGGATGATTAGGTGATTTAGGAGGAGTACTAGCTAGGATTATTTTTCCTTTTGTTGTAGACGTTGTAGGTAAGATAATTGAAGTAATAATGTAAGGCAAATCATTAACAAGTCCTGCTTCGTCAATAATGCATAGGTGTGAGCTACCGCCTCGAACTGACTCAGCTCTACCACCATCCAAACCATTGAGTTCAATACGTGATCCATTAGGAAATACCCAAGCGCCTTCCTGGGTCTTAAACTCAGGCTTTAATTCTTCAGGACAAGTTTCAATAATTTCTCTAATTAATGGCCTAATTATGCCCTTGGCATCCTTTTGTTTAGCACAACAATACTTAACTAGAGCATTAGGGGTTTTTAAACAGGTTTCAATAGCTATTGTACAAAGTGTATAGCTTTTTCCTAATCTTCGGCTACAGTTCCAAACAATAATTTTATCTTTACAATTGACATAGCTTTGATATAATTCTTTTTGTACTGAATGTAAAATCCAAGTAAGAATACCTTGATGCCAAAGAAGTTTTCTTGCTGATTCAACAGATATATTATTTTCCATGTTTTATTTCTTTGATTATTTTCTTAGTAAAGCCACAACAGTTGCATTTAAAGTAACCTTGTAGAGCAAACTTTTCTTCTGGATGAGCGTCTAAAATACATATATGACATTTTTCGCATATATGATCTTTTAGATATTCTTCTGTGCTGCTCATTTTTTCTTCGCAATTTCTAGAAGTTTAATATTATCTATAAGTAAATCTGACTTACCATCGTAGGTCTTTGGCTTATTCTTATTTATTAACTCTTTATTTTTTAAAAGTAGATCCAGTTTCTTAACATCTTCTAGGTTAAGCTCCTGCCCATAACTTCTGTCTTGTATAAGCCTAATCTGTTCTTCTAATAGCCCTTGTTCAGGAGAAACGATAACCTTCTCAATTTTACTTTCACCTAACAACGGTACAGATTGAGTAAGTAAATGCTTAAGATGATCAACTTCATCCTGAAGAGCTTTATTTTGCTCTACTAACTTACTGATGGCCTCATGTTGTTTAAATAGAAATGCTTTACGCTCAGCTTCACTTTTAAATTCTTTAAATATGGTTGTAATGTCTGACATTCTATTTTCTCAAATGAGAACCTAAAGTAATTGAGTTTACTTTCTCTCGTGTAGTTTTAATTTGTTCTTCTAATGCCAATAGTCGATCTTTATAATCTTTATTAAGTTCGGGTTCCTTTCTACTATCCAAATAGCAATAAAAGCCATATAAAGAAGATAAAGCCACTAAAGCTATAGAATCTCCAATGCCACAACCAGTGATTAAAAGTCTGATTAGAAAGAAAGAAAGTAAAAAAGACGGTAAATTCAAGTATTTGGACATAACTCGATCCTTTGTTTGGGTACGAATATTAAAATAGATTGTAGAGTGTAAACAGCTTTAATTGATTATTTCCTATATAAGGATATCTGCATTACTCGCACTATCTTATACTTACTTGTTAATTTATTTGCATTTTATAAAAATAATTGTTAAACTCTGTGTATGAGTGCAAAGTTTAGCCTAGAAGATAAGAATTGGATACTATCGATGCTAACACAAGGAAGAAAGCTATCTGAATATGAACAATCCTTACTATATTCAACTTTTGAGTCAGAAACAGATATTGATATAGAACGTATTGTAAAAGAAGTAAAGAAAATTAAATGGCTTAAAAAGCAAATGTTAGTGAAACTTCTAGTGTTTTTCCCAGAATATATATTAACTTTCTTGATTCTTGGTAAGAAGTCTATGGCATTTAAACTCAAAATTGCAAAACTTTATTATAATTTTCTACAAGATAAAATATCTTATGATTCTTTTAAAGAAGAAATGGGAAAAATGTCAAAAGGAGTAACCCTTTATGGCTAAAGTAAATATGTCTTTTAATTTAGATGATACAGAAGATAAGTATTATTTTAGACAAGCTCTATCTGCTCCTGATTATTCTAGTGTTATTCATGAACTAGATAACTTTTTAAGAGCTAAGCTTAAATATGAGAATCTTAAAGAAGATGAATATGCTGCTTATGAAGCTACAAGAAGTAAGCTATTCGAACTATCTAGAGAGTATTCTTTACCGGAGGGAAAATGAAAAAACAAATAAAGGAGAATAAATGCAATTTTATCATACAACTCACCAAGCGCTCTTAATTTCTACTATTGCTATTGAATTTCCTAAGAAAGAATTCTTTGAAGAGGTTCTTATTAAATCTCATGCAACAGACATTTTACTTCCTGTAGGTATTTCAATCAAATCTCCTAAAGACGTTTTTAATAAAAAGATTGGTAGAGAAGTAGCCCTTACAAATTTAAAAGCAGTTCCTTGTACTTTTACTAGAATGTATACAAAAGGAATGAAACATATTTATAATTTTGAAATACTGAACTATGCTTATAAAGGTAAAAAGTATAATCTACATATTTCCTGTACTACCGTTAAAGAGAGCGATGCTATTTGGTTGATCGATGGAGGTATTTGTGTCAAGTGCTAATATTCCTACTATTAAATCATTCAAAGAACTATTAGGTGAGATCTCTTGGTCTTGGGATTATCCTAAATATGATTTTGTTAGATATTCAGATGGAAGCTACTCCTTAAATAAACTACATATTGAACCTGATCGAGTTTCCTATAAAACTGAAAGTTGGCTTTTAGCTCCGGGAGTGTTTGAAGAATTTGAGGTTTTTGTAGATTTTTTAGAAAGGACTGATCATGAGAATTCAGATAAAGAATCATTTTAATTTTGATCTGGAATACATTAATAAGAAATTTTCAGGTGGATTAACCTTCATTAATAGTTTTTGCGTTGGAGAAGAATATCTTCCAGTTTCACTTTATAAAGCAGCTAAACCAGATAAATCCAAAGGGCATAAAAAGTATATGCTTCTTCAAATTACACAAGGTGGACAAGGTCTAGTTAGAGGAAGAAGCTCAAAGGAAATGGAAACAGAGCGTTATCGAAAAGGTATTCATTGTCTTAATTGTAATGAAGTCATCTTTAGCTCCTACAGACACGATTATTCTACTTGTTCCTGTGGCGGGTGTGATGTTGATGGCGGAAAAGACTATTTTAAATATGGTGGTGAAGATTTTAACATAGTAACTGTAGATTTATTGAAGGGAAAGATTAAATTATGACATTCTTATTATTAAAATCAATACATGGAGTTCAACATAGAATCAATAGTCAACATATTAGTCACTACTATCAAGATAACCACTTTACAACCATTATATTAACTAATGCTGCTGAATTATATATTGATACTAAAGTCGAAGAGATTGATAGAATGCTTATCGAATCTTATATTACGGTAAAAAAGAATGTTTAGACCTTATGAATATTGGCGACATTCTTATACCCTAGATACTGATCTTGAAATTATTAAAGTTCAATACACTAATCCTGAGTATATAAAACTTAAAGTAAATATAATAGATAGACAACACAAGTATGTATTTCAAAGTAATCTTTCTGTTAAAATAGATAAGAAAAGCTTCGGTCTATGGAAAAGAGTTAATGCGTGATATTTACAGCAATCGACCTAGAACTCAATAAGAACGAAGAAAATACCCATACTACAGATATTATACAATTGGGATCTTGTACAGGAAATGTGTATACTGGAGAAATCCTAGAAACCAATTCTTTCTTTGTTAAGATCGATAAACCTTTAATTCCTTATATTGAACAACTGACTCATATTACTGATTATAAACTTCAATCTAAAGGAACTACTTTATTAGAAGCCTATAATAAATTAAAAGCTGTTCATCAAAAATATGAAGCAAAAACATCCTTAATTACTTGGGGATCAGGGGATCATCTCGAATTAAAGAAGCAACTTATTGCTCAAGGTATGAAAGAAGAAGATTGGGCATTTGGATATAGATGCTTAGATACTAAAACTTTAGTACAAAGTATTCAATTAGCTAATAAATCTTCTATGCAGGGCGGATTAAAGAAGGGTTGTGCTAGATTTGGAGTAACTTTTCCACATCCTGCCCATGATGCAGCAAATGATGCTAAAGCTACCTTCCTATTATATGTAGAATTATTAAAGAGGTTAAAATGACAAGCTTCTTTAGAATATTTTTTAGAAATATATTAACTACTTGTTGGTTTTTTACAAAAATTTTAATAATTATTGCTTTATATTTAGGTTTACCTTATTATATATTTACCAAAGGGTATGATGTTGGGGGATTAATTGTAGCTCTTGTTGAAGTAGCTTTAACTTTAAATGTTTATTTTAGTCTAGAAGAATTTAGAGGATAATGATGAAAAAGAAAAAGTCTAAAGGTTTAAAGTATGATGGTGGAAAAGCTCCTCTTTATTTAATTAGTACTTATGCTATGGAAGAACTTGCAAAAGTATTAGATTTCGGGCAGCGCAAATATGCGCCATTTAATTGGGCAAATGGCCTTCACTATAGTCGAGTAATATCTGCAGCTAAACGACATATTGCTAATTGGGAAGAAAGACAAGATATAGATCCTGAATCAAACTGTCACCATCTCGCTGCCGCTTTATGTAATCTTATGTTTATTCTTGACTATAATGCTAGAGGATTGGCTCATTTAGATGATCGTAGACCTGTTCACACTTTAAAAAAGAAAAGTAAATAATGAAACTTGTACAATACCCAAATCCTATTCTGCTAGCTAAATGTGATCTTATAACTAAAGAGGATGATGTCGAATCTTTAGTTGCTGATATGACAAAGATCATGATTGAAAATAGGGGCGTGGGCATAGCTGCGAACCAGCTGGGGATCTCAAAGCAACTATTTCTTGTTACCTTAGAAAAAGGACAAATCTTTCCCTTCATTAATCCTTCTATACTCTATTCTCATGGCTCTGTGTTAGATAAAGAAGGTTGTCTTAGCCTAAAGGGTATATTTCTAGACGTTATTCGTCCTGATCAAATTACAGTTGAGTATGATGACGCTAACTTTGAGAGAAAACAAGCTGTTCTTTATGGAAAAGAAGCTAGAATATTTCAACATGAGTATGAGCATATTACCCAAAAGTTCTTCTTAGATAATGTTAGTCGACAAGTAAGAAGGCAAATATTAAGAGAACTTAAAAAGTGAAGAATCTTAATCTTCTTTGGGGTTCGCCACGTTATTTGGCTCCCTATTGGTCTAATATTAAATTAAATATTAAACATAAGGATAGATTTTCCTATATTTATGGAATTCTACCCTCTTTAGAAGAAAGCATTAGAAAACTCCATAAACAAGAAAAGAATGCTATTGTAGAAGATAAGTATATTGTAGTTGGAAATGGAGCTTCGCAAATACTTCAGGCTCTTTTTCACGTTTTAGGAAAAAACATCTGGTGTAATTCTCCCTACTTTAGTAGATTTCCTCTACTTGCTGCTCAAGCTGGTGTTTCTTGGAGTATTGACCAATACGATGGTTACCAAATCATAACTAGTCCTAATAATCCTGATGGTTCTGTATCCTGGAGCGAACATCCTAATAAAATATTCGATTTATCCTATAATTGGAAACAATACACTGATCCAATTGAATATAATCAAGACATAATGGTCTTTACCATATCTAAAGCTACAGGATTTGCTAGTACTAGAATTGGTTGGTGTGTCGTATCAGATCCAAAACTGGCCAAAGATTTGACACAATATATTGAAATAAATAGTGGTGGAGTGTGCGGTGAGGCTCAAGAGAAAGCTGTTGCGATAATAAAATCCCAACTTAATAATAAAAATACTTGCTTTGATTATGGCAGTAAAGTATTATTGAGTAGATGGAACCAATTAAAGAAGATCAAAACAAAACTTCACATACTAAATTCATCTGGTCATTTTATTTGGTTTAAAAAGAAGAATATGTCTAAGTACTTTAAAGATAGAAACATATCTTATTTATCTGGTGATCACTTTGGAGAAGACATTGAACACGGTCGTTTAAATTTGGGGTGTTCTGCTTCTGAATTTAAAGAACTGCTAAGGAGAATAAGTGAAAGTTACAATGAATTCCTATGAAAAGAAATGTTTAGATTTTACTAATAAATATAAAGATTGGCAAGTAATTTGTGCAGCTAAAGATTCATACCTTGCAGGATATTCTCAAGCCATTAAAGATGTAGAAAAGTATTTACTGTCTAAAGAATCTACAATTTTAGTTGCTGATGTGGGTAAAGAACAAGTTGAAGTTGAGTTTCCAAATGGAAGTCATCAGCTAACAAGAGATAGTATGTTTCATAAGGATAATAAATAATATAATGTATAGAGGATATGAAGTAATGTTTCATCCATTCTTAGCCAATAAGGATATATTTCATAATAAATCAGAAAATATCATTTTTTGTGGTTGTACTTATGGAAGTATAATGCTTGCTCGGAAATATATAGATGATTTGATTAAACTTAAAGAATTTAATGATAATTTAGAAAGTATTTTAGATGACCTTTAAAGAAGCCTTAGATACTGGATGCAGAATACAAAATGGCCATCTATCCTATGTAGATGATTATAATAATTATTGGTATAAAAAAATTAATGAAAAAGAATTTATATTTTCATTAGAACCTAAGAAACGTCTTATTATTGAATATATAGATACTCTTATGTATATAGGCACTTCTTGGTTTATACATCCCGAAGATCAAAAATTAATAGATTTTAACAAAAATTTAGAAGAAATATTAAAATAGTACTTGTTTTTTTAGTTTAATAAGTGTAGTCTTATAAAAGAAAGAGAGAAGGAAATGACGCCTAATAAAATTCATAGTATTTTGGATATGACGGTACGAGCAAGAACTAATGGGGATATTTTTAATCCTTGTTTTGTTGGTGCTCCTGGGCTTGGTAAGACTGAGATTATTCAGCAATGGGCTAAATCTAGAGGTCTTGAATCAGTTACACTATCTTTATCTACTATTGATCCTCCAGACTTTAAAGGCTTTCCAAATATTGAAATTGTTAAAGGACGTCAACGTCTTAACTTCGCAACTCCATACTTTTGGCCAGATGAAGGTAAAGGGGTTATCATTTTAGAAGAGATGAATAGATCTCAACCTAGTATTATGCAGTGTATTCTTGCCCTAGCTGATGCTAGACGTGGTTTTGATGGCTATAAGCTCCCAGATGGTTGGATTATTGTAGCAAGTGTTAATGCTGAAGAAGGATTGTGTGACGTAACTACAATGGACCCTGCTCTTAAGGACCGTTTTGAGATGTTTGCAGTCTCTTATGATAAGAAATCCTTCATGGAATACATGGAAGAAACTGAATGGAATAAAGACATTCGTAATTTTGTTGAATCTGGTACTTGGGTTTACCAACTTCCTGAACAAATCGGCAACACTCCTGGAGCTAAATACAACAGTCCACGCACATTCTCTAAACTTAATGCTGCATTACGAGCTGGCTTCAGTCATGAAGAAGAACAGATGATTCTTGACACTATTCTTGGTGGAAATGTTGGGAAAGACTTCTATAGTTTCCTTCATAATGAAAGTCCAGTAATGTATTCTCATATTTTGAAGCATAAAGTTGAATCTTTGGCTAAACTTGCTAAGTTTTCTGACCCCGATAACTATAAAAATGGTCTTATTTCTTTAACTGTAAAAGATATTACAGATGATGGAACAATTGCTGATGAACTTCTTGTCGAAGTACTCAAAGTTATTCCAGTTGAGCAGGGAGTTCCTCTTATTAGAAACCTAACTATTAAAAGAGATGATGAAACAATGCTAGCTCGTCTAGTAAAGTCTAATCCTGAATTAAAAACTCTTATTAATTCTGTAAGAAAATATAAACAGGCTTAATACATGACAAAAAAATTTACTACTGAAGAGAAAAAGCTGGCTCTGCAAGCTACTATTTTTAGATTAACTGAACAAGAATCATTCTATGGTAACTTATTACAGGTCCTTACAGTTAAATACACATACATGGTGCCAACTGCAGGGATTACTTTTAATCAAAAGACTACTCAGTATGAAATGTATGTAAATCCTGACTACTTTATTACTAGACTAAATAATGAGCTAAAGGTTTCAGTATTTCAACATGAGATGCTTCACTTTACTAATAAACATTTATTTAGATTACCTTTTCTTAATAAAGAAGTATCTAATCAAGAAAAGATGCTTTATAACCTAGCTGGCGACATGGCTATTAATCAATATATTAATCTAACCGCAAAAGGTTGTGAAGCTTGTAAAGATAAAGATACAAAAACCCCAGAAGAATGGGAAGCTCTTCATTCAAGTCAGGAATTAAAAGATTCTTGTCCTGGTAAATGGGTAGATGTTAAGGATTGGAAGCTAGATAATGGTTCTCCTTTTCCTACTTTGCAGACCATGGAAAGTTATTATGACCTTATTAAAAAAGAAGCTGAAAAGCAAAAGGGAAATAAGAAAACTAAAGGTAACGTAAATGAAATGCTAGAAAAGTTTCCTAATTCTTTTGATGAGCACAACTGGGATGATCTAGATGAAGAAACTAAGAAGAAAATGATTGATGAAGCTCAAAAGGTTCTACAAAGAACCATTGAAAAGAGTTCACACACTCATACTATTGTTCCTGGTGAAGTAAAAGATATGCTTCAAGAACTAAAAACTATGAGTTCTGCTCTAAACTACAAACAAATCCTAAAGAATGCAATTAAACGTACAGTTTCTACATCAGATAGAGAAAGTACTTGGAAGAAACCTAATAAACGTTATGGAGTATTTTCTCCTGGCACGAAAACTGGGGACTTCCCAAAATTAAATTTTTACGTAGATACGTCCGGGTCTATTTCTCACACTGAGCTGAATGAATTCCTTAGTATTATGGATGGATTTTTGAAAGTAGGATCTAGAACTTGTACATTGGCTCTTTGGCACACAAGTATGTATTATAAGCGCCCTTATAAACTTAAAGAACGTCTAAAAGAAAATCAACTAGAATCTGGTGGTACAGATATTACTGAAGCTCTAGAAGATATTAAAAAGACTAATCCTAATCTCAGCATTGTACTTACTGATGGATATTTTGAAGCTCCAAGCATTAAACCTTCTGGAGAAGTTATATTCATTATTTCTAAGAATGGTAACACTAACCATCCTTTAAAACACCTAGGAAAAACCATTGAGCTGGATAAATTAAAATGAGTAAAGAAAAAGATGTAGAAGAACTACAAGAAGAGTACAATAAAATTCCTTTAGAGATTAGAATTATCATTACTGATTTAGAAAACCAACAAGTATTATACTTTGACATTGAGGATAATCTAATCCTTGCTAATATTATAAAAAAGCACATAGACATTATTAAGTTCAATGCAAAACTAGAGGCGCTAACAGATGACAAAGATTAAAAATCTTTAAGACTTTACTTGACACTTATAAGTTTAATGTTAACCTAGATAAGGAACTAAAATGAATACTCATACCTTTCAAACTAAAGATAAACGATTTACAATTACTGTTAAGAAATCTTTTCTTAAGGATTGTCCTAATCCTGAAACTTTAACTGCACATGAACTATGTTTACATCACAAGATGATCGAGTTCCTTCATAGCCTAGAAGGACCAGCAGTGATTAGACACCTAGACGATGTATCTGAATACTGGGTGGATGGAAACCCTATTGACACAGATCCTTTTGTTTCAGAAGCAGAGAAGAAGAAGCTTCATGCTGCTATTAAGTTTAATTCAGAACTTAAGAAGCTATGACTTTCTCAGGATTTTGTAGCAAGCTAAAGAGCAGACTATTTGTTTAATAGCCTTCTTCTTAAATTCCTTACTACAAACTTTGCACACACTTTCAGACAATGGTTGTTTATCTAAAATACGTTTTACTTCAGTGAGCTGACAATCTCCGCATTTCTTACCATGCCAAAGCTTTCCTGTTTCATCTTTATAAACACTACGGCTTCTATTATCCAAAGCTAAATACTTGTAATGCTTTTCAATGCCACAAGTTTTACATGTTCGTTTATACATTCTATTCCTCTAAGATTTGATTCAATGAGTTATTAAAGTCTACTATCTTTTGATCTTCTGGATGAATGGTCCAATTAATTATACCTGTCATAATGTGTTTATTAATGAGCTTTTTACTTCCGCGTCCATCTATAAACTCTTGTTCATTTATCTTTTTATACCACCAATGTGGTCTCTGTATCCAAATTGGATGAGTTATCCTATATCCTGTATTAAGTGCTTCTTTAAGTTTCAATGTAACGCCTTATCCAAATCAACTTCAAACAGTAGGATCTTTATGTCCTTCATCCATAAGTCTAGACTATAAAAATTCTCTGCTGCATAGAATTGACCAAGAAGTTTTTTTACTTTTGGTAAACCTATTTCATTTATAAGTTTGAGATTATAATAGTTAGTAGAACCATCATGCTTATAGGAATAGAAATCTTTTAAGTTTAATTCATCAGTGAAATAATAATCTCCACTAGTAAGAAATACTAAATACTGACTTGTTAAATAAAGATGTCGGATCATAAAAACATTTTCTTGATTCACAGTTAACAACATAACATGGACATTTTAAAAAGTCAATTGCTTTATTAACTTTTTTAGGATATAGTGTATTGATGAACTGCATCATAGAAGAATACCAAATAATAAAAAACATTCCTGACGAGGGTACAATAGTTAGAAACTATTTAGGTACTAATGTTTATGTGGTTGGTATGCATGAAGACTATAAGTATAAAGCCTATGTTCATATTGTTGGACAAAATTTATTCTACTGGGAACAAGAAAGAATTATTCTATCAACTATTTTTGTTAAACCTTCCCTTTGGTACGTGATCAAATGCAAAATCAAAAAATATTTGAAATAATTCATCCTGGCGTGATTATTAAAGACACCATCTTCAATGAATACTATTATGTTCTTAGTTTAACTAATAAGAAATGCCAGTATATAAAAGCTGTTAATTCTGCTGGCAATAGTTTAATAATCAACGACATTGACTCTTCCCGAATGGAAGACTTCGTAGTCGTCAGTACAATCTTTAGTCTGTCGGCGTTACCGCCTCCGGACGAAGCTTGACTTTCCTTATTAACTAAGCTACAGTTTATTTATGACCCGTTATATTCTTTTTGGAGCAGATGCTACTGGACATAATGATTATGTAGTAACCTCTAATGATTTAGTCGAGATTCGACTAGAAGCCCATGCTCGTCTTTCTTTAGGATGGTCTGCTTCTATTGTTGATAACACAACTAATGACCAAACCGATTTATCTTTAAAACCAAAGGAAACCAAATGAAACCCTTATTAGCTACCTCTTCTTTTTGGATCAGTTCGATTATATCGGCCGTATCTGTTATTATTTCGCTCATAGTGCTCCTAGGATGCTCACCAGAGGTTTATGTTCCTATTCCGACACCTTCACCATGCGTAGTTATGAAAACAGGAGCTACATCGATCATACGATGCCCAGATGGCAGCACCGCAACTGTTTATGATGGATTGCCAGGCCCACAAGGAAATGATGGCGCTGCGGGCAACGTAGGAAGTCCTGGACCCATTGGCTCTGTCGGTCCTGCTGGATCTCCGGGTCCTGTCGGTTCTTCTGGTGTATCGCCATCTTTACCTGGCAGCACACCCATGAGTATTATTACACCTTGCGGTCCTAATTCATCACCCTATAAAGAAGTCATCCTATGTTTATATGATGGCTCATTACTTGCTAGCTTCAGTCAGGATGTTGGTGGTAGCTATACGCGCCTTTCTATTTTACCCCCCGGCACCTATGTTAATACCGATTCTTCAGGATGTAAGTTTACCGTTGTTAGTTCAATTGCAGGGTTAACAACATTTTGGAAAGCTGGATCTAATAATTATAGCAGCTGGGCGGCGGGTAGTTCTTTATGCCAAAGCCATTAATTCTATTCTATGATTCAATAGAAGAACCCCGGAACTTAAAATTATTCCGGGCATATGGGTGTTACTATCATGCTGATATTATTGATGAAAAACTATTAGTTGATTATATAATTGTTCCTACTTCATTTAAAAAGATTAGGGTTAGATTTAGATGGTTCTGTTTCAATGTGCCGCCTTTGGTTACTGTTCCTAAACGAGCTTTATTGAAACATATTAAAAGTTCTTTTGGAAAGGAGTACTCTAAAGACGTTATGGCAGTTATTAATCTTCTCATTAAAGAGCATAAGTGGGAGCAATCCTTAAAGAAAGAGCTAGACTAATGCTTCATATAATTAATATATTTATTCCTGGAATTCTTTTTTTATATTCCTTTATTATACTGTTTGATACTGATTTATTTAAAAAACTCAAAAAGAAATATTATTTTTTTCGCAATAGACATAAAATTTTATACATAACAAACAATAGCTTACATTTAAAAAATATAACTATTTCTAAACATTATGAAACATCAACCTACTATGGGAAAGGCAGCTCGATTAATGAACAAAATATTCAAACATATTATAACTAAAGCTAAGGAATTTTTAAAAGTACAAAAGTTTAATGATAATCTAAAGGAAATATTAGATGAAACGTAACCCTTGGAAATACCGCGGGCATCCTGTGTTGCTATATGCATCCCAGCATGGAGAAACCTGGAGATTCACCCTTAGGAATAATAAATTATTGCAAAGTAGAGGAAATGCTCCAAACAATACACGAACCATTGAAATTAATGGAGTAACCTGTTATCCTAATGTAGAGCTTATTAAAACTGTAAATATTAGTTTATTAAACGAAGATGATGCCTTGTTAATAAAAATAGTAAAAAATCCCATTCAGCTAGAAGACTTTAATAATGATTTGGAGAAAGTGCTCAATTAATAACATAATTGCTTATTATTTCGATCAATTGATGTTGTCACGGTAAACAACGTTAATATAGCACCGTTTGTAGTCGTATGTATATGAGTTCTTTCGTCTTTTTATAATACCCCTACCCCCCTATCTATCCAACAATATCAACTAGTTAGCTCATGTGTATTATATACACTGTGTTAACTGTAGTTAATATCCTAATAGTTACAGTATGTTATAGAGTAATGAAACAGAAGAGCATTGTGTTTCAAAAGGGTCGGGAAGGACCCTATATTATTAACTCTTGGGAGCAAGTATTTAATACTACGGGAGCAAGTATTTAATACTACGGAAGCACTGGGAGCAAGTGTTTAATATACGACATATTATTAACTTACGGAAATATTTGGACGAGATATTCTTAGAGGACCTTGTCCCCGCGATGCATTAAATGTGACCTAGTTATCTCGTTAGCTAGTATTCGGTCTATAGGGAATATGCTCTTAGGATAAAGCTTATGTATTTAACACCCTATAAACAACTTAAGGACCCAACTACCATTGGTTACTGCCTTGATGGCCTTGTGCGATATGTGGCGACTATTACAGCTTAAGTATGTTACACTATTACTTGTTAATTTACTGGAATTAAAAAACACATCATTCCATTATTATGTTGCATTCTGGTTATAAGTTATTTATTAACTATGTATTTACTAACTTGAGAGTGCGGAGTTTCGAACCGCATAGATCTCAAAACGGAATATCCTCTGCCTGAGTGTCAGTTCTGAGGCAGCACATCTTATATTTTTTATTACTTCCGCAGGGACAGGGGTGATTTCGACCAACTCTTGGAGTGCGGCTTACTGGCTCCATTTTCTGATGTAGAGACTCCCAATCCATTTCGCTTTCCTCTGCTTCTTCATCCCATTCATCATCTTCGTCTATGTCTAAATCCCTCTGGAGCAAGGTATTACTTTTTCTAATTTCCTCAGTCACAAAGGTCAATCCAATGGCCAGAACGCCAGTGAATAGAGTAGCAATAAAAACAACCGAGCTCTGCAAATGCCCTATTCCCACGATCAGGTTCAATAAGTAGCCTGCCCCGATCACTAAAAGTGATCCTAAAAAAGGCATGACAAAAATAATTGCCATTAGAAATAATATTGATATTCCAACTTTTGCCGTAGTTTTGGCCATAATTTTACTCTCTTGTTGACCCACGTCCATCTCTTCTGATGGGATGTCTCGGCACCGCATTTTAATCTGGCACTGAGGCTCGTGGGGGGTCTATATGACTTTATGGATGACATGGCTTGGGGCGGTTTGGCAACTGCGCTCTTCGGTTCGGCATGAAAAAACCTTCCTCTGGGTAGTTGTAATTCTGGCCTCCTTTTCTGTTCGAACTGATCTTGCCGGGGTGACCAGTTTTGTCCGGTCCCACTGGCTTGTCCCAGCCTGCTATCGTAGGCTGCTGGACGCCTTTCACAGTCGATCGGTCGATTCAGTAAGGTTAAAGATTCTTTGGGTACAACTTGTCTTAAAATTATTCGCCGCTCATTTAGTGATGTGTAATGGACGGATCGTCCTACTGGCTGACGGAATAAAAGCTCCCAAAGAGGGTCGGAGGATGCCAGGCGTCAAGCTTCTCCATCAGGAGTCGACAAATAATTCCAAGCCCGAATATGTTATGGCTCATTCCTGTCAGGCCGTTAGCATGCTGGTTCAGGCTGAGGGCTCTCACTTCGCGGTCCCGTTGACGAGTCAAATTCATGAAGGAATTGTTTTTTCGAATCGAGACTCCAGAACGCTTTTGGACAAGCTTTTGTTGATGATCGGAGGACTTCAGCTTCAGCGTTCGTTTTACCTTGTTGCCGACGCTTACTACTCGAGTCGCAAGATCTGCCTAGGTCTACTGGCACAAGGTGGGCACCTCATCAGTCGTGTTCGGTCAAACGCAGTTGCCTATGAGGAGGCTGTCGTCCTCTCAGGAAAGCGAAAAAGAGGTCGCCCTCAACTCTACGGAAAAAAAATCAAACTAAAAATGTTTTTCAAAGATCTTACGGCCTTTACTAAGATTGACAGCACCATATATGGGGAACGAGGAATCAAGATTCAATATTTTGTCCTAGATTTGATTTTGCGTCCGCTGCAATCAAAAATCAGATTTGTTTGGGTCGTACACCCGACGAGAGGCTGCATTATTCTCATGTCAACGGATCTCACTCTGCAGGCTCAAAAAATTATTGAGCTTTACGGACTTCGTTTCAAAATTGAAGTCAGCTTCAAGCAGGCAATGCACACGTTGGGTGCATATGGCTACCGCTTCTGGATGAAGACAATGGAGAAGGTTCGTCGTGGAAGTGGAGACCAATACATGCATCACAGATCAGCTGACTATCGTGAAAGCGTGAAAAGAAAAATCTCAGCTTATAATTTTCATATACAGCTAGGCCTAATTGCGCAAGGGATGCTTCAATATCTTTCGATCACATTTCGAGAAGAAATCTGGAAAGGATTTGGAAGTTGGCTGCGAACAATGCGCACTGATATCAGTCCATCTGAAGCAGTTACTGCTCAGGCACTACGGGTGGCCCTTCCAGAATTTCTGAGTAGTCTACCCAAACAGCATATCCTGAAGAAATTCCTATCAGATAAAATTGATTGGTCCAGATGCCCGTATTTTAGCCTAGCTGGGTAGGTATTTTTACCTACGATCGGAAGAAAATTCAGCACTCTCAAGTTACTAAGCATTGGGTTATTAAATGCCAAGATGAACAATCAATGAACTTATAAAGGATGCCGATTTTATTTCCACCACAAAGGTTTTAATTTTCTCAACTGGTAAACACATACAGACCATATCCATAAACTCAATAACAAGTGTGACTAAGCTTTAGCGTGTATACAAGTTACACATGGTCCATCTAGGCGATAGCATTGACGATTTATATATTTATTTAAATGAAAAATAAACAAATGTGTCATTATTTACACACTAGACAAATGAGTCGAAAGACGATATTCTATATATAGATCCGAAAGGGAATATATGAAAACGAAAGATTTAATTAAAATGTTAGAAGATAAAGGTTATCGCTTCCTTCGTAACTCAGGACACAAGTTGTATACAAATGGTATCAACACCATTGCAATACCACATCACACCGAAGTTAATAAATTCCTTGCAAATAAGATCAAGCGTACTATTGAAACTGGTATTAACCACTATGACCGAAGGATGGTAGTTTAATGAAATACTTAATTCTTGTTTTATTATTTCTTTCATCTTGTGCTACCTATCGACGTGTCCCTTGCGAAACCGAGTGCTCTGTGCACCAAGAATGCGTTCACTATTGCGAATTGTATCGATAATGGACTACTATTTGTTACTCATTGATATTCAAAGCATTTATATTGTATTTACAGTAATCCTGTGTCATTTCTGACACGTCTCAATCCTATTTAGCTGTTTAAGATTTAACATCTGACTAAAAGATAATCAACTTTCCAGAGCATGCAATGCGATATCATTAGGGAATTTCTGGCATGTTGAATGCATTACTATATGCCCGTAACGTCAACCAAAAGGAGATCACATGCTATACTTAATCAACCCATACATACTAGGTCACATAACCTTCAGAACAGGCCGTAGGCTGGTTTCGTTAGGTTTTAAGGGTAGTCGTCACAAGCAACGTACTCAGAGGCTCATAGACGATTTAAAGAGCATGGGTGTTGGTTTCTAATTAAAAGGAGCACTATGTTATTTTTACTAATATCTCTTCTATTTAGTCCTATTGGTTTCAAAACAGGTCGTATGTTAGTTAAACTGGGTTTTGAAGGAGTACGTCATAAAGCCAGACGAGAACTCATTGTATACGGTTGTCAGGAGAACTCATGAGAACATTAAAATATTCTATTACTTATTTACTTATCTTTCTAATTCCTGGGGGTTTTATTTTTATACTATATAAAAGTATAAAGAAGCTATTAAGTAACTTCGCATAACCACAATTTACATATTCTGTTCTCAGGATATGTAGATGTATTGGAATACTATGAAAAAAAATAATAAAATCATATACATAAAAGAAATAGATAATCCTTTTAATGTTATAGAAATTGGAAATGTATTCACAATAGTACATATAAGTAGATATCCTGGTTTAGTTATAGTTATACTTAATAAAGATAATGATAGTAAAGGGTATTTTGTAAGTAAATATGAATTACATTATGACTTTATGCTTCTATCTGAATTTAAGTTTAATCAATCCATAAAGGAGATATTAGAATCGTGACAATCATCACACAGGTGTTGAGTTTCACTTTTGGTTACACTCAACCAAATGCATATTCTTATTAGTATCACATAATGTTGTTTACTGCAATAGAAATGGTAGTTAAGAAATGTTAACTAGGAGAAGTATATGAAAGATAAAGACAAAATCATATACATAAAAGAAGCAGATAATAATTTTAATAGCATAGAAATTGGAAGCATATTCACAATAGCACATCTAAGTATATATCATAGTTTAGTTATACTTAATAAAGATAATGATAGTAAAGGGTATCTTGTAAGTAAATATGAATTACATTATGACTTTATGCTTCTATCTGAATACAAATGGCAACAATCCATAAAAGAAGTACTAGATTGACTAAGGACTTTACATTGAACAAAAGATATACAAGTTTTTAGAGCGCGTAGTATAATATTATTAAGTTATTTCCTGGCATGATAGATGCAATATATAAGTGTAAGAGGTAAATATATGAAATATGTAATACACACAAATTATGCTGGAATGAATGTAGTTTGGTTCGACACACTAGAAGATATCCAAGACTTCATTACGTTTTGTAAAATTAATAGAATATCATTTACAACTCCTAAGTTAACAATTCTTAACCAGTCATCTACGGCTTGTTAGCATAGGTAGAATTAGACACACTTGTTAATTTAATAAATCAATGGTAACTTAATAATAGGAGCACATATGAAAATACTAATCAGTTTATTAATACTGTTATATAGCAACTCTGCCATTGCTTATATGATTGACTACAAGGCTAAAGAGATGAATAAAACAGTAGACCTATCTATGGCGTTCGAGAAGGCCGCACTGGCTACTGGAATTGACGTCAAGCTGCTCAGAGCAGTATGCTTCGTTGAATCGTCTCATAACCCAAACGTGGTCGTCCTAATGGATCACAACGCTCCTAGTTATGGTATATGCCAACTGCAAATGAGAACCGCGAAAGAGATGGGCTTTAAAGGATCATCTAAAGACCTAATGTACGCCCCATTGAATATATATTTTGCTGCTAAGTATTTGGCAAGATGGCTTACCAAAACCCAAGGGCATAAGGCTAAGGCAGTCATATCCTACAACAGAGGTCATCTAACTAAACTAACGTTTGGAACCTATGCCGCTAAAGTATTTTTAGCAATGAATGAAGGACGATAATATGAAATATAAAATGAGATTAGATTTAAAATTAGAGTTAGGAACTAAAACACTATATAGAATAGAAAGAATTAGCAATGGTGAATTAGGCGGCTATATCGAAAGTAAAGCAAACTTAAGCCAAAAAGGATATTGTTGGGTATATGGCAATGCTTGGGTATATGGCAATGCTGAGGTATCTGGCAATGCTGAGGTATCTGGCAATGCTCGGGTATATGGCAATGCTCGGGTGTGTGATAATGCTTGGGTATATGGCAATGCTGAGGTATATGGCAATGCTGAGGTATCTGGCAATGCTGAGGTATCTGGCAATGCTCGGGTATATGGCAATGCTCGGGTGTGTGATAATGCTTGGGTGTGTGATAATGCTCAGGTGTATAACAATGCTTGGGTATATGGCAATGCTCAGGTATATGGCAATGCTCAGGTATCTAAGACTTCAGAAATTCTAGTTATTTATTTAGAAACATATATTATTACTATGTTAAAAGATATAATTAATATTGGATGTCAATCTAGGACTTATAAAGAATGGTTAAATAGTGATTTATCTGAATTTTCAATAAGTAAGCAAACTGAAATTGAATATAAGAATATATTAAAAGTATATAGAAAAGCTTTTAGATTATCTAATCCACATTTATTTAAGAAAGATAAAAAATAATGATCTGTACTAATTGTTATTGTTTAGGGGAATACCACAAGTACAATACGTTTGAATACTACTACTGTATTAGCTGCAAGAAGGAAATTGAATTAGAAGAGGTAAAGATTGAAGTGTCTGCGTGGGATGATTTTGATTTAACTATGGAATTTGAAAGACTATT
>Ga0163144_10000811_pt1 | contig 73940 bp, 53 predicted proteins | sample OliLak19BULKMAT1_FD_123175 | JGI IMG/M metagenome (GOLD analysis project Ga0163144, IMG submission 123175) | Freshwater microbial mat bacterial communities from Lake Vanda, McMurdo Dry Valleys, Antarctica - Oligotrophic Lake LV.19.BULKMAT1 | ecosystem: Environmental > Aquatic > Freshwater >... | reverse complement strand
GCGCTCGCGGCCGCACTGGAAGAAGAGCTCCGTCGCAACATCGACGATGCGCTGGCGTCCGAAGACGGGCTCACCGCCCTCCTGACCTCCAACCACACCTACGTGAACAGCGAGCTGGAAGCGTTCTACGGATTGCCCACCGAGAGCGCGGGGCCCGACGACTGGCGCCCGGCCGTGCTCGACCCCGCACAGCGCGTCGGCATCCTCACCCACCCGCTGCTGATGTCCAGGTTCGCCCATGGCGACAAGGCCTCGATCATCTTGCGCGGCAAGTTCGTGCGCATGAATCTGCTCTGCACCGACATCAACCCGCCGCCTCAAGGCGCGCAAGAAGCGCAGGGTGAGCTGACACCCGCAGGCGCCACGCCTGAAGAGCAGTCGCAAGCCCGGCTCGACAGCGAGGCCTGTGGTGGCTGCCACACGCTGATGGACCCGATCGGTTATGGCTTCGCGGCGTTCGATGGCGCCGGTCGCTGGCAATCGAATGTCGGTGCAGACGCCACGGCCGGCAACATCTTCCCGCCTTCCGAGATCAGCGGTGAGTTCAGCGGTGTGCGCGAGCTCGGCGAACGACTGGCTGGGGGAGAAGAGGTGAAGGCCTGCTTCGCGCGCCAATGGCTGCGCTACTCGCTCGGCAAGAAAGAGACGATCGACGAGAAGTGCTCGATGGAGGCGATCTCGGCGGTGATGTCGGCCGAGAGCAACTCGCTCACCGAGATCTTCGCGAGCGCCGTCGCAGTAGAAGCATTCGTGACACGTGCGTCGGAGGTGGAGCAATGAGTCGCCGCGTGTTTTCCCAGTTGGGCCGCCGCCGCTTTCTGCGCACGCTCGGTGGCGCTGCGCTGGCGCTGCCGTTCCTCGAGATCGACGCTGCGCGCGGTGGCGGCGTCGCCGTACCGAAACGTTTGGTGATCTACTCGACCGGCGAAGGCAACCTGCCAACGCGTTGGTTACCGCCGGCGCTCGAAAGCAACGCGCTGCAGCTGAGCGAGATGCTCGAGCCTCTCGCGGCGCACAAGCAGTATTTGAACGTCGTCTCCGGGGTCTCCAATTTGTTGCCGGCGCTCCACACGTCCAACGGGCACAACGCGCCCGGCCACACGCTGTTGTCCGCCAACGTGGTCGACACCACAGGCACGGGACAATTCGACCCCGGCATCGAAGTGAGCGCCGGAGATCGCTGTCTGGGCCCTTCCATCGATCACTACTTGGCAGATCGATTGGGCGTGATGCAGCCGCTCAACCTGGCGGTAGGCGGCGCGGACCCTGGCGAAAATCGGATGTTCTATCAGGTGAAGGCCAATGGCGAGACCGGCGCCAACCCCGAGGCGCCGCTCAACAACGACCCGCAAGACGCGTTCGATACCAACCTGGCCGGGCTGCCGAAGGGCCCGGCGACGACGCGCGCCGACCGTTTTCGCGCGCGCCGCAGCTCTGTCTTGAACGGCGCGATGGATTCGTTCGGGTCGCTGAAGAAGAACCTGGGCGCCGTCGACAAGCAACGCGTCGAAGATCACCTCGACGCGCTGCGCGACCTGGAAGAGAGCCTCAGCTACGTGCCGCCGATCGAGTGCAGTGGCACCACGCTCGACGTGCCAGCGGGCTTCAGCGTCGCCGGCTGGCCCGACTATGGGCAGATGGACGTGCAGGCAGACCTGATGGTGAGAATCATGGTGCAGTCACTTGCGTGCGGCGCGCGCCAGATCGTGACGCTGCAGGACACCGGCTACGACGGCCCGCCGTTCGAGTTCTTGCCAGAGGGCCCGATGGAGGGCTGGCACGCGCAGATTCACAACGACCCTGCGCTCGGCCTCGGCTACGACAGCAACAACGACAACCCCGACTTGCGCGCGGGCTTCCTCCACTACGCAAACGTGTTCAACCTGCTTTTGTCCCGCATGGCCGGTGAGGTGGAGGCCAACGGTCTCAACATGCTGGAGAACAGCGTCGTCCTCTGGATCAGCGAATTTGGCTGGGGCCAAACCCATGACCCGGCTGATCTGCCGATCGTCATCGCAGGCGGCGCGCAAGGCCGCATTCAAATGGACCGCCACCTGGTGCGCCCCAACGCGACGACCGGCGATCTGTTCACGTCGATCCTCAATGCCTTCGACGTCGATGACACGACGTTCGGTTACAACGGCGAGCCGGGCCTGAACAACGGCCCCATCAGCGGTCTGGTCAGCTGACGAGAGCGCGCGCGCCTCGAGAGGTTCTCTCGGGTAAGCTCGCGCCCATGCGATTCTCTCTGTTCGTTGTGTTGTCCGGTTTCGCAGTGGCGTGCGGCGACGAGCCCGCTGCGGCCGGCTCTGCGTCGGCCAAAGCCAGCTCGGCGCCGCCGAAGCCGGTGTCTGCCTCCGCCGCAGCGCCCTCGGCGAGCGCCTCTGCCGCCGGAGAAACATCCACGCTACCCGGTACGGCGCTCAAGGATGTGCTCAAAGACACGGAACAGATCATGGGCCTCGGCCCAGCCACCAGCCCGATGGGCGTCATGAACTCGGACAAGAAGGACATCGCAGCCATTCTTGCTGCGATCGGCACCGATCAGCAGCTCTCCAAGGGTTTCGGCGCGAAGTGCATCACGCCGATCAAGCTCGCGTTTCAAGGCAAAGGCGGAAAGTCGCTGGGTATGCTCGGCTTCTGCGACAAGGACGACAAGTTCGCGACGGGCCGCTTCGACGGATCAGGAGCAGAGATGGCCTCCGTCGAGATCAAGAACCCGACTGCGTTCAAAGCCCTGTTGACCCAGATCGGCGTGCTGAAGAAGTAGCCTCGGCCCGCGATCTGGCGGCGGTTGTCCGCGTGCTAGAATTGCCCGATGTCCTCAGCCGCGCCCCACTCGGCAGCCAGCATGACGCTCGACGAATGGGCATCGCTCCAGGAAGACGACTCGCGTGAGCTCGTCGACGGCGTGCTGGAAGAGGACGAGATGCCGAGCTTCGTTCATGAGACGGTCGTCCGCTGGCTCTTGGTGCTGTTGGACGCCTACTTTCGGCCGCGCGGCGGTCTCGTGGCGGGCTCGGGTGTGAAGCTCGCGATTCACCCCCAGCGCGGACGGATGGCAGATGTCGTGTGCTACGCGGCTGGCCGACGGCCGGAGGCGCGCGGACTGGTTCGGCTGCCGCCTGACATCGTTGTCGAGGTGGTCTCGCCCTCGGCAGCCGACGCGCGCCGCGACCGGGTGACCAAACCCGAGGAATACGCAGCCTTCGGGGTCCAGCACTATTGGCTCGTCGATCCAGAGCTGCGGAGCCTGGAAATCTGGGAGCGTGGTGGCGATGGCAGGTATGTTCGGGCGGCGGCAGCTGTGAACGGCAAGGTCGAGCCGGTCCCTGGCTGCGCAGGGCTTGCCGTCGATCTCGACGCGTTATGGGCCGAGGTCGACCGACTCCTCGAGTAGATTTTTGAAGCGATCGTAAGAAAGCTGCTCGCGGAACGTTGAGGGGGGATGACGCACCCACATCGCTCGGCTGTCTCCCTCGATCGGCTTCGCAAGGAGTTGCTCCGCCCCTCGCTGGCGTTGGTTCTGCTCTTGGGCGCGGCCGGGCTGAACGGCTGCGCCGACCGCGCCAGCCCCTCCGCCGAGGCCGCCGCTGCTCCGCCGGCCGCGGTCGCACCAGCGCAAGCAGGCGCCGCCATCCCAGCTTCGTCGCGGGCGATGCGCATCAATGTCGAGATGCGCATCTCGGTCGAGGACGTCGAAGGCTCGGTGAGCGCGCTCCGAAACGCAGTGAGCGACGCCGGCGGCTACGTCAGCGACGCGAAGATCTCGGGGGCCGACAATTTCAAGCGCGCAGCGCTGGAGCTGAAGGTGCCGGTCGCCAAGCTCGGCAGCTTCCGCGACACAGTGGCAGCCACCGGCAAGATCGAGAGCGAATCGGAGAAGGCCGAAGACGTCACCGAGCAGCGCGCCGACCTGAAGGCCCGCGTGAAGAACGCGCGCACGCAGGAGAAGCGCTTGCTCGAGCTGCTCTCCGACAGAACAGGCAGCCTCGCCGACGTCATCGCCGCCGAAAAATCGCTCGGCGAGGTACGCGAGCTGGTCGAACGACTCGAGGCGCAGGACGCCACGCTCGACGGACAGATCGCGTTCGCGACAGTGAAGCTCCAGGTCGACCTCAGACGCAACGAAGAGGTCGTCAGCGTCTCGGGCCAAGTGGGCGACGCGTTCTCCAGAGGCATCACCCTCGCAGGCCGCGCGCTCGTCGGCACCGTCGTCGTCGTTGGAACGGCAGGACCCACACTGCTCATGTTCGCCCTGTTCGGGTACCTGATGTTTCGCTTGGTGAAAGCACTCCGTCTGCGCTTCAAGCCGAAGTCGGCGCACATGATGCCACCCTACGCGCCGCCTCGCTGAGCGTGCCGGCTTGAGCCTGGCGATCCCTTGGCGTAGTGTGCTCGCAAGGGGTGCAGGATGTTTCGAAACTCGAGAAACTTGTGGGCGCTCTCGCTGCAGTGTTCCCGACCTTGCTGGATTTTCCAGTTCTGGACCGAGACGATTTCAATTCGGATCAAGCGTTTCTGAACGCGCGCGCGCTGCACCTCGCGACGTTCGTGCCTGACGCGTGTGACCCCATGCCGGCACCACAAACCGCGCTGGAAGAGGGCGGCAACTTGCCAAGTGGGGCCACCACCTTCCCGCAAGATCCCGGCCAGTGGCCTTGCCTGAATTACACGCAGGGCTGCAGCACAACGACAAAGAACAAGATCACGATCAACCCTCGAACAAGCCCCACAGTGGTTGCCGCCGGCGGCAGCCAAGAGACGGTGGGTTTGCGCTGGTGCGACTGCAAAGACACCCCCAGCTTTGGGGGCTCGGTGACAAGCCGCGCGAAGTGTCGAAATGACTTCAGCTCACTTTGCGAATTTGATGAAGATTGGTACGGCAACAACTCCGCTTCGAACAAGTGGCTCAAACTGCGAACCAAACACGCGAGCAGCGGGTGGACAACACCAGACTTCGGCAAAGAATGGCTCGTCAATGCAGGAGGAGCTGCGTTCCCCACGTATTGGGACTTCACAGCGCTCGGCGCTTTCTACATGGAGACCTCTACAAACTATGCTGGCGTCAAGGGCATGTTGTGGACCCATGTCGCTTCCCTCTCCAATGCCTCCGTTCCGATTGCGTCTGCTGATTTGAAGCGATTCGCCAACAGCCTGAGCAGCGGCAGCGCCTCCGCCTCCTTCGGGCCACAGGGGCAACAGTGGGCAGCGATCAACGACTGGTACGACTGCCCAATGTGTGTGTCAGGCGTCGCCCAGGTGGTCTACGAGGCCGGCAACCCGTGGTGGAAAACAGCTACCCCATCGGGGCCCAGTCTGGTCGAGGTCGCAGATAGCGCCACGCGGGCACACTTCGACGCGGTGGGCGCAGGCACGCGGCGTCATGTGCCTGGTTCCGAGCCGGTGTCTTGGCTGTCAACGGCATTGACAGCTGATCAAAGCGTCGTGCGGTCCGTCGGCCTAGCTTCCAACGGCACGGTGCTGAGCAAGCTCGTATCGACCGGCTTCGACAAGCTACCTGTTGCAGAGGCGCTTTCGGCGCCAGGCGGCCCGACGCTGGTCCGGGATGAGGGGCCCGCATTCAGCGTGAGCGAGCAAAGACTGTATGTACTGGGCGGCTTTGCGGCGGGCAACGTTCAAAAGAACGATGGCTGGATGCTCGACCTCGCCAATAATCAATGGCGGCAATGCTTGCTGCCCGCTGGGGAGACAGTGGGCACCGTCTTGGCAATGGCTTACCGCCGCCAAGATCGCTCGATCTACTTCGTCGACAAGACGGGCTCTACCCTGCGCCTCCGCCGTTGGAACGCTCAGCGCAAGCTGACCAGCGGCGTGATTGTGACTCTGGCGACATTCCCCAGCAGCTGGAATGCGTTCGGCAAGTATGCCGTCGTGCCCGGAACAGGTAGCGACCTTGCGCTTGTTGCCTGGGCCGGAACGGGCAGCGAAAAGACGCGCTTCGGTCGCTTCACGCTGAGCACAGCCCACCGCATCACGATGGCAGGCCTCTCCAAGCTGACAACGTCGATTGTCGGGCCGCCAACGCTAACTGCGGACCGTTTCGCGTATTCGTCAGATCCCGTGCGACCAACTGCGAGCCAGCTGCTCGTCAGCTCGATGCCCGCGGCGTCGAGCAATGACGCCCCAACGATCATCGCCCACTAACATGCGCGCCATCCTGCTTGCCTGTGCGCTTTTGGCCGGCTGCTCGGACACGGTGGCGCCGAATGGGACCACGTCGTCGGGCGGCGGAGGCGGCATTGCCACCTCTGGGCCCACGAGTGCCTCGGTCTCCACCGGCACAGGCTCCGGCGGAGAAGCGGAATGGACAACGGTCCCATGGTGGCCTGGGCCGTGTGGATTCGAATACGCGAAGAAACCTGAATTCGGGTTTCCAGCGCTCAAGTGGGTTGATTGCTTTGCAAAGGAGCCAGGCTGCCAACGGCTTGACAAGAATTGGCCCCATGACAGCCCCTCGGGCCTCGCCAGCCCGGCCGTTCAGCGAGAATCAGTTGGGGCCTACGAGATTGCGATTGCAGCAAGCTTTCCCGACTTCGAGAAGCGCACAGTCTTTTTTGATGCCGAGGGCGCACCGCGCGCGGTGTATCGCTCGCTACCCAATGCCGAATGTTTAGGAGTTCAGCCTGGCCTTGCCGACGACGGCCATTGGACTGGCCAACAAGAGCTGGAGAACCCCAGCAAATTCGTGTTCCAGCCGGACGGTTTGCCTGCGTCATCGGCCACAGTCATCGAGACCGATAGCCTGTCCTCCTACCAGCGCTCTCGGAAGCAGCTATTCGCTATCAAACGAACCGGCGGCAGCGCGATCGAGATCTACGATCGTGTCAGCGGGCAATTGTTCGTGAGCCCGGCAACCTTGGTGGGCGCGCAAATTCCACACTTGGTCGACGACGCGGCATTTTTTCTTGGTCTTGCCGCCTTCAATGAGCCCGAGGCGTGGGTATGGTCGCGTGCTCGTGGCGCGTTCGAGAAGCTGATCGACAACCCACCGAACCACGTCATCGACATCAACTCCGACGGCGAGACGCTCGTTTGGCTCGAGGCACCTCCGAAGCAGTCTCGCGGGGACTGGCCGGCAGGAACGCTCTTCACCTCGCCGTACACGACGCTCGCTGCCAACGTGGTGGCAACGCCCCGCCGTGCAATGGCAAAGATCCCGGCGGGCGCTCCCAGCGCAATGGGCAGCGGTCACTACGCTGTCTACAGCGCCGATACCAACTTGATGTACATCGTGCGCACCAGCGACGCGTATCAATGGACGCTGCCTGTGCCAGTCGACGAGTGGGATGCCCCGCTCAACGACGTCACCTATATCGACGACGAGTACTTGTTCTACAAGACGGGATCCAACGTCTATCGCCAACGCCTCGACGCGCTGGGGCCCGGCGAGCCGCCGCCATGAAGAGTGTCGGCGCCTTCGCTGCAAGGCTCGACATGACGCCCGAAGGGGTCGAGCGCCGCCACTGCGAAGTCTCCGAGCTCTGCGCGTTCTGCGACACCCTCAGCGCGGCCAGGCGCTAGCCTGGGGTTGCTCGCCCCATGCCGGCGCGGTACGAGGCGAGGGCATGTCGAAGACGCTGGATCGAGAGCGGGAAGAGGCTTCTCCGCTCAGCACCCTGACGCCGGACGCGCCGAGCGCGGCAGAGCTGCTGGAGAAGACGCGTGAAGCAGCGATCCTGCTCAAGGCCGAGGTCGCCAAGGCGGTCGTCGGTCAAGACCATGTCGTCGACGCCATGCTGGCGACGCTGCTGGCGGGTGGGCACGCGCTCTTGGTCGGCGTCCCGGGTCTCGCCAAGACACTGTTGGTCTCATCGCTCGCCAAGGCGCTCGATCTGACCTTTGGTCGCGTTCAGTTCACGCCCGACCTTTTGCCAGCCGACATCACCGGCACCGACGTGCTCGGTCAAGAAGAGGGCCGGCGCGCGCTGGTGTTCGCCAAGGGTCCGATCTTCGTGAACCTGCTGTTGGCCGACGAGATCAACCGCACCCCCCCAAAGACACAAGCCGCCCTGCTCGAGGCGATGCAAGAGCGCCGCGTCACCGTCGGCACCAAGACGCACTCGCTACCCGGCCCATTTCAGGTGTTCGCCACGCGCAACCCCATCGAACAAGAGGGCACCTACCCGCTGCCAGAGGCGCAGCTCGATCGCTTCTTGCTCGAGATTCATGTCGACTACCCGTCCGAGACAGAAGAGCTCGAGATCGCCAGGCGCACGACCAGCGGCGCCCGGCCCAATCTGAAGCCTGTGCTGACGCTGGACGAGGTGCGCGCCTTGGCCGAGCTGGTTCCGCTGATCCCGCCGACCGACGAGGCGGTCAGCTTGGCCGTCGCGCTCGCGCGTATCTCCCGCCCGACTGATCGACGCGCACCGAAAGAGGTGCGCGACTATGTGCGGTTCGGCGCCGGCCCGCGCGGCAGCCAGGCGCTGGTGCTCGCTGCCAAAGCGCGCGCCGCGCTGCGGGGAGAGGCAGCCGCCGATGTCGATGACGTGCGCGCCATGGCCGTGGCCGCGCTTCGCCATCGGTTGGTGCTGTCGTATCGCGCCGAGGCCGACTCCGTTCGTGACGCCGACATCGTGCAGGCCCTCTTGAAGGCAGTCGGTTAGACGTGGCGTCCGAAAAGGCGCCACGCGCTGGCGAGAAACCTTCGCCGATCACCGAGGTGATCACGCCAGAGACGGGGCCGAGCCTGCGGCGCATTCGCAAGCTCAAGATCGTGATCGTCTCCGCTCCAGACAAGGCCGAGCAGAACCGCGTATTTTCTTTCGCGCAGGACGAGATCCGCATCGGCTCGAGCCCGGACGCAGACGTGCCGATCACCGACTCCATGATTTCGCGCGAGCACGTGTCGATACGCCTCTTGCCCGACGGCTTCTTGATCGCGGATCTTGGCTCGACCAACGGCAGCTTCATCGGTGACGTGCGCGTGCGCGAAGTGATCGTCGATCAAGAGACGCTGCTGCGCATCGGCAAGTCGGTGGTGCGCCTGCTACCGCTCGCCGAGACAGTCGAGCACGAGGTGTCCAAACGCGCGAGCTTCGGTCGCATGCTGGGCGCCAGCGCTGCCATGCGCGAGACCTTCGCGTTGCTCGAGCGTGTCGCTGCCAGCGACCTCACCGTGCTGATCGAAGGGGAGACAGGCACCGGCAAAGAGCTGGCCGCCGAAGGCCTCCACACCGAGAGCGGCCGCACGGGCGACATCGTCGCTGTCAACTGCGGCGCGATACCCAAAGAGCTGCTCGAGAGCGAGCTGTTCGGTCACGAGAAGGGTGCGTTCACGGGCGCGGTGCGCGAGCGGCGCGGAGCCTTCTTGGCGGCCGACAAAGGCACGCTGTTCTTGGACGAGATCGGCGAGCTGCCGCTCGACATGCAAGCAAAGCTGCTTCGTTCGCTCGAGCGCCGCGAGGTCAAGCCAGTCGGAAGTGACAGGGTGGTCGCGGTGGAAGTGCGCGTCGTCGCCGCCACGAACAAAAATCTCGCCAAAGAAGTGAAAGCCGGCAACTTCAGGCAAGATCTCTATTACCGATTGGCTGTCGTCACCGTGAAAATTCCTCCGCTGCGGACGCGCATCGAAGACTTGCGTCTGCTCGTCGATGGCATTTGGGAAGAGCTGGCTCGGCGCCGGAAGGCCGCGGGCGCACCGCCGCCTGATCGCCCCGACGCGACGGCGATGGCGATCCTGATGCGCTACGATTTTCCGGGCAACGTCCGCGAGCTGCGCAACATCGTCGAACGCTGGGCCGTGCTGGGCACCACCTCCGACCCTGGAGAAACGGCCCAGCTCGCTGGACCCGAGAGCGCAGCCGTATCGTCGCGGGCAGGTTCGAGCGACCCCTTCGCGGACGTGATCAGCCTGCCCTATCACGAGGCCAAAGACGCCCTCGCCGAGCGCTTCGAGCGCGCTTTCGTGCTCGCGGCACTGGACAAGAGCGCCGGCAACGTCTCCAAGGCCGCTCGTGATGCCGGCATCGATCGCCGGCATTTGCAGCGGTTGATGGTGCGTTTCGGCATCAAGTCGGCTTGAGGGGTACGGACATTTTGACGTTCGTGCGATCAAACCTGTCGATCGCAGGCATTGCTAGATGGTGCGCAGTCTTTGATAGGCTTGTGATCGATGTCGCACTCGACCCCTGACGAGGCCAACAGCACGGGAGAGCCCGCTCTCGCCCCGGGCAGCGTCGTCGGCGAATACGAGCTTCGAGAGCTGATCGGCGAGGGCGGCTTTGGCTCGGTGTACCGGGCCGTGCACCCGCTCATCGGCAAGAGCGCCGCGGTCAAAGTGCTGAAACAGGAGTTTTCAGCGAAGCCCGAGATGGTTGCGCGGTTCATCTCCGAAGCGCGCGCCGTGAATCAGATCCGCCATCGAAATATCATCGACATCTTCAGCTTCGGCAAGTTGGACGATGGCCGGCAGTACTACGTGATGGAGCTGCTCGAAGGCATCGCGCTCGACCGGTACCTCGAAGACCACGGCAAGCTCTCGGTCGCGCAGGCGATTCCGGTCCTCAAGCAACTCGCGCGCGCCCTCGGTGCGGCCCATGCGGCGGGCATCACACATCGGGACATCAAACCCGAGAACGTATTCTTGACGTTCGACGAAGAACACCAGCCCGAGGCCAAGCTGCTCGACTTCGGAATCGCCAAGCTGGTTGTCGACAACCTCAGCCAGCACAAGACGCGCTCGGGCGTGCCAATGGGCACACCGCTGTACATGTCACCGGAGCAGGTGCACGGCCGAGACGTCGACCCGCGCTCGGACATCTACTCCTTCGGCGTGCTGGCCTTTCAGGTGCTCACCGGTCAACCGCCGTTCACCGGCGAGACGATGATGATGGTGATGATGAAGCAGATCAGTGAAGCCGCGCCCGCTCCCAGCGTGTTCGACCCCTCGCTGCCTGCCGCCATCGATGCGCCCATTCTCCACATGCTCGAGAAAGAGCCGGACAAGCGCCCCGAGAGCATCGTCCAAGCTGTCGAGGCGCTGATTCGAGCTGCCGTCGGCGCAGGCGTGGCACCACCCGACGGCGCGACGCCGGCCCGCCTCGAGCCGCTGCCGCTGACGCCATGGGCGCTCACCCGAGCGTCGGCGCAGACCCCCGGCCGAGCCACCATCGCCGCATTGGAAGCGAGCGACACATTGATTGCGTCCGAAGCACCTCGACACGACAGCGCGGCGACACTTTCCGGTGGCGCCGTGCGCCGGCCCGCCGCCGCCGTCGTCGCTGCGGTCGCCCTGCTGATCGGCGTGCTGGCTTCGGTCGCATTCTTCATGTTGCGCGCGTCGCCCGGAGCATTGTCAGGCGCGCCGCAAGCGCTGGTTGCATCAGCCGCCTCCACGACAGAAGCTCTGCGTCCCACACCCACCGTGGCCATCTCGCCGGTAGTATCGAGCGCCCCGTCGACGGGGGTGCCTCGGGCGACAACCATCAAGCTGGTCGTCAAAGCCAGCCCCGCTGACGCCGAAGTGTGGCGAGGCAATACCAAGATTGGTCGAGCGGGGGAGGAGATCGCGCTGCCACGGGAAGAGCAAGAGCTCGCGCTGACCATCAAGAAGGCTGGCTACGCACCGCGTATCTTGAAGATCACGCCCACGGTCGACATCGCCGAGGCGATCATCCTGAGCCCCGAGGTCAAGGCGCCGACCGAGTACGGCAACTTCTAATGGCAAGCCGGTCTTTCGCGCTGTTGATGTCCATTTCCGTTCTCGGCGCGGCTGCTGCTCAGGCAGAGCCGCGCTCGTCCGCACCGCCCGCGAAGCCGACTGCAGCCAGCTCCGCGTCGGCCGGGGTCAGCGCGATGGCTGCCGCCCCGAACGCGGTCTCGATTCCCGCCGCGCCGAACAACCCGAGCCCGGACGATCTGAAGAAAGCCAAGGCTGTCTTCGATGCGGGCGGACGCGCCTTCGACCAGGGGGATTTCGCCGGCGCAATTCAAGCATTTCAGCAGGCGTACAGCTTGAGCGGGCGACCGAGCGTGCTCTTCTCGCTCGGCCAAGCGCACCGAAAGCGCTTCGTCGACGTGGGCGCCCCACAAGATCGCGAGCTCTCGATCGAGCTGTATCGGGCGTACCTCGCCGCGGTGAAGACAGGTGGGCGTCGCGCCGATGCCGTCAAGGGTCTCGAATCGTTGAACGCAAACGCAGCCACGACAGCGCCGAATACAAGCGCTCCCGCCAGCGTGCGCAAGACCCAGCTGGCAATCGATTCGAGCACTCCCGGAGCGCTGATCTCGGTCGACGGGGGTGCCGCTGCGCCGCCGCAGGTCATGGCCGAGGTCACACCGGGGCGCCATACGGTCAAAGTCGTCGCCCCCGGCTACATCGACAAAGAGTTCGTAACCCAGGCGGTGGACGGTCAGATCACGCCCGAAACGTACGAGCTCGAAGAGCAGCCAGCAAAGCTCGAGATCGAGATGCCGAGCAACGCCACCATCTACGTCGATGGGCGTGACATGGGAAAGTCGACGCAGCTCAGTCTGCCGTCGGGCTCGCATTTCGTATCGGTAATTCGCAGCGGTCACCACAGCGAAGCGAGGCCGATCGAGATGGCCGCCGGACAGAGCCAGAAGCTGACCTTCGAGCTGAAGACGACGACCCAACGAGACGTCGCGCTGGGCTTCATGATTGGCGGCGCAGTTGTCACCCTGGGCGGCGGTGGGCTCTTGGCGGCGGCCTTCGTGCGGCAAGCCGACGCGCAGGAGATCGAGCTTCGCCGTGAATCAGGCAGCATCGGCCCGGCCGATCTGGCGGCCTACGATGCGGCGCGCACGGATCGCGATGTGCTGCGCGCCTCCGGCGTTTTGGTCGGTGGGGTCGGTGGGCTCAGCGTGCTGGTCGGTGCGGCCCTCTACTTGCTCGACAACCCAGCGCCCGCACAGCCCCCGCGCGATGGTGCTGTCGAAAAGAACAAAGAGCAGAAACGCAAAGAAGCTCCCTCGGAAATGGAGCAGATGCGGCTCGTGCCCTGGCTGACACCGGAGCACGGCAGCGGGTTCGCGTTCGGAGGCACATGGACAGCCAATTTCTAGCTCGCAACGGTTGCGTTCTGCTCTCGCTGCTGCTGTTTGGCAGCGCTGCTTGTGCCTCACTCGAAGAGGTTCTGCCGGGCTGCGGCAACCATGTGGTCGAAGACGCAGAAGACTGCGACGGCGTGGGAAAGTACTTGTGCGGCGCGCTCGACACGCAGCATCAGTGTCGTTTCGTCTGGGAACAGAGCCCCGATGAGTGCCCGCCGAGCTACATCGCCAGCCCCGACAAGCGCTGTCGAAAGGGCGCCGGCGACTTCGCTTACAGCGCGACCTTCGAGACACCAGGCGTCGACCCGCAGGTTGCCGACTTCGGCGCAGACGGCACGCTCGAGCTGGGAATGCGCGACTTCTACGGTCTGAGCCTCTACTCCGTCAACGGATCCACAGCAGAGTTCTTGGCGACGTTGCCCACATTTGGTGTGGTGGCGATGGGTGAGCTCTCCGGCGACGAAGCGACGGACATCGTGTACGGCACGCAGCCACTGAGTGGCGCCTCGTGTAGCCAGCAGAGCGAGCCAGAGGAGGCCCAGGCAGGCTTGTCGGTGCTCCGCAGTCAAGGCGACGCCTTCAACCTCAAGGTGTACGCAAACAGCACCTATGGTGAGGCCGTGCGCTTCGCCGCAATGCCGTCATGGCTCTTCGGCGGCTGTGAGCTGTTCGATCTCGAGGTGCTGACCCGAATTGCGGTCATCGACGACACCCTCGAGATCTGCGCCATCGATGATTGTGCTGCAACCACGGCGACACTGACAGACTTCGCCCCGGAGTCGACCCTTACCCTTAGCCTCGACAGCAATGACGCGTACGTCGTCGCTTCTGCGCAGGGCCAACCAGCGTTGCTCTACATCTCACGCGAAGGCTTCATCAGCGCGAGCGAGTCCTTCGAAAGCCCGACCTTGCTCGCGCTGGCCGCGGGAGCCACGGTCGCGGGCGGCGTGCAGTTGGCCGACGTGAACGGCGACGAAGTGGACGACGTGGTGGTGATCGCTAGCGACAACGTCGACCCCCAGAACCCATATTGGCTTTATGTGTTGCTGGGGCGAGCGCCGGCGGCCGACGAAACATTTGCCTCGCTCGGCCAGCCTGGCGACGTCCTTTTGCCGTGGCTTCCGCTGCTTGGCTGGTTGCCAGCGGATGAGGGCGCCAGCACGTTCGAAGCTGGGCAATTCAACCACGATGAAATGCCCGATTTTTTCCTCGGCGATCGAGTGCTTTTGTCGACCGGAATGATCGCGCCCGATGCCGCCACGCAGCCGCTGGAGACCTATTACCGCGCGGAGTGCTGGCTGGCTGGTCAGGCGCCATCCACGGATGGCTCGTGTCCTGCCATCGGCGGCAAGACGGGGGTCAACGGCTCCGCACCAGGCGCGGTTGGCGACGTGAATGGCGATGGGCTGGACGACGTCGCCGGGCTCTCCCTCGACGTCTTCGGCGCACCTGCGATTCAGGTGTTGCTGGGCGGTGACCTGTTGCCGCTGGTGCGGGTCCATTTGCCGTCCGAGTCTCTCGGCGAAGGGGAGCTCGGCAAGGTGGCTGTTTCCGATTTCGACGGCGATGGCGCTGGCGACATCCTCGGGGCGTTTTTGCCGACCCAGGACGGCGCAGTCGTGATGCCAGAGGACCCGTGCGACGCGGCACAGACACTCATCATCTCCTACGGGCAAGTAGGTGGACATCCACAGCCCCCCACCGCAGTCGCTCAGGTCCCTGCGGTACGCCAGATCGCGTCTGGGAGGTTTCGTCAGCCTGCCGATGGGTTCGGTGACTTTGCCGTGGCTATCACGTGCGGCTCCAGCGCAACGCTCTTCGGCGACGCGTATCGGCGCATGAGCAGCCCGTTTCTGTTGGAGAACGAAGAGACGTTCTTTCCGGTGCAATTGCTGATTCGCCAGGTCCTCGCGAACGAGAACGACCTGCTCGACACGGACGACAGTCCCATCCCACATGCCGATCTCATCGTCGTCGGCGGCAACGCGCTGAGTGACGACGGCAGCGCTGAGGGTTCGGTCCTATTACTGCCCAGCTGGCGCGACGCCGAGCTCGACCTCGAGAGAGGTCAATTGCTCGAGCTGCCGAATCGCTGGGCAAACGCGGAGGCCGCGTCAACTGGCAGGTCTGCGCTGGGGCTCGAGGCCGGAGACAACCTCGTCGCAATGGCCGGCATCGTCTACTACGACGAGGCGCAAGTCGGGCTCGAACTGCTCGACGGCGACTGGGCGATCTTGGCGATCCCCGACTCCGGGGTGCCTGAACCTGCCATAGCGCTCCCGTTTCCAGAGCCTCTAGCTCTCGAGCTCACGGTCAGCGACTTCCCCGGACCCCCTTTCGCGAAGATTGCCATGGCAAAGCTCAACGACGACGACGTCTTGGACTTCGCAGTCGTGTACGGGACCTTCGTCACCAGGTTGGACACGCCAGTCGGGCAAGAGGGCGGGCCAGACAGCTCGCCCGCAGCTGTGAGTAGGGTCGTCAGCGCGGTCGTTCTCGCGCTGAGTGAAGGTGACAGCTACGTGACAGCGGTCGCGCCCCTCGATGTGGAAGACGATCGCGCAGTCGATGCCGTCGTTCTGGACGGAAAGCTCGTAATCGTCGGGCAGCAATATCTCTACCGGCTGGATGCTGCGTCAGGTACCGCACAAGCCTTCGCGGCGCTCGGCCTGGAGGCCTTCGTTACCGAAGCGCTGGCAGGCGAATTCAGCGGCGACGGTCTACTGGACCTGTTGGTCTTCGACGGGCTGCGCAGTTACCTGTTTGCGCAGGTACCACTCAATCCGTAATTGCAACCGTAGGCCACAGGGAGACGTAGGATGCGCGTGCCGTGCTCGACGGAACCCTGATAAGCGACCGGTTCGAGCTGCGAGGCGTCGCGGGGACCGGCGGCATGGCCACCGTCTATCGCGCGATCGATCGAACGAACGGGTCGACGGTGGCGCTCAAAGTTCTGGCGACGGCGGCCAGCGCCGAGCTCGCCCGCTTCGATCGAGAGGCGCGAGTGCTCGAGGCGCTCGTTCACCCGAACATCGTCGGCTACATCACCCGCGGCGCGCTGACCGACGGTCGCCCGTACCTGGTGATCGAATGGTTGGCTGGCGAGACGCTGGCCGCGCGGCTCGGCGACGTCACGCCGACGATTCGTGAGGCTGTCGAGCTGGTGACGAGCCTCGCGCGCGCGCTCGGCCACGCCCACGCGGCCGGTGTCGTCCATCGAGACGTGAAGCCGAGCAACGTGTTCCTGCTCGGGCAGGGCTTCTCCGACGCACGCATCCTCGATTTCGGCGTCGCGCGGCTGTTGCAAGGCGCTCGACACATGACGCGCACCGGAATGGCGCTGGGCACCCCTGCATACATGGCTCCTGAGCAAGCCCGCGGCACGCGAGCCGTCGACGCGCGCGCCGACGTCTACGCGCTCGGGTGTGTGCTGTTCGAGTGTCTGGTCGGCCAGCCGCCATTCGTGGGCGACGACGTGATGGCCATCTTGGCAAAGGTCCTATTCGACGAGCCAGCGCGGCTTTCGGACCGACTGGCTGGTGTGCCGCCGTCGCTCGACGATCTTTGCGCGCGCTTGCTCGAGAAAGATCCCGAGAAGCGCTTCGCGGATGGGGAAACACTGGCAGCGGCGCTCGAGTCGGTCGCGGACGACCTCGCCCCTTCCGACCTGGCGACGCGTCATCCGAGCGGGCGCCCACCCAGACCGCTCACGACGCTCGAACAGCGGCTGGTGGCGGTGGTCGCCATCGCCCCAGAGGGACACGGCAGCGAGGCTCGCGAGAGCGCGAGCACCCTGGCGACAGAAGCCGCGGTACCAGCCATCGACCTCGCCAAAGAGGCCGCCCGCCTCGGCGCTCGCTTCGCTCCGCTAGCGGACGGCTCCGCGATTGCCTTCCTCGAGGCCTCCGGCTCGGCCACCGATCTGGCGTTGAGAGGCGCTCGCTGTGCGCTCGCCTTCCGCGACCGCTGCCCTACCTTGCCCATCGCATTCGTCATGGGCCGCGCGGTCGGTGGCGGAGAGGTGCCAGTCGGAAAGCTGATTGATAGAGTCGCCCGAATGATCTCCGCGAGCGCCTCGCGGGCGGAGCCGTTCGCCCTCGGAATCGACGAGCTGGTCGCCAGTCTGCTCGAGTCGCGCTTCGATATTGCGACCGACCAGGTTGGTCAGATGTTGCGCGGCGAGCGCGAAACGCCTCGTTCATCATGCCTGTTGCGCGGCAAAGAGAGTCCCTTCGTGGGTCGCTCCCGAGAGATCCGCATGCTCGAGGCGCTCCACGACGAATGTATGGGCGATAGCCTCGCCTGCGTCTCCTTGGTCACCGGCGCAGCAGGCGTCGGCAAGAGCAGACTCGTGAACGAGTGGCTCGCGCGCGCGACGGCCGTCACCGAGTCTGTCGTGTGGTTCGGTCGGGGTGATCCGATGACGGCGGGCTCGCCGCTCGGTTTGGTCGCCGCGCTGGTGCGCTCTGGCGCGGGGGTTGCCCCCGGTGACGCAGCCGAAGTTTCGCGCAATAAATTGAGCGCCTGGGCCGCACTTCACCTCGAGCGCCCGGCGAGCGTCCGCGTCGCCGCGTTCTTGAGCGAGATGCTCGGCGTTCCGTCCCAGGAGCCCGCGGACGTCGAGCTCGCGGCAGCCCGCTCCGATGCGACCCTGATGGGCGATCAGATGCGACGAGCATTCGAAGATGTCGTCGTTGCCATCGCCGCTGTCACTCCTCTGATCGTGGTGGTGGAGGACGCGCATTGGGGCGACGCCGCCAGCTTTCGCTTCTTGGACGCCGCGTTACGGCACGCTCACTGCGCACCGCTCTTCGGGATCGTGGTCGGCCGGCCGGAGGTCGGCCAGTCGCTGCGCGGGCTCACCTCGATGCAGAGCATGTTGCATCTCTCGGTGGGTGAGCTCTCCAAGAAGGGATGCGAACAGTTCGTGGAGGCGGCGCTGCAAGGCAAGGCCGACAAAGCAACGTTGGCCCGTGTGGTCGAGCAGTCCGGCGGAAACGCGTTCTTCCTCGAAGAGCTCGTTCGCTTCGTCGCCGAGGGTCGCGCGTCGGAGCTGCCGGCGACGGTCCTTGCGATGGTGCAGACCCGGCTCGAATCACTGGCCCCCGAGCTGCGTCGCACATTGCGAGCCGCCAGTGTCTGTGGGCTGTCTTTCTGGCCGGACGCTGTTCTGCATCTGCTCGGCCAAACGAGCTCGAGCGGCTCGCCGGGCCCCGACTCGAGAGCGGGGTCCGACGCCCTTTCGAAAAACTTGCTTGCGCTCACCGCCGCGGAGCTTATCGAGACGGCCACCTCCAGCCGCTTCCCTGGGCGCCAGGAGCTGAAATTTCGCCAGGCAATGGTGCGGGACGCGGCGTACGAGATGTTGACGCCGCGCGATCGCGTGGCGGGCCACCGTCTCGTCGCCGAGTGGCTCGAGGCCGCGGGAGAACCTGATGCAATGGCGTTGGCCGAACACCTCGAGCGAGGCGGTGCCGCGCTGCGGGCCGTGACATGGCTGTCCCGTGCTGCCGCACAGGCGCTCGATGGCCACGACTTCACCGGGGCGCTGTCGCTCGTTGGGCGGGCGCGCAGAGCCGCCGGTGACGACACGGCATCTCGCGGAGAGCTGCTGCTGTTGGAAAGCGAAGCGCTGCGTTGGAAGGGCGACATGACGGGCGCCGGAGAGTGCGCCACGGCCGCGCTCGCAGCGCTCGCTCCAGGCTCGCGCGTCTGGTTCTCGGCCGCAGCAGCATTGGCGTCGCTCACCGGCTTGACGGGCGACTTTCAGGCCGCTGCCGTGCTGGCGGATCGGATCGGCAATGGGCCGTGTGACGAAGACGCCAAGTCACTACGCCTCTTGGCGCTGTCTCACGTAGGGCGGCGCCTCTTTCAGATGGGCGACTATGATTCGGCGCGCAACATCATCAGATTGGTCCGCGAGGGCCTCGCCTCACTGCCCGGGCCCGTCGATCCGCGCTTGGATGCCGAGCTCGCTCGCTTGGTCGGTGCCAGTGCCCGCCACGTAGGGGACGTAGCCGGCGACCTCGCGGGCTACCAGCAGGCACTTCAGGCGTTCGAGCGTGCAGGCGATGTACGCGGCAGCTGCAACACACGCGTCAGTCTTGCGTTCTCCTACATTCAGCTCGGCGCCTACGCCCGCGGCCGCGTGGAGCTCGAGCAAGCGCTCGAGGGGGCGCGTCGGTTGGGCCTGCCCAACGTCGAGACGCGGGCCCACCAGAATCTGGCGCTGATAGTGGCGGCCGAGCATGACTTCGCAAAGGCGATCGAGCTCGCTGATCGCGTCGTGACTGAAGCGAAGAGCCGCGGTGACGACCGCTTCGAGGCGTGGACGCGCATCTACCTGTCACGTTTTGCGTATTCTGCGGGCGATTTCGGGCGCGCCAAGCGTGAGGCAGAGCAGGCGCTGGCGAATCTCGCCGGCTCGCCGCCAGCACTCGCGGGCGCTCTCGCCGCCCTTGCGCTCGCGCTGGTCGCTTTGGGCGAGCCTGGCGAGGCCGCGCTGAAGGCCAGAGAGGCCAGCGCCATTTTAAAAAAATACGACGGCATCGAGGAGTTCGAATCGCTTGTCTGGCTCGCGGCCATCCGCGCGGCTCGCGCACGAGATGAGCACGAGCTGGCAGACGGGCTGTCAGCGAGGGCAGCGAAGCGACTCTCCGAGCGCGCAGCCCCCATCCTCGATGCCGAGCTTCGCAGGAGCTTCCTCGAAGAGGTGGCAGACAGCGCCGACATCCTGGCGGAGGCAAAGCGCGCTCGGCCCTTGCCTGCGATCTCCGAGGTTTGGTCCGGGCGAGCGTTTCGAGAGGACGCAGCTTTCCTGGTCGACGTGCTCGCGGACCATATCGACCAAAGCACCGCACGAAAGCGCCCGGTGGTGAGCGGGTTCAAGGCTCCGAACGATCTCTTGGGCGAGGTTTCAGGCGCGTTTGGCGAGGGTCCGATCATGACCCCGGCCGAGCTCTGCGAGCTCATTCTGGCGCGCTCTCCCGCGCAGCATCATCCGCGTTACATCGGCCATCAAGTCAGCGCAGCCATTCCGCGTGCGGCGTCGTTCGCGCTGGTGGGCGCAGTGGTCAACAACGGCATGGCGGCGTTCGAGTCGGGGCCATTGGCCACGATGATGGAGCGGCGGGTGGTCGATCTGATGCTCGGGCTCATTGGCTGGGCCGAGACCGGCGGTGGCGTGCTCACCTCCGGCGGTTCATTGGGCAACCTCACGGCCCTGCTTTCGGCCCGTCACGCCAAAGCCGGCTTCGACGTGCGGGCGCTGGGCGTCACCGCCGGTGAGCCATTGGCGATTCTGGCTTCCGAGCAGGTCCACTATTCGATCGAGCGGGCCGCGCAGATCATGGGCCTCGGTCGCGAGGCCGTGATCCCGGTGCCGACGGACGCGCGCTTTCGCGTCGACCCGGCTGCGATCGACGACGCCGTCGAGAGGGCGCGCGCGAAGGGTCGCCGCCCCATTGCAATGGTCGCCAGCGCGGGCGCTACGGGCACGGGCTCGGTCGACCCGCTCGACCGCATCGCCGACGCGTGCGACAAACACGAGATTTGGTTTCATGTGGACGGCGCCCATGGCGCATCCGCGCTGCTCTCGCCGCGCCATGCGAAGGCATTGCGAGGTATCCAGCGGGCCGACTCGGTCGTCTGGGATGCGCACAAGCTCATGAGCATGCCAGCGCTCGTGACACTGGTCGCTTGGAAGAACGGCCGCGCCGGTTATGGCACGTTCGCTCAAGACGCGGCGTACCTGTTTCGCGGCGACGACGAGCGTTGGTTCGACGTCGGCTTGCGCACCATCGAGTGCACCAAGCCGCTCTTGGCCTTTCCGCTATATGCGTGTTTGGCGACCTTGGGCATCCGTATCTTTCGCGACGCGATCGACACGGTGTACGAGCTGGCGCGCACTTTTGCGGGCAAGCTCGGCTCGTTGCACGACTTCGAACTCGCGTGCGAGCCCGACTCCAACATCGTCTGCTTCCGCCATCTCGAGCGCGGGGGCGACGACACGCGCCAGCGCCATGTCATTCAAACGCTGCGCCGAGAGGGGACTTTCTACATCGTAGAGACAGCGCTACGAGGCAAGGTGCATTTGCGCATCTCGCTGATGAACCCACTCACGACGATCTCTGACCTCGAGGCGCTGATCGAGGCAATCCGCGCAGTCGAGTAACGCATCTCACTCGCCCGCTTCGCCTATTCAATCGTCGGACAACCGAGAACGATTTCGATCGCGGCAGCCGTGTCGTCCACAATCGAAGCGCACGTTTCTGGACACAGCACGATCGCGTTCGGGTTGAACGGGTCGTCGAAGGTCCACCCGGGGCCGTCGCAGCGCTCGTTGTGGAGGATCTGACCGGGCGCGCCGCCTCCGGGCGTCAGCACCACGTTGACGAAGTTGAACGCGATGGTGCCCTCCAGCACTTCAGGCGGAATGTCGAAGATGCACGAAAGCAGCTCGCCTCGGGCCTTCACCAGCGCCTCGGCGAACTTGTTGGCAGTGTCGGTGCTACCGACCACGATGGCCTCGTCCGTGCCGCCGGCATCTGCAATCAGATTCGCGCTGGCCTGATCGACGCCGGGTAGCCCGACCACGAACGTCTTGATCGGCGGATCGTAGTTGGCGCCGGCCGCCGCGAGCGCGGCCACATTGGCGGCAACGGACGGGTCGACGCCGGCGCAGGTGGGACCTGGCCCGTCGGGTGCGCCGTCGGTCACTAGCAGAACGGCGCTCACTTCATCCGGGTTCTGTTCCGCGAGATCGATGCCCTTCAGGATGGCGCCCCCGAGCGCGGGATACATCGGTGAGCTGAAGCCATCCGGCGTCTTGGCTTCGAACGCATCGATGATCGGCTGCGCGTTGGCAGGCAGCGGACCGAACGGCACCACCGGCTCTTTGTAAAGCATCTGGTCGCACGCTTCGCCTCCCGGTGGGCGCGGGAAGAACGAAATCGCCACGTCGACATCGGTCTGGTTGGGATCGTTCAAGAACGCGGTGAGCCCTTCCAGGGCTGCGTCCCATTTGGCGCCGGCCATCGAGCTCGAGGCGTCGACCATGATGTAGAGGTTCAGCGGTTTGTATGACGCGTTCTGAGAGATGCCTTCGCAGCCGTTGTCGACACCACCTTGACCCCCGGCGCCAGGGTCGCTGCCTGCTCCGCCGGTGGTGAAGGTGCTGCCCCCGCTGCCACCTCCATTGCCGCCTTCGAGCGGATCAGTGCCTGGTGAACAAGCAACCAGCCACAGCGTCGACCAGGCGGCAAAAGCAAAGGAGCGCACCAGCCTATGGTAGCCCGATCTTCGGTCTGTGGTCGTCAGTAGAAGCGGTACCCGAGCCCGACCGGCAGCGCGATGGCGCCGCCGTGTCCGGGCGCCCAAATACCCGTCGGCCATGCGCTGAAGAGCAGGGAGCCCGAGCCGGCGTCGTTCGTGGGGTTATCCACCAACACCAGCGAGATCTCGAGACCTAACCCCACGGAAAAGCCAGCGAACGCCCCGGCGGCAGCGGTGCCGGTGTTGAACGGGATCTCTGCATCGGCGGTCGCTTCCTGGCCCTCGATCACGCCCTTGCCACGACCTGCCAAGTCTTCGACCGGGATCTTGATCTGATCCGACCCGCCATTGTCCGTGACGTTGGAGTCGGGCACCGAACCGCGCGCACCGGTCACGGTGGCTTCGATCTGCGTCGTGCCGACCATCGCGTTCACGCCGATCCATAGGGGGTTGGCGGCCCTGATGGAGATGCTCGGCCCACCGAGCACCATGAAGCCGATGGGATAGTGCGCGCCGCCCATGAAGCGGCCACCGAACTGCACCGTGTCGGTGATCGCGTAGCCCAAGAACAGCTGCGCACCGCCGAAGAAGCCGAACTGCGGATTGAAGGTGGCGTCGCAGTCGCCGGCGCCGGGCACGGCGGTGATGTTGCCACACGCCGCCAGGAACTCGCTCTGCTCGGCGCCGCGGTAGATGTACTGCGTGCCGTTGATGTCCGAGAGCGGTGCTCTTGAGATGAGCGAGAGGTGACCGCCAGCAAGCAAGCCGAAGTCGACGACGACGCGACCCGCTTCGTGTTGTGCGGTTGCCCCCGCCTTCGGCGGAGGCTTGTCTCCCGGCTTCAACGGCGGGTCGCCCGGCTTGCCGGGGTCGGTGGTCGGTGGCGGAGAGGTGAGGGTCGGCGGCAGCGGAGGCGGACCGTCACCCGCTTTCAGAGCGGCGACCGTGATGGTCTTGCGACCGCCTTGCCTGAGATCGAAGGTCTGCTCCCAGGTGGCCTTGGCAGGCGCAGTCACCATCACTTTGAGATCGCCCGGGTCGACAGGAAACGCTTTGCCCCACTCGCTCTGCGGCACGATGTTGAGCGCGCGCGCGTTGGCGGCGAGCCCCACGCGCACCTCCATGCCGTCGACGATGGCGTCTTTGGGCACCACCACCGTCACGCGGGGCACCTTGAGGTACATGTCTTTCTTGTGGCTCCGCGCGGTGTTGGCGCGGTCGGTTCGCTTCTCTGCTGTGGCCGCTTTTTCGGCCTGATCGAAGAGCAGGTAAGCGGTGCCGAGGCGCCCCTCTTTCTCGCGACACAGCGCCAGATCAAGCAAAGTCGAGCCGCGCGGGTCGAGCCCCTGGCTCTCTTCCAGCTTGTCGCAGGCCTCGGCTGTCTTGCCCGCAGCAAGCAACGTCTCGGCGTCGCGGCTGAGCACTGCGGCTTTGGCGACGTTGTCTTGGGCGCGCGCGCTACCCCCCCACGTGACACATCCAACTGCAATTGCGGCACTCATGGCTGTAGACCCGAGCGCGCGTGACAGACAGGTTCTTCGCATGCACGCCGGAACGTAGCCAAAACTGAAGCTGAGTAGCAACGTTGTGATCGCGGGGCGTACGATCAGGCAGTGACATTGTGGTGGGCTGTCTCACTACGGCGGCGAGCCGGTGAGGCCAATCCGCCGAGAATCAATCCGCTGAGAGTGGTTCTTTCGGCCCGTAAGCAGGACAAACCTGTGTTCCCTCCTCAGCGGATAGCTCAGGTCGAGGGCGTTTCTTCGGGATAGTGGCTCAGGCCGATGAGCACGCCGTCCGGATCGCGCAAATACAGCGAAAACCTCGACTCGCGCTCGACCCGGAGGCCTGCGCCGGCGAGGTAGCTACGCCAGGCGGCGCGATCGTTTGCCTTGATTCGCAGCGCCAAACAGTGAAGGCCGGGCGCTTCATCCGGTCGGGGCTCACCTCCAGCGGTGGCGCGCTCCAGGGCCAGGAAGCAGCCGTCCAGGCCGAGCCAAGTCGAACGATGTTTGCCCGCCTCGTCCTCGTAGCGGACGAGCACAGGCAGCCCCAGCACGCCGACATAGAAACGCTCCGACGCGTCGAGATCGTGCGTGACGATGGCCATGTGGCTCGTCCCGAGAGTGGGGGGCCGGGCGCTCACGGGTGCGACAGTAGCGAAGACGCCCTCCGTTGTCGCGGCGTCGTTCCTCGCTGTTGTCATGCGCGGTGGGTCGCTAGTCTCGCCCGCAGAATGCCTGCGCCGCAGAACCCGTACAGCCCCCCTGCATACGATGAAGACCCGCAGCTGCAAGTGCCCATCGAATCCGCGGGGCTGGCGAGTCTCGGAGCGCGTTTCGTCGCCCGCCTGATCGACAACATGTTGATGGCCGTCGGGGGCCTCGCAGGGTTGTTCTTGTTCGACAAGTTCGACGATTTCGAGATGACGACCAGCGCGGGGAGCGCGTCGAGCTAGCGCGATGTCGATCTCCGTTCGCTCGAGCCTCCTGGCCGTGCTTCTCGGCGCCGCTTGCACGCGCGAGCCCGCATTGCCCCCTACGCTGCCACTGCAACCCGGTACCGCGGCGCCCCTACCAGGGCTCACACACGCGATCGTCTTGCCCGAATCCGCGTCGCCGGTGAGCTTCGAGAAAATCGCCCGATTCCCGGAGCCGGGTTGGCAAGTCCCGCGCCTGTTGAGGCTGTCTCCCGACAACAAGGCACTGACGTATTTGATGAGCGAAACCGAAGCCAAAGGCGACGAGATGGCGCTCATGAGCCTGGACCTTGCGACGGGCAAGAGCAGCGTGCTGGTTCGGGCGGACGATCTCGTCGGGTCGAGCGCCAGCGCCAACCCGAGCCGCACCGAAGAGCTGAGAAACGAACGACAGCGCAAGCGAATCAAAGGGATCACCGACTATCACTGGGCGAAAGACAGCCCAATCATGGCCATCCCGGGGGCGTCCGCCGTGTTCATCCGGCGCTCGGACGGCACCATCCAGAAGATCACCGGTGCGGACGTCGCGGCGGTCGATCCGAAGCTGTGCGCCGACGGCTCGAAGCTCGCGTACGTGAACGGCACTGAGCTCGAGGTGGTCGACGTCGTCAGCGGCAAAGCAGCCTCGCTCACGTCGAAGGCCCCCAAAGGCGTCACGCGGGGCGTCTCCGACTTCAACGCGCAAGAAGAGTTCGACGAGCCGAGCGGCTTCTTCTGGTCGCCGGACGGCAAACGGATCGCCTATCTCGAGGTCGACGAGTCCCGCGTGGCCGAGGTCCCGGTGCTCGGTCATCGCGGCGGCGCGCCGGATCTGATGCAGCAAAAGTACCCGGAAGCGGGCAAGACGAACCCATCGGTGAAGGTCTTCGTGGTCGATGTCGCGACCAAGAAGAGCACGCAGGTCAGGCTGCCCGCCGGCGTCGGCGAGGGCGCATACCTGGGCCGATTCCGCTTCACCCCGGATAGCAAGCGGCTCGTGTTCACGGCTGTCGAGCGTTCACAACGCCGCGCGCACCTGATCGTCAGCGATCTCGAGCGCAAGGCGAGTCGGCTCCTCGATTCACGTGATGCCATCGAGGGCTGGCTGACGATGACCGAGATCGCCCTCGCCAAAGACGGCAGCGCCGCGTTTTTCCTCGCGGAGCGCAGAGGACACGACCACCTCGCGACGGTCGGCTTGGAAGGCAATCAGCCCGCGACATTTTTGACCGCAGGCGACTGGGACATCACCTCTCTCGTCGGCATCGACGAGACCAGCGGGGCGATCGCGTTCATGAGCACGCAGGGTGACGTGCTCGGGCGGCGCCTGTTCACGCTCGACCCGAAACGCGAAGCGGCGACGCCGGTGTTGCTGACCGAGGCGCCCGGAACGTACCTCGTCAGTTGGGGGAAAGCCGGCGCGTTCGCTGCGGTGCACAGCGCACGCGAGGTGCCGCCCCACGCCTTCGTTCGCGCAGAGGGGCGCTCGACCGAGATCGCGATGCCGCGTGACCCGGAGATCGACGCGCTCGGCCTGCGCGTGCCCGAGCCCATCGAGCTGACGGTCGCAGGCGGCACCAAGCTGTACGGCGCGCTCTTGGCGCCGCGCAATCTGGACCCGACCAAACGCTACCCGCTGGTGCAGATGGTGTACGGCGGCCCCGGCGTGCAGACGATTCAGAATCGCTGGCTACCTCGCCTGGTGTGGCAACACCTGGCTGATCGGGGCTTCTTCGTGATGCAGATCGACAACCGCGGCAGCGCCGGCCGGGGCCCTGCGTTCGAGGCGCCCATCCACAAGAAGCTCGGCGAAGTAGAGCTCGCAGACCAACTGGCGGCGCTCGACCACGTGCTGGCCCACCACCCGATCGATCCCCAGCGAACTGCCATCTACGGGCACAGCTACGGCGGCTTCATGGCCGCGTACGCGATGCTCGCCAAACCGGGCCGCTACCACGCGGCCATCGCGGCCTCACCCGTCACCGACTGGCGCCTCTACGACACCGGCTACACCGAGCGATTCATGGGCACCCCCGAGGCCAACCCGACCGGCTACGACGCGAGCGACCTGGAGAAGCTCGCCAAGAACCTGACCGGCCAGCTGCTCGTCGTTCACGCACTGATGGACGAGAACGTTCATTTTCAACACACGGCGGATCTGATCGACGCCCTGGTGAAAGAGAAAAAGGACTTCCGCATGTTCGTATTTCCGGGCGAGCGCCACGGCTACCGAAGCCCGGCAGCCCGCGTGTACGCGGCGCAGCTCTCCACGCGGTTTTTGGTGGAGACGTTAGCGCCGCCCAATTGATGGCTCCGCAAGGAGTTGCTCCGCGAATTGACGCGCTCTACCCCTCGCCTTTTCTCGACCTCGCTCGGAACCCGAGCTAAGCGATAACGCGCCATGGGCTTCCTCCTCGAACTCATCGACATCGTCCGGCATCTCGACAAGCACCTCGATCAGCTGACGCGCGACTACGGCGTGTGGACATACGCGATCTTGGGCGCCATCATTTTTGCCGAAACAGGCTTGGTGGTGATGCCGTTCTTGCCGGGCGACTCGCTCCTGTTTGCAGCCGGCGCCATCTCGGTGCGCGACGGGTCTGGCCTCGACCCCGTTTTGCTCGGCGCGATCTTGATCGTGTGCGCCATCGCTGGCGACACGCTGAACTACCACGTGGGCAAGGCGATTGGCCCGCGTGTGATGAAGAGCGAGACGTCTCGCTGGCTCAACAAGAAGCACCTCGAGAAGACGCACAAGTTCTACGAGAAGTACGGCGGCAAGACGATCATCCTCGCCCGCTTCGTGCCCATCGTGCGCACCTTCGCGCCATTCGTCGCGGGTGCTGGCGCGATGAACTACCGCAAGTTCATCGTGTTCAACATCGTCGGCGCCATCGCCTGGGTGGTGTCGATGATGGGCGCCGGCATCGTCTTCGGCCAGATGGAGATCGTGAAAAAGAACTTCGAGCTGGTGGTGATCGGCATCGTGCTCTTGAGCGTCATGCCGATGGTGATCGAGCTCTGGAAGGCCCGCAAAGAGGCGGCTGCCGTGGCGACCGAGGCTGCGAAGCCCGAGCCCGAGCAAGCCCCCGCGGTAGAGCCCAAGATCTGAGATCGAAGCCGGGGCCGTCCGATCAGCCGCCAGCTGGCTTCATTTCTTTGCCATCGATCACGACGCGGGCAACCTTGATGTCTGGGCGCCGGGAGCGTAGCACGCGAAATCAGGCTTTGAGCTGGTCGAACTCGCCGTCTTCACCGAGGTCTGCCGCGCCAAAGTGGGTCTCGGGCACACCCATCGCGTTGCACAGGGTGGTGAGCAGCTTGTTGTGAGGTGCGTCGGCGTCGTTCTTGGTGTCGGCCTCTGCCGTCACCTTGACGTAGTCGCCCTGCTTGAAGTAGCCGCCGCAGCTGCCGGCGATCACGATCGGCAGATCGCGAAAATCGTGGTCTTTACCGTGTGACAGCTCGTTCATGTACACCACGGCGGTGTTGTCGAGCACGCTCTTGCCGTCGGCCTCTTCGTAAGCGTCGAGCTTGCCCAACAGATAGGCGAACTGCTCGGCGTACCACTGGTCGATGCCATTGAGCATGTCGGTGTAGCCCGCGACGGTGCCGCCGGAGTTGTCGTCCATCGTGTTGCCGTGCGAGAGCTTGTGATGATTGTATTGGTGGCTGAGGCCGTCCCAATTGAAGATCGGGCCGCCTGCGCCAGAGCCCCACATCATGGTGCCGACCCGGGTCGCGCCGCAGGCGATCGCCAAGGCCAACACGTCGAGCTGCATTTGCCCGATCTTCTTGTATTCGCCATCGTTCGAGACGGTGTCCGGGTTGATCGCCTCGAGCTCGGCCTCGCGGGTCGGGTCGAGGTTACAGGCGATGCTGCCATTGATCGTCGTCTCCAGATCGCGAACCGTGTCGAAGTGGTTCTGAAGCTTGTCGCGATCTGCCTTGCTGAGCTTCTTCTTCAGCAAGCTCTCGTAATCGGGCTGAACCAGATCGAGGACGCTCTGACGGCGCGCCTCGAAGCGCGCGAGCTCTTCGTCATCGAGATTGTTGAGGCCGACCAGGTCTTGATAGGCGAGGCGCGGGTTGTTTTCGGCCAGCACCGGCTGATTGGAGCCGGCGTACGAGATGTTGCCGAGCACGCCGTCGGCGCGCCAGCCCGCCATCAGCGTGAGCGACGGCGTGCCGCTCGGGTTCACTGCGTTGGCGATGTGTTGGTCGACCGAGATGCCGTCTGCGTACGTGCTGCCTTCGATCAACCTGCGGGCCGTGAGCTTACAGCCCATGCCCTTCGCGTGATCGTCACCTGCGCTCGCGTCCCAACCGAAGCCGCGCGGTGACATGTGCATACCGCGGGGGAGCAGCAGCCGATCTGCGAACGGCGCCAAGGGGGCCAAGCCACAATCGGCGTTGAACGACGCGCTGGTGAGCGCGCCGTAACCGGTGTTCGGCCAGAAGCGATCCATGTCGACGCCATTGCACGAGAACATCACGATGAGACGTGTGTTCGTGGCCGGGCCTGCCTTCGCCTCTTTCTTTTGCAGGGATTCGAGAAACGGTAGGCCCAAGGTCACGCCGAGCGCGCCTCGCAAGAAGTTACGGCGTGCCGACTGACGGGCCCTCATTGTCCGATCTCCTCTTGAATGCGAAAGCGAAACGTCTTGGTCAGCGTGAAGGCGACCAGCATCTCTTTGGGGCTGTAACCGGCGTCCGCGAACTTCTCGTTCAGCACCTCGATGGTGCAGCTGTCGGCCTCCGACTCTTCGCGAGCGAAGCCGTAGGTGTACCATTGCTTCAAGTAACAGGCGCCGGCCGCGTCGCTCTCCGCCAGCTTGTTCACCAGGTCGATCGCGCCATTGACGCTCGTCGTCGCGCCATCGAGCGGAAAGTCGCCGGTCGGGTCGACAGGCTCACCGTTGTCGGTGGTGCGCCATGCGCCGACCGCGTCGAAATTTTCGAGCGCGTAGCCGGGCGCGTTGATGAGGGTGTGACAGCCGACGCAGCCGCTCGGCGAGGTGTGCACCTCGACCTGTTGTTTGGTCGTCTTGATCTCCGCCGAGAGCGGCGGCAGCGTCGTGTCGATATCGCCCGGTGGGTCTGGAATGTCCGCGCACAAGAGCCGCCGCTGGACGAACACGCCGCGGTGAATCGGCGACGACATCGTGGTGTACGCATGGCTCGCGAGAAAGCCCGGCTGCGTCAGCAGACCCGAGCGTTCAGCGGGGTCGAGCTCGACCTGAGTGAAGTCGCTGCCAAACGTGCCCTCCAAGCCGTAGATTTCGGCGAGCTGGTCATTCACGAACGTCGTGCGCGAGAGCAGCAAATCTTGCAGATCGCCGGACGTCTCGAGCACGACATGCCGAATGAAGCGGCGTGTCTCTTCTTTCATCGCCGCCGGCACAGTGGCGTCGAAGCCCGGGTACAGAGCTGCGTCTTTCTGGACGTTGTCGTATTTGGACAACTGCAGCCACTGCGCATGAAAGTCGTCGACCGGGCTCTCTGCGCGCGGGTCGTCGACCAGCCGCCGTGCGTGCGCTTCGATGCCGGCGTCGGTGTCGAGCTCGCCGTTTTCGGCCGCGAGCAACAGCTCGTCGTCCGGCGTGCTGTTCCAAATCAAGTACGAGAGCCGCGCCGCGACTTCGTAGCCGGTCAGCGGGATCAGCTTGTCCGAGTCGAGCTTCTCGGAGAGCTCGACTCGATAGAGGAAGTGCGGCGACTGCAAGAAGCCCTCGACCAGGTGGCGAATGCCCTGCTCGAACGGGGTGCCGCCGGCGAACTTGCCGTTGCCGCGGCCATACATTGCGGCGAATGCCTGCGTTTCTTCGCTCGTCAGCGGCCGGCGGAAGGCACGCTTGCCGAAGGTCTCGATGAACTCGCTGGCGCACGCTTCGTCCCCCGCTGCGACATCACAGGGCACGAGAACCGCCATCGTCGCTGGGGCCGCCACCAGATCCGAGAGCGACTCCGCCGCGCGCTGGTAGTCGCGCGCGAGCCGCGGCTGCACCAGCAGCGCTGCGGCGTTGTTGGTGAAGCCAGCGAACGCAGCGTCATCCAGAAATTCGGCGCTCGGCGAAACCTCCGGCAGCGCTAGCAGTGCGCGCACAGTGTTGTCGTATTGCGCGTGCGTCAGGCGCACGAGGCGCGGGTTCGGACCGGGTAAGTCGCCGGCGGCGCACAGCGCCTCGACATCGGGGCCGGTCGGGTCGGGACCCGGACCGATATCGCCCGTGCAGCCGCCGAGCCCGGCAGAAACGAGCAGGCCTCCCGAAACCAACCCGGAGAACCACCAACGCGACCCTTGGGTAAAGCTCGGCATGGCGGCGCTTTCGCAACTCTCGTGCCCTCGGGAATTGTCCAAGATTGCCCGTATTTTGCTGCTGTTTTGCCTGCCCGGATCCGCCAGTGCGACATGTCTGGGGCAATCAGTGCGACATGTCTGGGGCAATCAGTGCGACATGTCTGGGGCAAGAGGTGCGGTGAGCTGCCCGCTCTACAGGGCAAGGTGGAAGCTTCCCACTCGCGCGCACTTTGGTGGCATCGTTGTGCGGTTCTATGCCGGTCGACAGCGGTCGTGAGGCCATCACCGAAATCATTTCGCGCGACGCGTCCGGGCTGAAGCTCCGTTCGCGCAAGATTCGCATCGAGATCGTGGCCGGCCCGCAGGCAGGTCAACGGTTGGACCTGGCAGGCCCCGAGGTGCGCGTGGGCTCGGCGCGCGGCTCCGATGTGCTCCTGCTCGACGGTGCGGTGAGCCGGCATCACCTGACGTTGAAGGTCGAACGCGGCACAATTCGCGTGATCGACGCCGGCAGCCGCAACGGCACGGTGCTCGACGGCGTGACGGTGCGCGACGCGTTTGCGCGCGCCGACTCGACCATCACCATCGGAAATACTGCGCTGCGCCTGCTCTTGCTGCACGACGTCGTCCTGATACCGCTCTCGTCACGCGAGAGCTTCGGCGGCTTGCTCGGCACGAGCGCAGCGATGCGCGTGGCGTTCACGATGCTCGAGCGCGCGGCGGCAGTCGACGATACGGTGCTGATCGAAGGCGAAACCGGCACCGGAAAAGAGCTCGCGGCAGAGGCGCTGCACGAAGAGAGCAGCCGCAGCGGGGGCCCGTTCATCGTCTTCGATTGTTCTGCTGTCGCGCCCACGCTGATGGAGAGCGAGCTCTTCGGGCATGTCCGCGGCGCCTTCTCGGGGGCGATTGCCGATCGCGAGGGCGCACTCGAAGCAGCCGATGGCGGCACGCTGTTTCTCGACGAGATCGGCGAGCTGCCAGTCGAGCTGCAACCAAAGCTATTGCGAGCGCTGGAGCGCTTCGAGGTGCGACGGGTAGGGTCGAACACGCCTGTGAGGGTGGATGTGCGCGTCGTCGCTGCCACCAATCGCAAGCTCGCCGAAGAAGTCGCGCGCAAGGCTTTCCGCGAGGACTTGTATTACCGGCTCGCAGTCATGCGGGTGACACTGCCGCCGCTGCGCGAACGACCGGAGGACATCCCGATGTTGGTCGAGGCCTTCTGTCGGGAGCGGCTCGAACGCGGTCGGCCGGTGTCACCGGTGGCAGAGCGGGTCGTGCGCGGAATGATGAGCCAAGCCTGGCCGGGAAACGTGCGTGAGCTGCGCAACGCGGTGATCCGCGCAGTCTCGGTCGGCGGCGCTGACGACGCGGCAGCACACCTGCCTGCGAACGGCCCGCTGGTCACAGGTAGAATCGATCTCGGCGTGCCGCTGAAAGAGGCTCGTGACAAGCTCTGCGACACCTTCGAAGAGGCGTACCTTCGCCAAGCGCTCGTCGAAACCGGCGGCAACGTTTCGCACGCCGCGCGGCTCGCGGGGGTCAACCGCAAGTTCATCCAAAGGGCCGTGCGGCGCTTCGGCCTGCGCGCAACCGACGACGAGGACTGATCCGTTTGGGCTCGCGGAGAGACAGGTATACTGGCGAAATGGGAGCTTTGTCCGCCAAGGGGCGAGACGAGCGTGTCGGCCGCTACACGATCCAAGGGGAGATCGCGACCGGAGGCATGGCCACCGTCCACTATGGGCGACTGGTCGGCCCCGCCGGGTTCACCCGCGGCGTCGCGATCAAGCGGCTGCATCCTCAATTTGCGAAGAACCCCGACTTCGTTGCGATGTTCTTGGATGAAGCGCGCCTCGCGTCGCGCATCTTGCACCCGAACGTAGTGCCCATCTTGGACGTCGTCGCCGAAGGAGCTGAGCTCTTTCTGGTGATGGAGTTCGTCCCAGGCGAAGCGCTCTCGAAGCTCGTGAAGAGCTCACCAGGCGGGCTGCCCATCACCGTCGCGATTGGCCTCGCGGTAGCCATCTTGGAGGGCCTGCACGCCGCGCACAAGGCGCTCGGCGAAGACGGCAAGCCGCTCATGATCGTGCACCGCGACGTGTCGCCGCAAAACGTGATCGTCGGCGTCGATGGCGTCGCGCGCTTGATCGATTTCGGCATCGCCAAAGCGACGGGCAACGCCACCATGACACGCGACGGTCAGGTGAAAGGCAAGGTCGCCTACATGGCACCCGAGCAGCTTCGATCGGAGCCGGTCGACTGCCGGGCCGACATCTACGCGGCCGCGGTCGTGCTGTGGGAGATGTTGACCGGCAAACGTTTCTTCGGCAGCTCCGACTCGGAAGCTGCGCTGATGATGCGCGTCCTGAACGAAGCCATCACGCCTCCGAGCCAAGAGCGCAAAGAGGTGCCGCCCGAGCTCGACGCGGTGGTCCTGAAGGGTCTGTCGCGCGACCCGGCGCAGCGCTTCGCGTCTGCCCGCGAGATGGCGCAGGCGCTTGAGCGCGTGGCGACGCCGGCGGCAACGCGTGACATCGCGCGCTGGGTCGAGCTGAAAGCTGGCGAGGCAGTCGCACTGCGCAGTCAGGCGCTGCAGGAATTCGATGCTTCGATCGCCACCGAGCTGCCAGGGCACGCCTCGGCGGAGGTGGTCGAGCGCTCCCGTGTCAGCTCAGCGACGCTGGCTGCACCCGAGATCAGCCCCGCCTCCGGCACGCAAGAGCCCCGTGAAAAGCAGCGCACTGGCTTGTTCGTAGCGATCGCCATCGTGGTCGCTGGCGGCATCGGGTTTTACGCCTCACGGCTGGTCTCGGCGTCCGACCCCGGCCGAACGAACCTGGTCAGCGCGGGCACACCGGACCAACAGCGCCCTTTCCCTGGCGCAACGGCCTCGAGCAGCAGCGGACAGACCGGCGTCGAGACGGCAGCGCAGAGCGCGACGCTACTGAGCGCGCCGCTGGTTTCAGCTTCCGTGTCAGCGCCGAGCGCGAAGCCTCCGGCCGCCGGGGTCAGGCCTTCGGCGACCATCGTCAGACCGCCGCGCCCAAATTGCTCGCCGCCCTTCGTGATAACGGCCGACGGTGTGAAACAATACAAGCCCGAGTGTTTGCGCTAGTACTTCTGCCGTCGTGGTCCCCGCTCAACGCTCCAGAATCGGCGCCGCTCTGACAGCCGGGGCTGTCTTTCTCTCGCCGCTGTCGGCTTTCGCCGACGACGCGAGCTGCATCGCCTCGCACGTCGAAGCGCAGCGTCAGCAAAAGGCCGGCAAGACACGTTCCGCCCGCGACGCGCTGGTCGCCTGCGCCAACCCCAGCTGCCCGACCGTGCTGGTCGACGAGTGCACCAGTCTCCTGGCCGAGGTCGAAAAGTCGGTCCCGACGATCGTGCTCGAGGCGCGCGACGCTGCCGGCAACGATCTCGGCGCCGTACGCGTGTCGATCGGCGGGCAAGAGCTGACCGCACGACTCGACGGCAAGGCCCTCGAGATCGACCCCGGCGAACACACCTTCCGTTTCGAGACAGACGGCTTCAGCGCGCTCGATCAGACCGTGATCGTTCGTGAAGGCGACAAGAACCGGCGCATCGGCGTGGTGTTCTCCACCCAGCTACCCAGCACGCCTCCGAGCAACCCAGGCGGTGGCCGGGATATCTCCCCGGCCTTCTGGGTGTCAGGCAGCGTCGGCATTGCGGGCTTGGCGCTGTTCGGCGGGCTCGGCATCGCGGGACTGATGAAGCGCGGCGATCTCGATGACCAAGGCTGTGCTCCGACCTGTGCGAGCGAAGAAGTCGACGAAGTCCGCGGCCTGTTCATCGGTGCCGACGTCTCGCTGGCGATCGGCATCGCAGGTCTCGCCTTGGCGCCCATTTTCTATTTCACGAGCCCAGTAGAGCCCGCAGTAAAAGCCTCGGGCCTCACCCTGGATTTCGGATTCTGCGGGACAACCGCTACAATCACGGGCGCGTTTTGAAATTTGCAGCTGCCCTCATTTTGCTCACCGGATGTTCGTTGGCGTTCCCGCTCGGCGAATACGACTCGGGCTCGGGCCTGGCACCGACAACTGGCGGCGCGGGTGGCGTCGGCGCGGGTGGCGTCGGCGGTCACGCGGCGGGCGGTGGCGGCGGCAGCCCGCCGAATTGCGAGGGCGGCCCGAATCCGCCGCTCAGCGATATCGTGAGCGACTTCGACAGCGGAGTCGGTGACAACTTGCAGCTGCTCAACTGCGCGGAGATCGTCGACGGCGAGGTGCACACCGACCCGGCCCTGACGAGCGAGTATTGTTGGGTATTCACCACGGGTGTGCGGCGACTCGCATGTGACGCCGTCACCGTGCGGATACTCGAGGCCGGCGAGCAACAGGGCGTCCATCGGTTCATCTACATCCGCCAGAACGACGGCGACGGTGCGCTCAATGTCCTGCAAGAAGGCGGCGGCTTCGGTGGCGATCTGACGTTCACCGACACGTCATTTTTGTTGAGCCAAGATGGTTGGTGGCGCGTCAGCGCAGATGAAACGACAATCACGTTTTCGACCTCGGCCGACGGCGCGACGTGGAATACCAAAGCCACCGCCACGCCAAGCTTCCCGCTCGACAACATCAGCATCGCGGTAGGCTCCGGCATGTGGCAAAACGGCGCCACCCCGAGCTTCGATCGCTTCGACTGCTTCAACGTCGGGCCGCCCTGCGGCGACTGAGCTCTGCGCGAAAATCAGGGAACGTGATTCTCGGCCAAAGAAGGCCACAGGCTTCAGGCCACAGGCTTCGGCCAGAGCCAGCGCCGGAGCCCAGATGAGCGATGTTGCCGGCCTCTTTCTCGCTCTGCTTCTGGCTGCCTCTTTCTCGCTCCCTTTCGGGCTGAAGCCTGTGGCCTGACGCCCGAAGCCCTTCGCGCTGCAGCTGGTGACAGCCCCGTCGAGGCTCATGCTCACTCATTGAGAGCGCCTGATCTCGTATCCTGCGCGACATGCTGACCCCGGGTACGCTCTTCTCCAGTGACTTTCGCGTCGAGTCGCCACTCAGCTCGGGTGGCATGGGCTCCGTCTATGTCGCCACCCAGCTCAGCACCGGCCGCAGACGTGCGCTCAAGCTGATGCATCCGGATCTGGTCAAAGATCCGAAGCTGCAAGAGCGCTTCGCGCTCGAGGCGCAGGTGGGCGCCCGCATCGACAGCGAGCATGTGGTCGAGGTCATCGCGGCCGGCGTCGATCCCAAAACCGCTTCGCCCTTCCTCGTCATGGAGCTGCTCGAAGGCGAGACGCTCAGCGCCCACATGGGTCGTTGCGGTCCACTGCCGCCACGCGAAGTCGCCGACCTGTTTCGCCAGCTGTGCCATGCAATGGGCGCGGCGCACAGCGCGGCCATCATTCATCGCGACTTGAAGCCGGACAACGTCTTCCTCTCCAAATCTCGTCGCGCCGACGTTCGCTTCACAGTCAAGGTGCTCGACTTCGGTATCGCCAAGCTGCTCGCCGAAGCCCACACGGCGAAGACCGCTGCAATGGGCACGCCGATGTGGATGGCGCCGGAGCAGACCGAGCCGGGGGCCACCGTCACGCCGTCTGCCGACGTGTGGGCGCTCGCGCTGATCGCGTTCCGCGCCTTGAGCGGCAAGCCCTATTGGCGCTCCGGCCTCGGCGGCAGCGTGCAACAAGTCATGCGCGAGGTCCTGTTCGAGCCAATGGTGCCTGCGTCGGAGCGTGCCGCTGCCCTCGGAGCCGCTCCATTGCCTGTCGGCTTCGATGCTTGGTTCAGGCGCGCGACGCTGAGGGACCCGGCGCTTCGCTTCAGCAATGCGCATCGGGCGTTCGACGATCTCGCTCCCATCCTCGACGGCACTGCACAGCCGCGTGACGTCGCGTCGACGTTCGGTTCTGCGCCGGTGAGCACGGCGTTCGAGCAGGGCGGCAGAGCCGAGCTCGAGTCGAGACGCAACCCACCAGAGCCGGTGATGCCGCTGACCGCTCAGATCGTCACGGGGCCGGGCGCGCTCGCGCCAACCCAGCGCGCGAAGCAATCTGCCGCCATCTGGATTGTCGGCGGGCTGTTGGCGCTCGCCGCCATCGGCGTCGCGCTTTTCTTCGCGCTGCGCACGCCGGAGAAGCCGCTGCGGGCTCGCCTGGCGGACGACGACGACGAGCCGCGACGCGCCCGCTCGGCAGAGATCGGGTCGACCGCGGCGCCCGGCTGGCAGCAGCCCGGCTCGATACCCGTGAGCAGTCGAGATCCGCAGCTGGGCGCCAAAGATGCGCCGATCACCATCGTCGCCTTCATGAACGTCGAGTGCACCCACTGCCGCAAGGTGCACCCAACGCTCGACGCGCTGCGCGAGCGGTACGGCAAAGATCTGCGTCTGGTGTGGAAGGATTTCTGTCTGCCCCACGAGGCACGCTCGCGACCGGCAGCGATCGTTGCACGCTCGGTGTTTCTGGAGAAGGGCAGCGACGCTTTCTACAAGACGATTCATCAAGCAACCGGTGGACCCATCGAAGACGCCGACAAGGCAAGCCTCGAGCTTTGGGCGAGCAAGAACGTCGGCGTCGAGCCAAAGGCATTCGACAAGCGGCTGAGCGAGGCGGAGAAGATCGTCGACGAACAAAAGGCGCTGGCCGAGAAGCTCAGGCTCGACGGCGCCCCGGCGTTTTACATCAACGGCATCTTGCAAACCGGCGCCGCGCCGCTCGAGACTTTCACGAAGCTCATCGATGACGAGCTCTCCGCGGTAGAGGCGGCGAAGAAAGCTGGGCTCAAGGCCGACGCCGTCTACGAGGCACGCGTTCTAGCCAACTACAAACTCCTCGTCAGCAAGCCCGTGGTGTCCGCGCACGAAGACAAGCCCTTCGCAGTCGCGGTCGTGGCAGGTCAGAGCCCTGCCAAGGGGCCAGCCGACGCACCGATCGTCGTGGTCGAGTTCTCCGAATTTCAATGTCCGTTCTGCCGCAAAGTGGCGCCGACGCTCAAGCGCCTGCAAGAGGCACGCGCGCTCGACGTGAAGCTCGTCTTCAAGCACCGCCTGTTTCCGTCCCATGATCGCTGCATCCCCGCGGGAAACATCGCGTTCGAGGCACGAAAGAAGAGTGGAGACACTGGCTTCTGGAACGCAGTCGATCTGCTCACCGCCCCCGAAGCCGCGAAGCTCGACGACGCTGCGCTCTCCAGCGTCGCCAGCAAGCTCGGTCTCGGCCCCTCCGCGCTGGCCTGCGCCAATTCAAATTGCAACAAGGCCGAGCTCGAGCTCGTCGATCGCGAGGCGACCGCCGCTGGCGTCAACGGCATTCCGCACATGTTCGTCAATGGGCGCGCTGTCGGCGGCGCGCAGCCGTACGAGCTGTTCGAAAGCGTCGTCGACTGGGAGCGCGCCAAGCTGGCGCTACATGTCGAGAAGGGCGGTAGCCGCGCCGACTACCAGGCGGCCTCCATCGCGCGCAATCGATTGCTCAGCGGCATGACAGTGAGGGACACCGAGCGTGGCCTCGGCGCACACGCGGCCGCCGGCAAGAAGCTGACGATTCACTACCGCGGCAACTTGCCCGGCGGCAAGGAGTTCGACTCGAGCTACGCGCGGCAGAGGCCGCTGGTGACGACTCTGAAGCCGGGACAATTCGTGATCGGTTTCGAAGAGGGCCTCATCGGCATGAGGGAGGGTGGCAAGCGCACCATCTCGTTGCCTCCAGATGCTCACTATGGGCCCCAAGGTAAGCCGCCCGCCGTGCCGGCGAATACGGTGCTCACGTTCGATCTCGAGCTGCTGAAGGTCGAGTAGCAGTGGTATTGTCGCAACCGTGGAGTTCGCCGCCGCTCTGCCTCTTTCGGTCGGGGTCGTACGGGCCGGCGCGCAGGGTGTTCACTCCGTCATCCTGAAGCTGACCTACGATCTGCGCGAGAGCGGCGCAGCAGCCCCGTCGCGCAATCAGGAGCCGCTGACCGCGGGCCGCGCGAATCGGCGCGGCGCCCCGCTGGCGCCGTCGGATTTTTCGGGCCCCAAGAGCGCGTGCGATGTGGCGCTGGTGGGCCTCATCCTCGACGGTGCGAGCAGTCCAGTGTCGTTGACCGCTGCAGACCTGGAGATCTCTTGCCAGAGCGCTGCCGCGGGGCCAGTCGAGCCCACGCGGCTCGACCCCCAGTTTGCGCCGCTCGAGCGCCGTATCCCCTTCCCCAACCTGCCGCTGCCCATTTCGGTTCGGACCGACAAAGCGGCGATGCACACGACGGTGCCCGGTCCGCAGCCGCTCGCCGGCTTGGTGAGGCGACGCTCGTCTCGGCTGGTGCCGCTCGATCTTTGGGTCGACGGCGTCTTGCTCGACCCTTTCGAGCGACGCGTCACGCTGCTGTACAAGGGAGTGTTTCACCACCCGAGCGATATCGATCGAGATCTATTTCTGGTGATCGACGCCTCCGGCTCCCTGCCACACCTGCCATTCGATCTGGTCGCAGGTTGGCCACGTTACGAGTGCGAAGAGACGGTGGGCGCAATCAGCGACGATGATGAACAAGGCGACACTGCAACGTCGGCTGTCGACGAAGAAAAGACAGGGCAAATCCAAGTTCGTCGGCTGAGCGGCGACGACGAAGAGACGACTGGTCAGATCGTGATCGAGCGTCCGGCGCCGCCCGCTGTGGTCGTCGACGACGACGAGCCCACCAGCCTGATACGCCAGGTGCCCCAGCTGCTCGAGCGTCAAAAGAGCGGCACCGTGCCGATGCCAGAGCGCCCGCCGGTGGCTTTGGCTCCGCAAGGAATTGCTCCGCCGGCGCCGACCTTTGGGCCCCCGCCAACTGCCCCGACCCCCTTGGTGCGTTCGCACTCGGAGACCGCGCTAGAGATCCCCATCGTTTCCGAAGCGCCGCTGCCCTTCCAGCCGCCGCGCCAGAGAACAGAGCGGCCGCCTCCACCGGCTCCTCGCGCCCCGATGACGACCCATGTCGCGCCAGAAGAGCTGCGGCCAGCCGATCCTCTGCCATTCACCCGGGTGCGTGCAGAGACTGCGCCGATCTCGCAGAGACCCGTCATGCAGATCGGCACGCCATTCGAGCTTCCGACCTACGAACGTGAGCGACTCGCACGTTCGCCGGACGGCCTCGCAGAGCCAACGGCAGCCGTCATGAGCTCTGCAAACCAGCAAGCGCCCAACGATCCGCGCATCGAAGGCTTCACGCTCACCGAGTTTGCGGCGCTGCGGGCCGAGCTCTGGTCCGGCCTTGCGCTCCGTCGCGCCATCTTGCGCGGGCGCGGCCTGAGCGAGCTTCGCTGGCGGACGGTCGAGCGCGCCTGGAGCCACGAAATCGACCGAATGATGACGGATCCGGAGCTGCTCGCGACCGCCGTCGGCAAGATCCGAAGCGTCGGGTCGGCAGCGCTCAGCCTCCCGGGCCATTGATGAGCGACGAGCACGCAAGCTGCGCCGCTTGCAACGCGAACCAGTTGTCGACGTCGACACGGGCGTCGAGCGGGCCAAGTATGGCAAGCTCCAGCGCGAGCGTGCGACGGTCTCGATGCCGCACCTTCGGGTCGGAGAGCTCTGCGAGCACGCGACGCGCAGCATAGGGCTGACCTCCCCTGACACGTTTGGCCGTGACCCTCTCGAGGAGCGAAAGCAGGTCGATGCGAGTCTCCGCCACAGCTCGCGTGGCGTCGAGACCGGTGACGCGCGCGATGGCCTCTTCGGCGATCTTGGCGCGCCGGGTGCCCGCGGGGCCCTTCGTGCGGGCGGCCTCCAGCACCCGCAGCAATGGTTCGACATGGGTCAAAGAGCCGAACCAACCCAACCATTCGAGCCCTTCTTCGAAGGCGAGGCCTGCCGCAAGAACAGCGTCGGCGTCTCTCGGCTCGCCGACCAAGGCAAGCACCCGTAGCGCCGCGATGCCCTCTTCTGGGGAGGCAACGCCGGACGCGGCCTCGGAGAGCAACGTGCGCATCCCGTCATACCCACCCCCGAGCAGGCACCTCTCTTCGAGCGCGGCGAGCGCAATCGAGCGGTTGGCCGTGCTGCTCAGATCTCCGAGCACCGCCAGCGCCGCTGGGCGCGGTGCGTTCGAGAGGCAGCGAACCACAGCCAGAACGACACGTTCGTCAGGATGTGCCAGGAGCGGAAGGACGTCGCCGGCGGCGAACAGACGACGCCGCTTTGCCGCCGTGAGCGCAACCACGATCGCCTCCGGCGACGCGTCCGAGCGCAGAAACTCCAGAATGGCGCGATCGAGCTTGGGACTGGAGGCCAGCGCGAAAGCGTGAGCGAAGGCGTCGATCACGCGCGGGTCGGCGCGCCGCAACGCGAGAAACACCCAACGGAGCGCAACTTCCGAGTCGCAGCAGCCGAGCCCGAACGCGAACGCGAACGAACGTCCCCAATCGGGTGACGACCATTCGGTGGCGTAACGGAAGAGCGAGGCGGGCACGTCGAGACGGGGCGATGCAGGGTCCACCGGCCGATCGAGAGACCACAGCGCATCCAAATTCGCGAGCAGGCGCTGCTCGAAGCCACGGCAGTCTGCCCACGGCTCTTCTTCGCGCAAGAGGCGCAAGCTGCCCATGATGGCGAGGTCTTCCATCGCGTCCCGCGCCAATCCCTCGATTTGCAGCGAGAGCTTTTCCGGGTCACGACGAATGGGGCGCGGGCCTGCCTGCTCGGTCTCCTTCAACAGAGCGGAAACGTCCGGGGTGAGCGTCCATGGCTCTACTTTGGCTAGGGTCTCCGGTGGTGCGACCTCTCCCGCCAGGTGAACCACCGGTGTGCCGTGGCTCGCCACCGGCGGCAGCGCTAGACCGGTGTGCTCGACCAGCGCGACACGCTCGATCGCCATTCGGCGCAAGCGCTCGAGCCAGACAATGCTCTCGTCGAGCACCTCTGCGGTGAACGCATCGGCGCTCAGCGGGATCGCCTCGGAGGCAATGGCGAGCGCCGCGCGCAAGTCAGCCAACGCGCCGATCCCTTCGTCGGTGGTTCCGAGCTCCACGAAGCGGTTCACCGCGGAAGCGGCGTCTTTCATCGCTTCCAGAAAGACGCCGCGCGGATCGTCGAGTAGCAGCGACTCGATTTCGGCCCGCAGCGCGACCGCCATTTCGGACAGCGCCGCCGGCAGCGCCCGCTGCGTACCGGACGAGGCGTTCATGTCGAGGTCGCCTCCAACGCGAAGACACCGCGGGCGTCACCATCGCTCGCGAGGCAAACCAGCGCGCGCTCCGCAGGAGCAAAGCGCATCTCGAAGGCAGTCACGATGTGGCTCGCGTAGAGCGCTCCAGTCGCCGCGCCCAAGTCGCCCATGTCTTCATACAAGCGCAGCTCTTTGGTGTGACCCAGATCGAGCACGCCTCGGTTGCGAATGTTGGTGAAGCTCCATTCTTTGGAGCGATGGCGCTCTCCATTCACGTCGCAAAGAACCCAAGGAATGGGCAGCCAACGCGTGCTCTCGCTCGCTCTGCGCACGAGATCCGTCATCAGCTCGGCGGTGCGAGGCTCAGTCGCTGTCTTCGGCTGCTCGAGGCCGCTCGCGACATGCATGATTTTCGCGAGTGCCGGTCGGTCGTGCTTGGGTGGCCCCAACACCAGAAACGCGGCGCCCTCCGAAGGAATGAAGCCATTGTGCACCACCTCGCCGAGCACGCGCTTGTCGGTGTCCAACCATTTCAAGATCGAGGCGTGGTGGTAGCTGTCGATGCCTCCGACGACGACCGGCCCATCTGCGACGCGCGCGATGGCTTGCTCGAGGACCGCCACGAAGCCGGCGCTCCCGAAGCGAACGGCTCGCGACGCGGCGACATCGATAGGGCACTGCGAGCGCTCTCTCAGCTCCGTCAAGAATGGTGTCGCATCGAGCCGTCGCTCTTCCTCCTCCGGTAGGCGCCCTGCCTCGGGCAAGGCCAACAGCACCGGCACCTTGTGGTCCGCCGCGAGCTTCGCGCGAATGAGCGCCTCCCGGAGAGCCCGCGCGCCGAGGTCGAGCATCCTGTCGACACCGACGATATCGTCCCCTAGCGCCATTGCACGCGCAGTACCCATACGCTCACCCCGGCCATCCTTGAACGCCACGGGTCGCGGCACCAGCTTGCCGGCGCGCGCGAACAAGGCAGTCTGCCGCGCGTCGATGCCAATGGGGCTGAACGCGCCCGTTCCCAGGACGCTGGCCAGGGCTTGGCTCATGTCAGAAAGCTCCCGTCGTCGTTCACGGCGACCTCCTGGCGCTCGCCTCGCGTCGCCCGTTCGCGCGCGAGGTGGTTCTGCACCTCGCGCGCGAGGCGCTCGTCGTGCCGCATCCGGGCCTGCCACTTGCGATCGATGCGCATCCAAGCGCCTTGTGTCAGCGCATGGTCGCGGAACACATGCCTCGGGTCCTCCGTCTCGAACCGCACAGTGATCTCCGCGTAGTCTTCGGGACGAAAGCGCTCATCGTCAGGGCGCGCCAGCGCGTCCTGTGCAGCCACGAAGAGGCGTGCATAGGCTTCCTGGAACGTCTCGTCGCTCTCGGCGACAACCGCCGATCGCTCTCCGAGAGAACGTTCTTCCAACGCCCAGGCGAGCTCGTCCAGATCGTGCGGTGAGAGCACGTCTTTGCGCGGCTTGGAGCCTTCCAAGAGCTCCGCCGCGATACGCGCGTGCGTCTCGAGCGTCAGCGTCGGCTCCGAACCGGCTGGGCAGTCGAGGCACTCGTAACGTGCCAGCTCGAGATCTTCAGCCGGAACGGCGGGCGGCTCTTTTCCGGCGAGCACGTCGTCGAGCTCCCAGGCGTACGCGATCACCGAGCGCGGCAGCTCCCGCAAGATGGGCTCGAAAGCCTGCTCGACCGAGGGCTCTTGCTCGCCTTCGCCCTCGAATGCCTCGTCGCCGACGAAGCCGATCAGGACGCGATCGATGTGATGACGAAAATTCTCTATGGTGCGCACGAACCCCCGCCACACCAAGTCGACGACCTCGTCCCCGATATCGACCACGACTGTGTCGAGAAACAGCTCGACGTCTTCGAGCGCGTCGCCGTGTGCCGGATCGATCGCGGCTCGAGCGCCCACCCGCGGCAGCTCGATCTCGATACGATTGCTGCTGCTAGTGAGCCCATCGAGCACGATGATGTCGCCAGTGCGCACTTCATCGCTACGCAGATTCGAGTGGGCCGCCAGGTATTGCTCGTAGTCGAAGTCCGCTTCGTGGACGTAGTCGATCGACAATGGATCGAAGGTCGGCGTACCGGCCACTGGCCGGCCGCCCTGCACATACGGCGGCCGAAGCGGCACCCAACCCGGCGCCGCGCTCGCCACGACGAAGGAGAGCACGTCGTCGTTCACGCGCACGATCGCATGACGTAGGGGCATCTCGCCGGACGGCAGCGGCACCATTTCGAGCTGCCCGCCGATGACGATGTCACAGCGCTTCTTGTTCGGTACGAAGTCGTTCAAGCTGGGGACATCTACATCTGAATCTGGACCCTTCGCGGAGAAGGGGCGCGGCGCGACGAATGCCGTCTGGCGCCGGGGACCCTCGCCTCGAAAGCTCACGGTTGCTTTCACCACGACCGTCACGCAAGGGTAAGGCGCGCGCCACGGCACCACCGCCACGCGACATGGCAGATGCACCGGGCGTCGTTCGCCCACTGGGCGAATCGGCGCGACGACAGCGAGGACACGTCTCGTCAAGGGACGCTACCCTTTCTTCTAGGAATCAAGGCAGGGCCAATCGGCTATTGCTTGACCATCGCGAACACCTTCATCACCGATTCCGGGTAGTTCACCTTGGCAGCTTCGGGGAAATGGGTGCCCTCCCACTTGGCGCCCCAGAAGTAGAGATCGACCTTGGCGAAGCCTTTGAAGCCCATCTTTATTTCGCCAGCGAGAAGCACCACTTCGGTGGAGAACAGGTCGATGGTGGGAATGCGCAAGGTCAGCTTCGGCGTGCCCTCGGCGATCACGCCACCAGAGACCTCGAGCGCGCTCTTCCAGGCGATCTTCACGCGCGCGTAGATCGAGATGTCGATCGGGAAGCCACCGCCGAAGGTCGGCTGCAAGTCACCAGGCTTGCGCTCGCCCCAGATGCCCACCTTGATGCTGAACTTGATGTCGAAGCCGATGGTGGCCTCGAAGCCGATGTAGTTCAGCGCCGTGTTGATGGCGGAGCCAGCGCCCGGCACGAACAAATTCGCGAAGAGGGCGATCGGCAGCCCGAAGGAGAGCTCTTCTTCTTCCGTCTCGGCGAGCGTCGCGCTGACGTCGAAACTCCACCCGCGATCACAGTGGTACTTGTACTTCTTGATCGCCGGGACGTCTTTGTCCATCTCCTCCCACTTGCACGTCATCGTGAGCGTGGGGTCTTTGAAAAGTACGACGTTGGCTTTCGCGGGCACGCCGGCGAGCGCCGCGACCTTCTGCACGCCGCGAAAGATCTTCTGGATGACGTTGACCGCCGCCTTGATCTTCTTCAGCGTCTCTTCGCCGATCGAAAATTCGATCTCCTTGCCCGGGTACGACTTGATGACGTACTTGTCGCCACCGCTGCATGCGAACGCCTCGACCGTCACCTGAATCGGCTCTGCGTTCCACACTTTGAAGAAGTCGACCAGCGATGTCGTCGCCTTGTACGCCTCTTGCGCGCCATTGACGACCGACGCTAGGTCGGCGGCGTTCACGGCGCGCTTCTCGGCGAACGCCTGCGCATTGGCGCGGCGCTTCTGCGTCGCGGCGCGACCGCTCTTCTTGGGCTTGTTCGCCTTGTAATGGGCGGCTTCGTCGGTCGCCTTGCGATCCTTCGCTTCGAGCTCGACCCCGTTCTCCGTCTCGCCGCCGGAGTCGAGGTCTCCCCACGTGAACCAGGAGTTGTCGAGCTTCTTCTTGTCGCCGACGAGCTCCTCCTTCTTCTCCTGCTTCCCGCTCTTCGTGCGCGTGACCACCCACTTCGTGTGGAGCTTCTGCGGGCAATCCGGTGCGCCGCTGGTCTTCGCGTTCTTGCGCGTCGCTTCGAGATCGACCGTGTCTTTGGCGGTGATCTCCAGATACTTCTCCGCCCCAGGCTCGCGACCATGGCCACAGAGCACCTTCGTGGTGTCCAGCGAGCACGCCTTCAGCTTTTCTTCAGCCAGCGCCTTGAGCGCATCGTTGGGGTCACCCCCCTGCACCGCGCCGGTGGTGTTGGCGTGGTTCTGCGTGGTCGGGTCGGTGTTCCGCGCGAGTGGGGTGCCCTCTGTCTTCACGTTGGGCGAGCCGGTGGTGACCCGCGCCTCGAGACGATAGGTACCGCTGACGACGCCGCCACCGCTGTCAGGGTGCGCGGGGTCGGACATGGGCCCGATGGCGTCGCCTTGGCGGACGACGTTGCCGCCTCCGAACAGCGTCTTGCCGGTGGTGTGCTCCGTTGCTTTGGTCGTCGCGACCTCGTTCGGGTGCGGCACGGCCACTGTGTGCGGTGGGTTCCAATTGACGTCGGTCGCGCCGGCGGTTTTCGCGCTGTGGTCGCTCGTCGTCGTCGTAATGCCGAGCTCTTGGTTCGACGTACTAGTGCCCATCGTTCGACCTCCACAGCACACCCGGGGATCGCTCCACGGGCAAACAAGTCACCAGAAGATGCGCCACCGCCCGTCGATACGGGTCAGCAGCAGATTCGCTTGCCAGGTTTGGCTCGGATCGAGTTTGTGTTCCGCCGACAGCGCAGGACCACCGTCACGGCGGGTGACATACGCCACGCGCCCTTCGCAATGTCGCTCGAAGACGAGCTCGTTCGGGTCGTAGGGCCGCAAATCCCAAGGCTCTCGCAGCGTCTTGCCGTAGCTCGCGCGCGCATTCTCTGGAGACAGCTCCGGCAAGTGACCATAAAATTTCGCGAACTCGGCTGTCTTGTGTTCCATCGCGTGCAGAAATGCGTCGATGTCTCGGTTCGCGTACGCGGAGTGCAGCTCGCGCACGGCCTCGTGCTGCTCGCTCGTGCCTTCCGAAGAGAAGCCTTCGCGCGGCGCGTTGAACCAAACCGGCAATGGAGAGGTCTCCTCGAATAGAAAGCGCTGCTTGTGCGTGAAGGGCAGCTTGCGCTCTTCTTTCGGGTACTCGTCCATGTAGTCGGGAAACTTGGCGCGAAAGATGCGGCTGTCATCCGACTCTTTCATGAACAAGAGCTCGAACGTGCGAATCATGTACGGGTCTTGCTCGGTCGAGTTGATCTCGATCGTCACGTCGTTCTCGCCCGGCAAGAACAGGTGATTGGCAGGGCCCGCAGGCGCGTGGTGAAAGTCGACCACTCGCCGATACCAGGGCACGTCGTTGACCTTCACACGCGCCACCAGATTGGGCGCCTGTTTGATCTGGTAATAGTGCGGCGTCGGGAGTGCCATTGCTATCAGATCTGAGTCGATTTACCGCTGGCTTGGTTGTTTTCGGCGCTGGTCTTGATCACGATCGACTCTGCCGCTTCGATCTCGATACGACCGTCTTTCAGCTGCAGCTGCGTCGAGCCCACCTTGAAGGTGAGCGACTTCGTCCCGTCGTAGGTGGCAGTCGTCGCGCGTTTTGTGAGCTTCTCGATGCCGGCGATCAAGAGCTCTTTCATGGCGTCGACTTTGAAGGTGCCGCCTACCAACGTGTTGCGTAAGAGCTCGCTGCGCGTCGCCATCAGCTTGCCCGCCTTCTTGAAGACGACTCCGCCGATTGTCTCGATCTTGCCGAGACCGGCCATGTCGCCCTTGTTACCCTTCGAGACCTCGAGCACCGCGCCGCCGACCAGCAGCGTGCTCGTCTTTTCGGCCTGCAGCATGTTGGTCTTCGCCGACACCTCGAGCACCACGCCGCCAATCTTCTCGGTGAGGTTCTTGGCCACCAGCGTCGTGTCGGCCGTACCCATTTGACGTCGATGGTTTCCCCCGATGGTCAGCGTGTGATTCTTGTCGATGGTCTCGGCGAAAGAGTCACCCGTACCCACGGTGTGGTTGCCGCCGACGTTGCGCCACTGGTTGCCGTTCACGTCCGGCGCCAGCGACTGCTTCGTCATGATCGTGTGGCTCTCGCCGATCTTGACCACTTCGTTGCCCTTCACCTGCAGCGACTCGCTGGAGTCGATCTGCTCCCGCTTGTCGTTCAAGACGACCACGTTCTGGTCCTTCTGGGCATGAACGACGACAGCCTCGGCGCCGGCGAAATCATCGAGCTGAATGAAGTTCGCGGGTGTGTCGCCGTCCTCCGTGCGGGGCGAGCTGAGCGACCTCAGCGCTGTCCGCATCTTGCGATCCGGCAGTGGGCTGTAGAACTGATCGCCCGCGTTGTAGACGCGCCCCATCACAACGGGCCGATCGGGGTCACCCTCCATGAACTGACACAGCACCTCCCAGCGGGTGCGGCTGATCGCCGAAGAGTGCCCGGTGTTGTCTTGCAGCACCGGGACCCAATGCGAACAATTGTCGTCTTTGGGCTGAATGCGATCCCAGGGGAAGTGGACCTTCACGTAGCCCCATTCATTGGTGTGAATGTCGGCGCCAGCAGGGCCGGTCACGAAGCCGGTGAGCGGGTTGGTCTCCACCGGAGCGGGCGTGAGCAGGGCGGGTCGGAATGCGACGTCACCGGGGAGCGCTTCGAACGCCAAGTCGAAGCCCTTCTCGTCTTTGACCCAATCATGAGTGAGCCGCGTGACAACGTAGTTTCCGTCGCTGGCCCCAGCCGGCGTGCCGACCACATCGAGCAGCGCTCCAGGACGCAAGCCAGCGGCGAAGGCGCGACCGGTGGTCCGGTGATGCTGACAACGTAGCGCCTCGGCGCGGAGATCGACTTTGGCTTTGCCCTCGGCCGGCTCGTCGTACTCGCCCGGGTAGTCGTACCACTCGACGCCGTTCTGCGTGGGGCCCTTGGCGTTGACGTCCATGTCCATGCGCGGGTGTACGTGGTTCCAGTCACGCAGGGTGATCTCCCCCGGGGTCATCGTGCCCACGGAGCCGATCGCGTGAATGCTGTCTTCTTGGGCATCGAGGCCGGCTCCGTGCTTGAACGGAAACAAGCCGACGCTGTCGTCATAGGCCGCGGCGGCGTCACCCAGCACGACGGTACCCAGCTCGTCGATGAAGTAGAAGATGCCCTCGTCCTCCAAGAGCCGATGGCAAAAGTCGAGATCGCTCTCGCGAAACTCGACACAATATTCGCGCCGCTTGTAGGCCTTGCGCAAGCGGTTCTCGACGCTGACGCCGAGGCCTTGCATCACTTCGCGGACGATCTCGGGCACTGTCTTGGTGCGAAACACCCGAATGTCGCTGCGATGGCGGAGCAGCGAAAGCTTTGGCTCGAGGACGATCAGCACCTCACCACCGCCGGCGTGACCGCGCCGGGTCGCCTTGCGCGTCATGCTGGTGACGATGCCGGTGATGCGCCGCTCTTCTGATTGGCGCAACAGGAGCAGCGCAGCATCGGAGCGCAGCACTGCATCAGGATCGAGCGGGTCTTGCTCGTCGATCGCGAAAGCGATCTCGATGCGAAAGGGCATACTCAGCCCCTCTTCACCTTTGACCACGCGGGCGAGATAACGCTCGCCGTTCAGCTCCAGCCCGTATTGAAGTGTGATTTCACTCATTTTGGGTGCTTCTCGGGTCAGTTGTGATCAATCGTCTTGGTATCGGCGTCGATATGCGCGCCGGAGAGGTCGACGTTCGTCCCCTCGATACGCACTTCGGTCTGGGTGATCGTCAAGGTGCTCGCGCCACACTTGATGATGATCTTCTCTTCGGCCTCGGCCCAGACATCGGGTGCGTCGGCGTCGAGCGACGCCGCCACTGTCCAGTTGGAGGTCGTATCCGCGTTGTCTAGGTAGCGAGCGTTCGACTTCAGGATCATGCCGCCGGCGACTGTTTCGTTCAGCAACTTGGACACGTCCGTGGGTTGGCTCTCTTTGGAGATGTCGACGCGCGCCCCGCCTATGACTTGAATGCCGAGCTTGGCGACGTCCTCCGTAATGGTACCGAGCGCGCCTCGCACCAGCGCACCGCCGATCATCGTCAGGTTGTGCTCCGAGGTGTTCATGATGGTGCCGAGGGTGATGTCCATCATGGCCGCGCCGACGTTGAGGTTGCGGTTGGCCTCGACCGTGGTGGTGTGCGAGTCGCCGTCTTTCAACGAACGATTGCCCCCGATCACGCGCATCTCGTTGCCGGAGACGCTCTTCGAGTATTTCGCCTGAATGACGCTCTCGTCATTGCCACCAATTCTGATCGTCTGATCTTCGACCACGCGGTCGACCATTCCCTCGTCGACGTGCAAGACGTAGTTGCCGCCGACGTCACGCAGCGAGTCGTTCTTCACCGTCTCGCTCTTCCGGTTCTTCGCGCGCACGTGCATGTCGCGCGACGCGTGAATGAACATTTCTTCGGCCCCCTGACGGTCTTCGAAGTAGATCTCGTTGTGGGTCCCCGTCGCGGGCGTGGTCGCCGTCTTGTAGACGACGCGTGTCATGTTGCCCGGCAGCGGGTACTCCGGCAGGTGATCCCCGTCGTGGATACGGCAGATCGTGCTGGGTGCGTCGACGCCGCCTTCCTCGTTGAAGGTGGCTACGTTCCAGCCCATGCGCGGCGTCAGCAGCGAGCCCGGTGTCCCGCGCTGCGCGATGCGCATCCAAGTGCCGCCGCGCTCGTTGCGCGGACCGAGGCGGTCCCACAAGAGCTGGACGCGTACGCGACCGTATTCATCGGGGTGCACTTCTTGGCCGTCGGGACCGACCACGATGCCCATCTGCAGCCCGGCCTGTTTCGACTCCCTGGCCACTCGCAATGCGCGAAACACGGTGTCGCGAGGGATCGCTGTGAAGCGCGTCGAGATGCCGACCTTGGCGTTACCCGCCGTCTTCGCGCCGGTGATGAAGAACTTGCCGTCGAGCGACGCGACGGGGTGACCATAGAGCTCGAACGACCGCCCTGGAAAGAGGCGCACGCTGGTGGCGATGCCAGCGATATTTTTACGCGCCGCCTTCGCGCCCTCGAGCCCCACGCGCAGCCGGTCTTTCAAGATCCCGGGGTCGGGTGTGCCGCCACCCGGTGCGTCGTAGACCTCGTGTTTTCCTTCCCCTTGGGCGCCTTCTACCCGAAAGCCGGGTCGCTTGAGGTCGAATGATCGGCCGCTGAATTTCTGCGAGGTCGCCTGCGCCGAGAAGCTCACCTCGACCACCGAGCTCATGTTCGGCTTCATCGCCGAGGCGGGGGTGTAGGGCAGCGCCGGGATGCCGTCGATCTCGGGCGAAGCACGGGAGTCGTCCGCAAAGACAATCTCCGATTCGCCGCCACCGTGATCGAACCAATAGTAGATGCCCTCTTCTTCGATCAGGCGCGCGATGTAGGTCCAGTCGTCTTCACGGTATTGCACCCGATAGGGATACGAGGGGTAGCTCTTCGTGATGTCGTAACGAACGGTGGAGGGGTAGTCCGCCAGCACCTCACGAATGACGTCGATCACCGTGACGTCTTGAGATGCCCAGCAGTCGCGGCCGAGATGCTGCCGGTAGACCGACGGTCGGATCACGAAGGTGCCACGTGACGAGCGATCGGTGTCGAAGCCGTGCACCTTTGCTTGGGCGACGACTCCGGTGATGACCCGCTCGCCACCGCCCGTATCACGCAGAACGATGGTGGCGTTGGCCCCCATCAGCGTCGCGAGATCGGGCATCGGAGGCCCGAGCTCGACCTCCAGCTCGTATTCGAACAGCGCATTGATACCCTCGGTGCCCTTGACCGAGAGCACTTGCTCGCAGCGAATGCCGTCGATCTCGAAGTCGACGTAGTTTTTGTCCGGCTCGGCCAGGCGTGAAACCAACTCGATGACGTCTTCTCGGCTCATGGTGCTTCCCTCAGGCCGTCAGCTTGTCTGGGTTGCCGCTGATCGTAATCGTTTGGGCGCTCTTCGCGAGGATGCTGCCCTTGATGCTCACCTTGGTAGGCTCGAGCTGAATCGAGAGGTCGCCGCTCTTCAATGTCAGGCTCTGCAGCGCCTCGATTTCGATCACCTTGCCGCGCAGCTCGACCTTCTCGTCGGAGTGCATCGTGGCGGTACCACCGATGATCACGACGCTGCGTTTGGCCGACATGCTCATGTCCTCTTTGGACTTGCGCATGATCAAGCCGCCCACTGTGTGGACCAGGAACTTGCTGGCCGATTGCATGATGGAAGCGTTGGAGAGCGTCATCTTGAGGCCACCGATGATCTCGGTGAACAGATAGTTGGCCCCATTGGTAATGGTGCCCCCGGCAGCGACGATCTGCGCGCCCCCAACCATGCGGGTGAAGACCTTGCGAGTATCGCGCGTGATCGAGCCTTTGAATATGGCGTCCATCACCATGTCTTTGCCCATCTGCTTCAGCTTGTCGGCGCTGAACGCGTCCTTCAGCGCCCCGGCGACATCGGGTGTTCCGCTCGGCAGGCCCACAGCGTCTTTGAGCGCGCCGCCGACGTCTCCCGACGCGAGGCCACTCACGGCTGCGTTGCCGAGCGTGCTGGCCACACCTGCGAAAACCTCGCCCAGGGACTTGCCGCCTACCAGATCGCCGATGGCACCGCCGGCGAGACCGCCGGCGATCTCTTCTGCCACTGCGCCGAGGGTGTGCGGCACGACGACCTGCGCGATGTCTTGTGGGCTGGGGATCGACACCGAGCCGATACCCGTGAGCGTAAACCGCAAGCTGCCGACGTTCTCGACGTCATTGCCGATCACGTTGAGCCCGGAGCTCGGCTTGACCTTGATCGTCTCGTTGCCGCCGATGTTCTCGCTGCGATCTTTCTTGATCGTCTCCGAGTAGTTCTTCTGGACGTCCTTCGTCTCGTTGCCGCCGACGCTCACGTGCTGACTCTTCTCGACCACCCGGTCCACGCCGTTTTTGACCAGGTGAGTTTGGTTGGCGAGGACCTTCTCGGTCTTGTTGTTCTCGACCACGTTCACGAGATCGCGTTGGGCATGCCAATCCATGCGCATGGCACCTGCCGAGTCGTCCATCCTGAGCTCGTTGAAGCCGTTCTTGCCGGGGTAAGACTCGGTCTTCACCGTCATCATGTTCATGTGACCCGGCTGACCGTAGGTCGGCATCATCTGGCCATTGATGTTGCGCGCCAGCGCGACCGGCCTCTCCGGGTCGCCGTCGATATAGCCGACGTTCACCTCCCAGCCGACGCGCGCCAGCACCATCGAGGAGCTCGTCTCTTGGCACATCCGAATCCAACGCGAGTCCTCGTCGGTGCCTTTGGCCTCGCGGTCCCAATGAAACTCGACTTTGGCGCGCCCATACTGGTCGGTGTGAATCTCTTCGCCGATCGGACCGCGCACGATCGCCGTGTGATTGCCTTGAATGATCGGCCGCGGAGTCGCGAGCAGCGGCCGATAGGGCACTTCCGCGGGGATCGCGAAGAACTCGTTCTCGTACTCTCCCTTGGCGTCGGACGCGTGCGAGGACACGAAATGGTGGCTCACCCGCAAGAGCAGGTAGTCACCGCTGAAGCTGATGGCCTCGGCGTGGTCGAACGTGAAGCGGCGCGAGGACCTGAACCACGGCACGCTGCTGGTGCCTCGTGCGTGCTTTTTGGTGGCGGTCAGCGCTTCCATCCGCAGCCGCGCGAGCGTGGCGCCCGCGTCGAGGTCGCGATACCCGGTCGGGTAGTCGTACACGTCGAGGTCTCTGTCGCGGGGGCCTGGTGCGCTCTTCAATAGGCTCGTAGCCGGCTTCTTGAAGTCGTGATCGTTCACGGTGGCGCGGCCCGGCGCCAAGGTCACGCCGCGTGTGAAGGAGGTGACCCCCACGCGGCCGTCGGCCATTGCGCCTTCTGTTTCGTGCAGCTGATAGAGGCTGGTGCCGGCCACGGGAGGCTCGGCAGTCGAGTCGTCCGCCAGCACCATCGTGCCGTCGTCGTCGAAGTAGTAGTAGATGCCTTCGAACTCGAGCAGGCGTGACACGAACGCGAAGTGCGTCTCGCGATACTGCACACAAAAGGGTCGCGAGTCGGTCTTGCGAGCGTTCTGCCAACGGTGGGCAACGCCATTTTCGCCGAGCAGCTTGCTGACAATCTCTTCTGTCGGCTGATCGCGAAATTTTCGCGTGTTCATGCCGAAGCGCGAGAACCAGAACGCCGGAAACAGCTCGAGCACGTAGCGAAGGGAGTTGTCGGCGAGCCCGACGAACGTGGCGCGTCCGAGCTTGCGCGTGAAGCGGCGAACCTCGAGGCCGTCGATGGTGACGACCACGCTCGCGTCGCCCTCGAGCAATGGTTCGAAGTCGACGTCGACGAACGTCTGCACCTCGGCCGTGACGCTGCCGCAGTCGCTCAACGCCTCGATGACGTCGCACACGAGCACGCGAAACGTTTGCCCATCGATCTCGAGAGCGAGGTCTATCCGCCCGGTTTCGATCAGCCCTTCGAACGCCATTGCGACACCACCTTCCGTCTCACGCCGTCTTCTTCGCCAAGTCTTCTTCCAGCACTTCTGCTGGCATCGCCCCGTCGCTCTTCACCAGCATGCGCTCGAAGAGCTCCCATTTTCTGGGTAGCAACACACTCGCTCGCCATGACAGCTCGACGATACGTTCGTCGGCATCGAAGAGCACGCTGTCGAGGTGGGTCTTGATCGGCCGCGGCTCTTCGCCGGTGAAGCGTGCCTCGAAGGACACTGCGTATTTCGGCAGACGAAACTTCCAAAGCCCCTCGGCGATCACGCCACCCACCTCGATGGGGTCGTCGGGCAAGAGAGCCTTTTCGCTGTGTAGACCGCCGACCGCCCAGTTGTTGTGGCGCACGTCGAAGTTGCGCGGCCGAACTGGCGCGCGATTTTTTGCCCACGCTTCGTCGTGCGTGCCCGCTCGGCTGCGCCGCGGCTCCCAGTTGGCAGGCACCGGGGCGAAGCAACCCTCCGAGGGGGCCTGCGCAACACCGCTCACCGGGTCGACCACCGGCTCGAGGCAATGTGCCTGTTTGCCGACCAAGCTCTGCGGGTCGAGCGCGAAGCCGCGACCCACCGGGTTCTCCGCGAGCTCTTCCTCGATCGAACCAGCTTTGTTCGCCCGATCGCGGCCACCGAAACAAGCTGCGTGATTGAGCGCCGTGGGCATCAGCGCGGCCGCCGCACCCGGCACGACGCCCTTCCAGTCGGGGATGAAGGCGCGCTTGCCGCTGACTTGGACGACCTTGCGCAGCGGTCCCATCGTGAGCCACGCCAGCTGGCGTTCGACAGCCTTGCCACGCGGCGGGTGGGCCGTACCGACCAAGCCGACGTCGGTGCCCGGCTTGTCGTCCACGAGATCACCCGGGTACAGCACACCGCCTGAGCCGTCGGGAATGTCCGACCAGCGCACGGGGCGGAAGCTGAGTCGAACGCGCGTGCTCGAGCCGACCGGCAACGCGAGATACGCGACCTTCGCCACGATCACGGCGACGTCGTTGCCGTGGCGATCGAGCGCGGCCTCCGCACGCACCGTCGCCCAGCTCTCGTTCACGCAGCGCAGGTTGAAATCCAAGAGTCCCTTCCGAAAGCGTTGCGCGCGGCATACGCGCCACGGGCCATGATGGTCGCAGAGACGCCAGGCCTGGGAACCGGATCTCTGTGATCCCAGTCGCGGTCACCACATCTCCTACATCGGCTGCTCGCACCTTCAGCGGCTCCCCAGAAATCGCGCACCGCCTCAGGTTTCCGCCTGCACGTGCCGTCCGTTTTCTTCGGGTGTTGCTCGAAGGCAGACCCAACGGAGGAGCTCGTGACGAACCGAACATGGAGTGGATTGGCTGTGGCGCTGGTTTTCGTGAGCGCAGCTCAAGCTGGATGTGGCTTCTTCGACAGCGCCTACACCCCGGGCTTCGATGAAGTGGTCGACAGCGAAGAGGGCGGCGCCCCAGGCGAGGGCGAAGGCGAACCGAGCTCTCCGGAAGCGATCGGCGTCGGCTCCGAGAGCGTCGTGAAGCTGCCGTTCAGCAGTCCCTCCGTGTGCGGTGATGGCATCGCAGAGCCGGGTGAGCCGTGCGACGACGGCGACGTCGACGGCGGCGACGGTTGCGCCGCGGGCTGTCAAATCGAGTCAGGCTACGCTTGCGTCACCGGAAGCGACGGCGGCAGCATCTGCAGCGACCTCGACGAGTGCGCGCTGGGCACCGGCACGTGTGTCGCCAACGCTGTGTGCTCGAACCTGCCTGGCTCGTACGGGTGCGCCTGCGCTGCCGGCCTCGAAAGCACCTCCGTGACTGCGCTCGACTGCGTCGACATCGACGAGTGCGCACTGCCGGGCGCCGGCGGCTGCGACTCGACAGCGACCTGTCACAACTCCTTCGGCGGCCACGTATGTAAATGCAACGCCGGCTACGAAGGCGACGGCGTCGAATGCAGCGACAGCGACGAATGCGCGCTGAACAGCGACAACTGCGCCGAAAACGCCAAGTGTATCAACACCCCCGGAAACTTCGAGTGCGTGTGCCAGGACGGCTACGGCGGAGACGGCCTCGAGTGCCGCGAGATCGACGAATGCGAGACGGGCGATCACGACTGCGCCGCCTCCGAGACATGCCGAAACTACCCGGGCTCGTTCGCGTGTATCCCGAACGGCCAGCAGCTCAATTGAGCCGCAACATGCGGCCGACGATCTTGTGCACCGACTCGGCGCGCGAAAGAATGCGCTCGGCGTAGGTCTCGACTTCGCCGACTGCCCGTAGCGCGATCGCTGCCACGCCGGAGCTCATCGCGATCTCCTGAGTGGCTTTCAGCTCGATGCGATCGGCCTCCAGCGTGATGGTCTCCATCTTGTCGACGCCTGGCGTCGGCTGCGTACGCAGCGCACCGACGATCACGTAGCTGCCGCCGCGTTCTTCGATCAACACCGGCTCGCCGCGCTGTTCCGCGGTGCGCAGCACGGCGACGTGCACGGTCGGGTCGACCGACGCTGCAACGATGCGCCCCGCGACGGTGATCTCCGCCTTGCCTTCGGCGTCGACGGACATGATACGGCCGAGCCCCAAGGCTGTTAGCCGCGGCGGCGCCGCCTCGATCGGCAGCGCAGCCGACACGGCGAGATCCGACAGGTCGGTGGGCAGCGCGCTCGCGGCCGACCTCTCTTCCATGGACTCTCGCATCGACTCTTCCCGAGTTTCGGTCGCGGCTTCGGCTGAGCGGTTGTTCGATGGCGCCATGCTGCTATTTCGCCAGGCTATCAGCTGGCGCGAGGTGGGACATGCGAGAACATCAACATGTATGCTAGGCATTTGCAGATGCCAGCCGAAAGCAAGAAAGAGCGGCCAGAGCGCGTCTTGACCGACGAGAGCCTGCGCACCGAAAGGGAGAAGACGGATCAGGCGCTGGCAGACAACCAGTCGGCTACCGAGGAGGACACCGACGACGTCATCCGTCGAGCGCGCGAAAAGGCGGACGCTGTCCTCGAGGCTGCTCGCGAACGGGCGGACGAGCAACTGGAGCACGCTGCTGCGCAAGTCGGTACGCTGGCCGCCGTCGCGCGAGAGCGCGCGCTCGCAGATGGGGTCCTTCGCAACACGCGCGCGTCACAGGATGAGGGTCTCCGCATCCAACGCGAAGAGCACGCCAAAATCTTGGCGCGGCTACTGCCGCTCGAGCGCGAAACCACGGATCGCTATCTGCTGACCGAGCGTGTTCGCGCCGACGATGCGCTCGCCCACCGTGACGATTTTCTGAACATCGTAAGCCACGATCTGCGCAATCTGCTCTCGGGCATCGTCCTCAGCACGTCACTGATGTCGGACGGCCCAGGCGCAGCGGACGCAGGCGCGAGCACGCGATTCTTCGCGGAACGCATTCAACGCTACGCCGCACGGATGAACCGCCTAATCGGAGACTTGGTGGACGTCGGCAGCATCGACGCTGGCTCCCTCGCCGTCGTACGTTTGCGCGGCGACCTGAGCGGCTCTGTGACAGAGGCGCTGGAGACGTTTCGCGCCGCTGCGTCTGCCAAGGGCCTCTCGTTGGAGATCGAGCAACTTGACCAGCCATTACTCGCGGACTTCGACCACGACAGAATACTCCAGGTTCTCGCGAACCTCATTGCCAACGCCGTCAAGTTCTCGGAGAGGGGGCCCATCCGCATGCGCGGAGAGGTTATCGACGACGCGGTGCTGTTCACCATTCGAGACAACGGCAGCGGGATCCCCGAAAGCATGCTCGAGTCCGTGTTCGAACGCTTCTGGCAGGTCGGAAAGAACGATCGCAGGGGCATGGGCCTCGGCCTCTACATCTCGCGCTGCATCATCGAGGCTCATGACGGGACAATCTGGGCGGAAAGCACGCCCGGACAAGGGAGCCAATTTTGCTTCAGGATTCCGGCCGCGAGGCCGTGATCGAAGATCGCCAGCAAGACGGGGTCGTGTCTGTGCACTCGACACCACTCCGCCACTCGGCGTAGCCCGCGGCTGAACCGGTCCTTCGCCGCAGCGGCGCATTTGCGCTCGGTATCGGTGGGGGCGCCGCGCTCGCATGGCTGCCACGCACCCCTGGCCACTATGTTCGTGAAGCGCTACTCGTCGTCTTCGCTCTCCGGAAGGCGGTCGCACTCCGCCCAGAGAGCGTCCAGATCGATTGAGAGCCCTTCGCAGCCGGGCAACCCTTCGCAACCAGGCAAGGGGTGGACGCCTTCGGCGGCCGAAAGTGCGACGGCAGGGTCGGCCTTTCCCGCGAGACGGTGGACCTCGAAAGTGCGCGCGATCGGATCGACGATCCAGTAGTGCTCGACGCCGAACGTCGCATACTCCGACAGCTTGTACACCCGGTCGCGGCGCACGTCGCGTGGGGTACCCGTTGTTGATCGCGATGTCGTCAGCGAAGCTGTTTGCGACAGCCGCGATGAAGCCGCCAACCCAACGAGTAGCGCGATCCGCTAGCCTGTTCGTGTGGTCGGCCGATTCTGTGTCCCGCTGTGGGTGCTGCTCGCGGCCTCCTGCAGCACTCAAGAAGCCACCAACGCGGCTGTGGGTGCGGCTGTCGGCGTCGCCGGCGCCGCCGTGAGTCGCGCAACAGGCGGCTGCTATGCCAATTGCCAGGACGGCACGGTGTGTAACCCCAACACAGGCCTGTGCGATCGGACTTACGAGGTGCCCCTGCGCCCTGACGCGCTGCCGGCCCCGACGCTGAGCGAGCGTTGCGCGATGTATCGACGAGACCGCATCGAGGAGCGCAATCGTGGCATCGGCGATCAACACCCCGCCATGCTGACGCTCAACAAGGTGCTCGAACGCTGCGATGGGCTGCTCGCAAGTCAAGACCCCGTTGATCGCGCGTGCGGCGTGTTCGAGCTCGAGCTCACCGCGCTGGAGAGCGAGGGCATGGGCCCGAAGCACCCGGAAGTGCGGACCCAGACCGAGCTGTGGGCCAGCTGCAAGACCGAGGCTGCCGCGGGGTCGCGCTGAAAAGGAGGCCAATCTGGGCGGCACGCGAGTTGTAAGCTGACGAGGCCAGCGTGTCCTTCTTCCAACGCCCCGTCGTTCGTATCGGGATCCATCTCGCTTTTGCGGGTCTCGGCGTACTTGCGGTCGTCTTGCTGGTCCGCCACGTAGGGGCAAAACGCCTCGCCGAGACGATCGCGGACATGGCGCCGTTCATTGCCGTCGCCTTCGCGCTCGAGGGCTTGCGAATATGCAGCGATACGCTCCGCATGCGCCTGCTCTATTCGCAAGGCGGCCATGTCATTCGGTACTTCACCTTGCTGAGGGTCCAGCTTGCGGCGTACCCGGTGAATTTGCTGGTGCCTGCCGGCGGCGCAGCCAGCGAGGCCTACAAGGTCGCCGTCTTGAAAGACGTGGTCGGGGTTCCGTTGGCGACCGCGGTCGCCACCATCACGCAGTCGCTGGTATTGATCGCCGGCGCCATCATTTCCATCCCCTGCATCTTTGCCGCGGTGGCAGTCTGGGGGTTTCACGGCCTGACGGTGGCGGTCATCGTGCAAGCGGGGGTCTCTTTGGCGCTCGGCGGCGCGATCCTCGGGGGCGCGCGCTACCGCGGCGTGGGCCGCTTCATTGCACGTGTGGTGCGCCGCTTCTCCAAACGCGGCGCGCTCGCGATCGAAAAGGCCCAAGAAGTCGTCGTCAGCTCTCCGCCCGTACCGCTGCGCGCACTCGGCGCCGCTGTGCTCAGCCGCGTGTTCCAAGGCGTACAGCTCGCCGTGCTCGCGCTGGGTGCAGGTGCAGCCATGGGCATCGTGCCTGCGTTCCTGGCGCTCGCCGTGCAGCTGGTCGGCGGCGCGGCGGGCGACCTGCTGCCAGCGCAGATTGGCGCCACCGACGGTGCGTTCGCCATCGCAGCCGAGCCGCTCGGTATCGATCTGCCGCATGCGCTGTCGATCGCCATTGCCATGCACGTCGTACAGCTCAGCTGGGCGCTGCTGGGCTTTCTCGGTCGACTGATTGCGCCCAAACACGAAAGCCAACCTGTTTCCCCGGCTGAGATTTCGCTGCTTCAGCGCGACGCATTGGAGTAGCGCAACGCGCACAACGACGCGCAAACGGTCCAATGAGCGCGCTCTGCGACTCAGAACACCCTTCCGTGACTCAACCGCAGCGGCGCGGGCCGACCAGGGCTGCGGGATGGGCCAATGAGGACGCTCTGCGACTCAGAACACCCTTCCGTGGCTTGCCGAGGTAGAGGCCCAGTGTGGAGTGTCGAGCTTCACGCCTGCGCCCCCCTGCGAGCGACGAAGAGCACATTGGAGAAGGGCGTCTTGCCCCATGCCGGTCGCACTTCTACGACGAGCCCCGCCGCCTCGAGCAGCGCAGTGATCTCGGTGGCCGCTCGAAATTTCACGCGCTCGCCGCGGTTGAAGCGCAGGAAGGTGAACACCTTCTCTTCGAGCCAGGTGGTGGTGCTGCGCCAGCCGCGCTCGGTATCTGCCTCACGAACCAGCAAGCGCCCGCCGGGTCGCACCGCCGCCGCGGCGCGCTTCAAGATCGCGTCCTGCTCTTCGATCGTGAAGTAGTGGAGCAGATCGATCAGCATCACTGTGTCGGCGGTTGCGACAAGAGCTGCACGCGCGTCGCTCTGCCACAGCTCGATCGGCAATGCCGGCGCCACCTTTGCAGCGCGCTGCCCATCGGCCACCTTCTTTTCATCCCAATCGAAGCCGCTGGCCTTGCTGGCGCGCCCGAGCTCGACCAACAAGATCGGCAGCTGCCCGCGGCCGGTGCCGATGTCGCAAATTTCACCGAGTGCACCGTCGCCATTGCCTTCGATGTCGGCGATGAGCTTTGCGATCGGGTCCATCAAGAGTTTTATGCGGACGTAGTTGAACTGCGCTTTGGCGGACGGGCTTGCATCGCTGGGCGGTACGTAGCGACGCGCCACGTGCTCGACCGCGACGACCCAAGCGGGTGCGCTCGCTGGCAAAACATAACGGGGCGCCACGCCGACGCCGAAGATGCGGCGCTTGGCGACCGTGATGGCCCACGCCAGCGGGCCGAGCACCGCCGCGGCGATCAAGCCGACGAGAGGCGCACCCACGAGCAAAAACTTGGGAAACGACTTGAGCGCCTCCCACAGCTCGACTCGATTCGACAGCGGCGGCACCTCCCCGAGCAGCACGTAGGCGCCGAGCTGCACCTCTGCGGTGAACAAGAACGGAGCCAGCAGCGGGTTGGAAATGTTCGCCGCGAGGTAGCAAAGTGCCCCATCGAGGCGAAGCCGCAGGCACAGCAAGAGCACGATCGGCAGGTGCAGACCATAGAGCGGCAAGCAGCCGATGAAGGCACCGAGGCCGACCGAGACGGCGATTCGCGCCGGAGAAAGGTCGCCACCGCGGATGTCGCACCACACCCGCCGCAGCTCCTCGCGCAGGAACGAGAAGGCCTTTGCGGGCGGCTTTTCGCCGTGATCAGCGTGATCGCGGCTCTGCTCGGAGGAGGAGGGAGGGTGCGGCAAAGGTGTACGTCTCCTCACTACCCGCACCACGGCCGCGCCGGGAGGGCTTGCAGCGGGAAAGATGCTCCCGTCTCATGGAGCTTGGTCGAAGAAGCGCTGGGTGCGACTCTTGCCAACAAGGACCTTATGAAGCTCGGCTTGGTCTCCTTCGTGATCGTGAGCGCTTGCAGCTTCGGCTGCAACGGCGTCGGTCGCCAGGTGCGCACGACAGTCGACCGCTACGAGGTCGGCAACTACAACGCCGCGGCGCGCGCTTGCTACGACGTCTCCGACGCCGAAGAGGACATGAATGACAAGGCACGCGTGCGCTACCTGGTGCACTGCGGCCTCGCGCACTTCCATCTCGGCAACCAGGGTGAAGCGCTCGACTACTTGAAGCAAGGCGTGCGCGAGTACGCCAATAACCGCCGAGGTAACTGGCTCAAGCCCGGCATCGTCGACGAGGCTTACAAAGCGCTCGACGAGCTCGAAGGACGATTCGGCGAGCAGAACCGGGTCCCCAGCCGCGTCTCGCGACCGTCAGCGCCGATCGCGACGCCTGAGCCCGAAGCCGAAGAGCTGTAGCCCCGCGTTCGAGTTGCGTCCGAGAGGCGCGCAACGCGATGCAGGTTGCACCGCGCGCCCCAGAAATGGCCGAAAGACCGCCCTTCCTGCGCGGCACGCAGCGTGCTGTCGTGCGAGCCATGCAACAGAACCCCTACCAAGCGCTGTACAACCCGCCGCAGGGCTATCCGCAAGGGCAGCAGGGCAACATGGGCTACCAGCAGCCGATGATCGCGCAGGGCGACTACGAGTTCAGCAGCGACGAGAACGCGGTGATCGGCTCCACCGCATCTTGGACTCGCGGTGCTGGCATCATTCAGATCGTCGTCGGCGCGCTCGCCGCGATCGGGGGCATACTGGGTCTGGCCTCGGGCAACCCGGGCTCGCTCGTGAACCTCATCGCCGCGGCGGTGTGTCTCTCGGTCGGCATCGCGCTGACGTCTGCCGGCGGCAGCCTGAATCGAGTCGTCATCACCGAAGGCGGCGACATCATGCACATGATGCAAGCGATGCGCTCTTACCAGCGTGCCTTCAAGGTGCAGGTCATCACGGTGATCCTCGCCATCGTGCTCGGGGTGATCCTCGCAATGGCGGTGTCTGCCTCGGCTCGCTGAGCCTCCGCTGTCAGGCGCGACGCCTTTCACGTGACAGTGCAGCTTCACGCCGACGAGCCCGAGCGCCTTGGCTTCGCGCAACACCTCGACAGCATCGGGCTCGCCTGGCAACACAGTGCCGAAGCCCAACATGCGCGGCTCACTCTTCGCCAGCTCGCCAACGAACTGATTGAGCGCGCGGCTCATGCCCGGCTTGTGTGCGTAGTGCAGCGCGATCACGCGCGACACACCGCGGTCGAGCAAGAAGCGCACGGTCTCTGGCGCGCACAACTTGTAGCGAATCGGCCACGCGTGTGCCTCGAACCAACGCCAGAGCGCATCGAACACCGGGTCCGGAAACACATGCACGTGCCCATCGACGATGGAGGGCAACCCTTCGGCGACCCGTGCTCCCAGGAAATTGTTGCCGCAGCGGCGCGCGAGACCCGGGACAGTCGCCAGCGACGGTGCTAGTGTCCGCCGCATCCGGGGAGTCGCACAGTCCGGTAGTGCACGAGCTTTGGGTGCTCGTTGTCGTGGGTTCAAATCCCACCTCCCCGACTACTCTGTCGGACTCTGCCCATGCAGAGGCGGGTAACAAGGGCGAAACGCGAGACTAGCGGCGCTGTTGCCCACCCGGCGCCCAGCTCGTCTGGGCGCCCCCACCCAGTCTTCCTGAGCAGGCTGATGGCGCGGTGCAGATCGCTCGCCGTCGCGTGGACGTAGCGCTCGGTCACCAAGAGCGAGCTGTGACCGGCCAGCATGCGCACGGCCTCGACCGAAGCGCCGCGCCGAACCAGCCGCGTCAGGAAGCTGTGCCGCAGCGAGTGGAAGGACCGCTCCTGCAGCCCGAGCTTGCGCAAGAGGCGCTTCAGCCGACGCAGCACGTCCTGCCTGCGCGGCGTCTCGCCGGTGTCCGTGCGCACCACCCAACCAGCCCGCGTCCGCCCTTCGGGCGGTCGACCCGCCTGCCCTTGTTCTTGCCGCCCCATTGCCGGACCAAGCAGCTTCGCCGATCTCGAGACTTTCGCTGCCAGGATTGGGTAGCCATTCTCTTTCAGGCGAGGGCTGCCCACCTCAGTCTGGAAGCGGCGCGCGGTAGAGATCATCCACGTCGAGCGACACGTCCAAGGCTTCGATGTGAAGCTCGCCCTGCACACGCTCGTGAAGCTCCCAGGTGCCATCTGCGCGCTTGGCAAACAGCTCGAGCCCGGGCTCCTCTTGGCGCACGAAGATCACCGCCTTCAGTGAAGGCAGTCCCCGATAGTGGGCAAACTTGGCCCCGCGATCGTAGGCCTCGGTAGAGCCGCTCAGCACCTCGACCACCAGCACCGGGTTGATCAAGCTGTGAGGGTCTTCGTCGTCCGCCTCCAGCGGACCACAGACCACGGACAGGTCTGCTCGCCCGGATCCGCACTTTCACGTCGGAGCTGAAGATCTGGCACGGGCGGTCTCGCAGCGCGACACCCAGCGCCGCTGCGACACGCGCCGTGAGCGCCCCGTGACGCAGCGACCCACCAGCCATCGCCACAACGATGCCGTCGTGCCACTCATGACGCTCTTCGGAAGCCGATTCTTGCGCGGCGTAGGTCGCGTAGCTCACGAACGGGTGCTGCAGAGCCATTTCGAGAGCCTAGCAACAGTCGGCTGGCGAGGCGACGCACGATCGGTGGCCGTCACGAGCCGCCGACGATAACCTCGGCGGCAATCACCACTACGGCACCGTGAAGGGCCGTCAGATGCTCGCGAGCCGCGCCCAGCTATCGTCGGCGTGGGAGGGTACGGAAGCAGATGGCGTCAGCCCAGCGACCACAGCGGACTGGCGATGTCGATCACCGAAATGGGCCAGCTCAGCAGGTGAGCTTTGCTCAAAGCCAGCTACACCGCCGACTTTCGCATTGATTGGCGGCGGCTCCGTTAAGGGCGCAAGCTCGACCACCGCGCCACCTCGGGCCAGGATCTTGGTCTTGTCGCTGGCGGTCAGGGCGGGTCGGCTGTTCACGACCACGGCCAGGTCTTTGGCGAGCAGCGGCGCAGTCTGGTCCGCAGCCCAGTAGATGGCATCCCAGATGTCGCTCATCGGGTTGCCGAACACCCCGCCACCAATCAGCGTCAGCAGCACCGTCGACTTCCCGAGGTCCGCAGCGGCGAGCAACGTTCCGAGATAGGCGACGCGGAGGAGCTGGCGACGAACTCGGGCGAGCTCCTGGGAGCCGTCATCCCGCCCGTAGCCGCCGAGCGCGATCGTCGAGGTGAGCACCTGCGCGATCCTCCCGTGCCCGACGACGGGGCCGCTCCAATCGTGGCCGAAGACCACGTCGATCTCGTCGTGCACGCCAACGCGGGCGAGATCGAAACGCTCTTCGAGTGCGTCGGCAAAGGCCCCTTTCTCCCGCACCTCGGAGGCCTGCAGATAGCCGCACTTCACCCGGGCAATGGTGTCACCAAAGACGTCCTTCAGCAGGTTGAGGCAGCGCGCTTCCGTCTGCACGAAGCGCGAGCCGTCGTCCGCAGGCGCCTGGTAATGGCGCAAAAACGTTCCGGGAAAGGCCGATACGGAAGCGCGGGGGCCCTGCGTGCAGTCGTGCAGGTAGTCCCGCACCGGCACGACGCAAGCGTCTGGTGCCTCGAGGCAGTCGAACTGGGAGGCGACTTGAAACAGCTCTCCTTCGCCAGCAGTGCCCTGCAGGGTGCCGATGTCGCTCAGCCGGTGGGTGCCGGTCAGCGCCGAGAGGGTGAGGCGACCCGCGCCGTGCGGCCGCGACTGAAGGCGCCCGCGAAGCTCGCCAAGCGTCGGCGTCGTGAACGTGCCTGCTGCATAGCTGCGGCCCGCGGCCTTCAGGGTGGCGACACCATCGGCGAAGCTGAAGCAAGCCTCCGGCGCGGCGCTCACTTCGCGTTCGATCGCCTCCAGCAGACTGTCGACCTTGCCCTTGTCGGCTTCGCCTCTTCCCAGCGCGCAAGCCTCGAGCTCCGCCCGATCACCGGCCGGGCCGAAGAGCGTCCGGAACCAACCCGCAACTGGAGCCCCGCCATTGCGACGGGTTATCGAGGCCGCGGCAGTGGCTGGCGCGGTTTGCGCGATATAGGCCCTTTGCGCGCTGTTCTCGGGGCACAGAGGGTCGCGCACCTCGGCGAGCATCGCCAAGACGTCCGCGAGCGGAAGCCCGCGCCGCATCAGGTAGCAACCAGCAATGGTTCCTGTGCGCCCGAGACCGCCCATGCAGTGAATGACGATGCGCTTACCCTCAGCCACACGAGCCTCGATCTGCTCGAGCAGCGCGTCGACTGTGGCGCGATCTTCCGGGATGTGGCCGTCCGCGATCGGCAGCCGAAGGACCTCGAGGCCTGCCGCTGCGGCCCTGGGGTAGAGGTCGGCGAGCGCCCTCTTCAGCTCCCGCTCCTCGAGCAGGCCAACCAGGACCGTAACGCCCGCGGCGACGAGGGCTTGCAGATCGGCGTCGAGGTCGCGCGCCCAACGATAGCCCCTCGTCGACTCTCGGTGCTGGCCCGGAGCCAGCGTCAGCCCGATGCGATCATGGGGCGAAAGCAGCCAGGCCACCTGGAGCGGATGCGAAGCGGAAGTCCGAATGTCGTCAGGCATTCGAGGAGCTTATCGGATGCTCGGGATTGGGACGGGGTGAGCTTGACAATCATCCGCTACGGACGGTGCGCAGCTGTTTCTGGAGCTCTGTGCGGACCTCGGACCAGGGGCGGTCGGGAGTGGTGTTCGAGCGAGCTTCCTCGAGCCGTTCGTTGATGATCGCAAGCTGCCAATCATGCACAGGCACGTCTTCGGGCTTTTCGGCGATGAGGTCCCCACAACGCTTGCACGCAGGCGATCTTCTCCTCGACCGAGAGCTTCGAGAACCCCGGCGGCGGCGTGATCGTGTGAGGCATCGGAGAGATTCTACGAGATCGCTCAGCAAGGCGCTCCCATCTCGATTGAGCCGAACGCCGTTGAACGCAAGGCTGTCGTCGATCAGTGGTTCGAGAGCCTCCTTCGAGCGCTGGTTCAGAGCCGTCTCCCAGGCGAGGAGCTTCGCGGTGGTCGTGTTCAGGTAGACGGCGTTCTTGGTTCGCGCACCGTCTTCTCAAAAGCGATAGATGCCGATGACGACCATCTGACCATCCGCCATCGGGAGAGAACTCCGCCCGAGTACTGCAGAAATTCGAAGGAGGGCGTGCGAGACCCGAGGCTTGATGGTCCACATGACCCCGCCGTGCTCATCCTCCGGCACAACCTGGAAGCGACGTACTTTTCGGGTCTCGGTCAGTCGTGCTCGACGGCGAGCGCAGAGCTGGGCTAGGAAGACGCGGATGGAAGAGGCGCCCGAGCCGTCAATCGCGGAGACCCGCCAGTGGCTCGTCGACGAATCCCGCGGCAGGTTCGGCAGCATTCCGGAAGAATTGATCGCCGACCAAATCCTGGAGGTGACCCGCGACGCGGATTTCCCGGTTCGGCGGGCGGCGCACGAGGCGCTCCTCCGCCGCATGAAGAACGCCGTGGACGAGGGCCTCAAGGTCGGCCAGGCACCGCGCGGAGGCATCGGGGCCTACGTTGTGTCGAGGCGGCCACCCGCAGGAAGCCGGGCAGCGCGGGCCCAGGAACGACGCCCGTATGACGTGCTGCTGGAAGCCGTCGCGCCAGCTCGTGGCGAGTGCGGTTGTCCTGACTATCTCAAGGGCTCACTCGGCCTCTGCAAGCATCTCCTCGTCGCGCTCGACTACGTCTTCCAGACGCCAGGTCGTCGCGATCGGGCGATCGCGGAGCAGAAGCGGGCGCTGCCCGAAAGCGCCGCTACCTTGCATTGGGATCCGTGGGTGCCCCTTCGTGGGGCGAGCGACAGGCTGCTCGGCCTCCGCTATAAGCCCAACACTCGCGCCATCTCGGCCGGTCGGTGGACACGCGATGGCCTGCCGCACGCCGCCGACTTGGCGGATCCGCGCCGGCGAATGCAGCTTCTTCGTACGACGGTCGCTCTCACCATGCCCAGTAAGGGCAAAGCAGCCAAGGTTCTGGCAGGCCCTGGCGTGCGAGCGCTGCTCGTCGTCGAGCTCGAGATCGCAGAGCGCGAGGACGCCTGCCTGCGCGCGAGCCGGCGCGCAGCGCTCCGACTCGCGAACCTGCGGCGCCCGCTATACCCGTACCAGCGAGAAGGCGTGATGCGATTTCTCGAGCGCGGTCGTCTGCTCCTCGCCGACGACATGGGTCTCGGAAAGACGACGCAGGCGATCGCCGCTTGCCACGCACTCTACCATTCCAAGGCGATCGAGCGTGGGCTCGTGATCGCGCCCGCGAGCCTCAAGACTCAATGGCTGCGTGAATGGCAAATGACCACGGATGTTCCTGCGCTCGTGGTGGACGCCACGCCCGACGAGCGGCGCGCGATGTATCGCGCTGCAGACGTCGGCTTCCTCATCGTCAACTACGAGCTGCTGTTCCGCGATTTCGAGGACTTGTTGCCGTGGTCTCGCCAAATAGTGGTGGTCGACGAGGCGCAGAAGATCAAGAACTACGCGACCAAGTCCGCGGCTCATGTGAAGGCCCTCCCCGCCGAGCGCCGGCTCGTGCTCACCGGCACACCGATGGAGAATCGTGTCGAAGAGCTGGCGTCGCTCCTCGATTGGGTCGACGACCGGGCCATGTCGCCGAAATGGCGCCTGCAAGCGTGGCACAGCGTTCAAGATTCGACGGCAACGCGCGCGCGCACCGGTGCGCGGAACCTCGACACACTGCGCCAGCGCATGAGCACCTGCACCCTGCGACGAGCTCGCGCCGAGGTGCTGACCCAGCTCCCGAAACGCACCGATACGACGATTCCGGTCGCGCTCACGCCCGCGCAGGCGGATGCGCACGAAGAGCTGAATCAGCCAATTGCCCAGCTCGCACAAATGGCCCGCAACAGGCCTTTGACCCCGCCGCAGTTCCTCCGTCTGATGCAGCTCCTTGCTCAGCAACGGATGATCGCCAATGGCCTCGGCCAGGTGCGCTTCGACGCACTTTGGCCAGGTCTCGAAGGCCGCCCGCCTTCTCGCGCATTGCTCGAAGGGCTCTTCTCGCCCAAGCTGGACGAGATCCGCACGTTGATAGAGGCCCTCGTCTGCGACCAGGGCCGAAAGGTCGTGGTTTTCAGCCAATGGCGGCGCATGCTCCGGCTCGCAGCGTGGGCGGTCTCGGACATCCTCGCTCGTGTCGGTCATCGCAGCATGTTCTTCACAGGTGCCGAATCTCAACGCCTGCGAACGCAGACGCTCGTCGATTTTCACGACGACCCGAGTGCGACGGTTCTGTTCCTGAGCGACGCGGGCGGTGTCGGTCTCAACCTGCAGCGCGCCGCGAGCGCGTGCATCAACATCGAGCTCCCGTGGAACCCGGCTGTGCTCGAGCAGCGCATTGGTCGCATCTACCGGCTCGGGCAGACCAGGCCGATCGAGGTCTACAACCTCGTGTCGCAGGGGAGCATCGAACAGCGTATCGCCGAGCTTGTCGGTGCCAAGAGCCAGCTCTTCAAGGGTCTATTCGACGGCACGAGCGACGAGATCCGCTTCGAGCGCGCGAGCTCCTTCATGTCGGACGTAGAGCGAGTCGTCGGCTTGCCCGTCGCTGGCGCCCCGAGTGCTCTCCTGCGAGCCACCGCGGAGGTCGACTCGAAAGAGGACGACGCGGTGGTCGAGCGTGAGGCCGATGACAGCCTCGAGCGCACAAGCGAGGGCGGCGCCCGCGAGCGCACGCCTGGCGCAGTGCCAGCATCATCGAACGACCTCGCCAGCGCCCTGCGAGGGCTTCGCGTCGAGCGCACGAGCGACGGAGGCCTTCGCATCGAGGCGCCACGCGAGTCCGCGGCTGCGCTGAGCGCGGTATTCGAGACGATGAGCCGGCTGTTGCGGGACGCACAGGGCTGACGGACCACCGCGCAGGGATCCGGCGCGGAGGGTCGAGCACTACCTTTTGAAGTGTATGCATCGCGAATGTGGGTGCATTCAACATCACGCGCGACGCGAACGCATTTCGTGTCGTCGACGGCCAGGGCATCATGCGCGTGTTGCTGCAGACGCGCTCCGAAGCTTCGCGCTACATGCTCGGGCTGGTTCAGGACAGGTTCGGCAATCGCATTCAGATCGAGGCGGACGATGGCGGCCTCCCGCTCACGATCGTCGACTCCGGCGTTCGCGTCATCCGCACGACCCGCGACGCGAACCGGCGGATCACCGGCTTTCAAGTGCAACAGCCAGACGGCAGCTGGCTCGGCTGCCAGCGATCGAACACAGCGAGACCGGCGACCTCGTCGGCGTGGTCGACAACCTCGGCCATGGTGCCGTGTTCCGCTACGACGACGCACATCGCCTGACGCAGCGGCGGCTGCGTGGCGCGCCTGAGCTTCTCGCGGACGGCGTCACGAGGGCAAACGGCTTCCTCCAGGTGCGCATCGACTTCGACCGAGATTACGCAGAGGTCACGACCTCACGGCACGAACCATTCTCGAGCGCTCTGCGGTGGCTCTGCTCCTCGTCGATCCTGAGCAGTTGCCGAGCGAGTCGATGATGGACGATTCGCACAGAGCGTGGCGAACGGCGGTGGTCGCAGCGGCCGCCGCCCTGGATCTCCAACTGACCCACGGCGTCGCCGCCAAGCTCGTGAACATGTATCTGAAGGCAGGGCTGGTTGCGGCGGACACCACGACCACCCGCGTGTGCAAGCGCTTCATCCACCCATTGATAGCGTTCTGCTGACCGAGCTGTACAAGCACAACGTAGGCGGCTTGCGCGCGGCCTGGGCGGTGGCGCGCACCGCACGCTGGTCCAAGCTGAGCTCGGAGCAGTACGAGGCGACCATCGCCGCGATTCGTCAGGCTATCGGTCCTGGTAGCCCGCTGTGGCAAATCGAAGAGCATTGGCGCGGCTTCCAGTAGCTGGGCAGGTCGCGCTGAGACTGCAGTATTGGTGGCCGGGCTGCGTACTGGGTGGGATTCAGCGCTTTCCGTCACGACGAGCCGCAGGCTTCGGAGCATGGCGGTGGGGCTTCCGAGATGGCTTGGGTTCACGTTGGGTTTTGACCAAGAGCATCGACCTGACGAAATCCTTGAACGACGGCGAGCGGCTCTCTTCCGCACGTGTGGTGAGCACCACACCCATCGCCTCAGCCCAAGCGACCTTGTTGCCACCGAGATCGTCCACGATCTGACCGAATAGCTCCCAGGAACCGCAGATGCTGTCGGGCTTGTAGGCGCGAGCTTTCTTGAGGTCTGCCTTCGGGAACGCCGCTTTGAGCGCCTTGAGATCGCCCAGGTAGAACGCCTCGGTCTCCTCGACGGCGAGACATACGGTCACTGCGAGATCGGGGGCAACACGGTTCGCCGCCGCTGCGATGTCCCGCGCCAGCTTGGCTGGATCGTCGTCGTCGGCGTCGACCAGCACGACGACATGGAGATTTTTCCTGTCCGTTGATGACGCGTAGCCGCGGAGTTTAGCCGGAAGCTGATCGAGCAGACCGCGTCGCCGCGGGTCAGGCCTATCGTCGGCGTTCTCTGGCAGCGAGCCCTTCCCCTGATGGGGGTGAACTCGAAAATCCTCGGCTTTCAGCAGGCGCGGGACCCAGCGCTCGAGAAGCGCGCTCTCCGAGAGACCCTCGACCAGCACATGCATGGTCATTGCGGCGCGCCGTCATCGAAGTGGTTGCTGTACCAAAGCGAGCCGAGCGGGATCCCTTCGGCACTCAGCGCGCGGATCTCTTCGACGTCGGACGCTCTCAGCGCGCTCGCGTGACCATGGCCGTCCTTCTTGACCAGCCAGACCTGGTCGGGCCGAAGGGCATCCACAAAATAGGGCGAGTGCGTGGTCACCAGGATCTGCGTCGAGTGCTTGAGGCTCTCGGTGCGGCTGGCGAACTGCTGCGCCAGCCGCTCGAGCAGGCGAACGTAGAGCCCGTTTTCTGGCTCTTCGATACCGATGAAAGGTCGCGGGGACGGATCCTCGAGCAGGACCGCGTAGGCCAGCATCTTCAGCGTCCCGTCCGACATGCTCTGTTGATAAAATGGATCCTGATAGCCCTCCTCGTTGAAGCGCAGAAGCAGACGCTTGTCGGCGCTCACCTCGGGCGTGATCTTTTCTAGCCCGGGGATTGCCTTCGCAAGTCGAGCCAAGATGGCTTTGAACTCGGTCGGGTGCTGTCTTTGATAGTACTGAAGCACGTTGCCGATGTTGGACCCGGTTCGATCCAGCCAGCGCTGCGCTCCCGAAGCAGGAAGGATGCGCGCGGCTTCAGGCACAAAGTAGGACAGGTACCATTGCTCGATGTAGCTCCGCAGCGCGACGATGCGAGGGTGCTCCGAGAGATTGCCGAGCGATGCGATACCGAGTTTGTCGAGCTCGGCAAGCTCGACCTTCTGGGCATCCTTCGACTTGGCTTTTTCTACAGCCTGACCAGCCCAAACCTTGCCCTTGCCCTTCTCGAGCTTGAGGAAGTAATAGGGCTTGCCTTTCGTTTCGCCCTTCTGCCGTTGTCGCAGGGTTTCCTTCACGACTGAAGGAACGCCGTCCACAACATCGACGGCCAGCTCATAGACAATTGGCCGCCCGGGGTCGTCGGCATCGAAGAAGATCTCGAACTCCATGGCTCCCGTGGCCGCCTGTGTCCGGAGCCGGTCGATGCCGCCGCGCGCTGGCTTGTCGCAGGCAGCTTCGACCCCTTCCAATAGGCAGTCCGCGACGAAACCGAAGGCGTCGAGCACGGACGACTTGCCCGAGCCGTTCGGACCAATGAGGCAGACGAGCCCGGGAAGCGGATCGCCCTTCGCGTATTCGACCTGACCCAGGCGAAAGTCGGCAAGTGACCGAAAGTTTTTTACGCGAATGCCGAGCAAGCGGGCCATGCGCGGCATTCTGCCCCGTGCCTGACCGGAGAGATATCGATATCCTCGCCAGGCTCTTCTTGTGGGTTGACGCTGCGCCTAGGGGCCGTCGAGCCAGGCGGCAGCGCCCTCGAAATCCAACAAGTAAGCCCCCACCATCTCCACCTGCCACTTCTCCGGCAGCACCCGCTGGAACTTGCTCAACCGGTACTCCGGCACCATCGCGTTGAGCTTCTTCCGCGTCTCCGCGTCCTTCCAGAACGCCTCGTCACGCATGCCGGAGATGACCGCGCGAACGGTCTCATGCGTGACGCCGTCGCCCTGGATGCGGATCGAGAAATTGTCCGGGACGACCTTCCAGCGGCCCTTCCATTCGAGGGCGTACTTCAGTGTCTGGTTGATGCGGCCGCCGGCGAAGGTCCACCAGGTAACGGCGTCGTTGTCGTAGCGAAGCTCGTTATCGGCGCGCTTGAGTAGGTCGCCCAGATCAGCGCGCCACTCCTTCAAGGTCGCCTTGGCGCGATCGTCGAGGAACGGGTACTCCTCGTCGCTCGTGAGCACGGCCTTCATCTCCTGGCAGACCTCGAAGCCCAGGAACTGCGGGAGGAAGCCGCCCCAGCTGGGCTTCTTGCCGCGGGGAGCTGGCCTCACCCGAACCAAGCGCTCGCTGGCGTTGATGTTGACGACCTGCCAGGCGCGGCCACCGAGCAAAAAGGTGCTCATCTCGTCGACGAGGCGATCGACGAAGGCCTGCTCGAGACTGCCGAGGTCGCGCTTCGTCTCGGTTTGCACCTTGAACAGGACCGGGCTCGAGAACACCGCGTAGAGCTCGAGGAAGTTCTTCTTCCCGAACGCCTTCTCGGCGGTGATGCCCATGCTGAGCAGCCCGCCCGACTCGAGCAGGTAGCCCTCGGCCTTCATGTGCTCGACAAGCTCTTGGTACTCGGCCTCCGTGATGCCGCGGAAGTCGGGCACGCGCTGCAGCATCAGCCAGCAGCGCTCGGCACTGATGCCGCCATGCTCCTGCGTCATCGCGAGGATCTGATGCACGAGCACGGGCCAGCAG
>Ga0163144_10000809_pt1 | contig 74012 bp, 63 predicted proteins | sample OliLak19BULKMAT1_FD_123175 | JGI IMG/M metagenome (GOLD analysis project Ga0163144, IMG submission 123175) | Freshwater microbial mat bacterial communities from Lake Vanda, McMurdo Dry Valleys, Antarctica - Oligotrophic Lake LV.19.BULKMAT1 | ecosystem: Environmental > Aquatic > Freshwater >... | reverse complement strand
GACGCGCCTCCCGTCCGGAAACTGCTGGAGACGGCGGCCTCACTTCAGCGCGCAGCGCGACTGACTTCTCATCCAAACACATTCAGCTTGGGCACACATCACATTTTTTTCCCGCCACGGTTTGAGATCGTGGTGGAGCAACAGAATCCGGATGGTTTCTCTTCCTGCTTGCGGCACCAGTTTGTGCTTCACGGCCTCTTCAGCGATCAGCCGCACTGTCCAACGAGCGCTGCCCTGAGGAGGCTAGCCACACACCATGGCGATGATGCGTTGTTTCTAACTGTCGTCGATCGAGCAGTGGCTCACCTCCAGGCCGGGGCTTGTCATAGAGCGCCGCTTCCAGGCGGCCTTCTTCGTAGCGATGGCCGATCTTGCGAATTGCCTGGGCCGTCAAGGGAATCGCCTGTGCGATGCGCGGCGCACTCACGCCTCTGGCTAACTGCAGTAATACCGTCGCTCGCAGCACAACTCGGACCGGTTGTGAACCGCGCTTCAACAACTTCCGCAGCTTCTTCTCGTGCTTATGGTGGACCTTGATTCGCAGGGCTGGACGTGCCATGTCTCTATATGCACCAAAACATTCAGTGGTAGAAATGTTCTATCGAATCTTGTCAAGCGGGCGGAGAACCGGGTTATTCCGGACTCATGCGTCGCGACGGAGAGAGAATGACTGTTTCTCGCATCGGCCAACGAGCCGGATCCATCGATTCAGTTCGCTACCCAAAGTAACCGGCGGCAAAAGCCGGATCGAGACGAATGGCCTTACCCCAGCAAGCCCGTGCCTCGTCCTCGCGGCCGAGATCGTATAGCGCGTAGCCGAGATTGAGCAATGCGAGGTCGAAGTCGGGCTTCTGTTCCAGGGCTCTGACATAGCACTTGGCTGCCAGTTCCGGCTCGTTCTCTTTTTGAAGAACGACGCCGAGATTGTAGGCCGTCTCTGGGGTTTCAATGTTCGATTCAGCAAGCTTCTCATGGCAGTCTAAGGCGACCAAAGCGTCGTTTCGATCAACCGCGATCCGCTCTAGGGATTCGATCCAGGCTGTTTCGTCCGGCTTGAACTCAAGCGCCTTCAGGACGGCGTCCTGGGCGGGACCGGATTGGCCCAACTGATGGAGGACAATACCTGAGAGGAAGAGCGCTTCCGGCCAGTCTTTGCGGAGCATCAGGCAGTGTTCCAGAACGGCGGAGGCCTCCTGGAGCCTTCCGCCAGCTGCCTTTAGCGAAGCGAGCCGAAGCGACGCTTCTTCCCATTTCGGGAGGATGCGTACGGCGACAGTGAGCGTGTCCGTGGCATCATCGAAGGCACCGAGTTCTTCGAATACCAAGGCGAGGTTCCAGAGAGCATCTGGACAATCTGGATTGAGGGCTATAGCTTCCTGATAGCTGGCCTTCGCGTCTTGCCACTGTCCGAGCTTTTGCTGGCATTCCGCGAGCTTTAAAAGGGCATCGTAAGACTGTGTATCGAGCTTTGAGGCACGTGTCGCGGCTGCCGCTGCCTGTTCCCAACGGCCAGAATGCTGAAAGGTTTCCGCTGCGCGAAGGCAGCTTTCAAAGTCTGCGTCTGGGCTGGCGATGAGCACGTCACAGTGGGCGGAAGCAGTTTCGAAATCGCGGTTGGCAATGGCCACCGCGGCGAGAACTTTGAGGGCGATGGTCGATTCGGGATTGACTTCTCTGAGGTCGCGTGCGGCCTGTTCCACACCGGCGCGGTCTTGGCGGGCGGCACACACAGCAAGTGTGGCTTCGAAGCCGATGGGGTTCCGAGGATAGTGCTCGAGGAAGATGGTACAAACCTGATTGGCTTCTTCGAAATTCTGCGTTCCACAGAGGGCCTGGATCTTTCCAAGCAAGGCATCTTCATCGGCGGAATTTGCCGCCAAGACCGAATTACAGTGTGTCAACGCGTCGGTATGCTGGTTGAGACGGATGCAAGTCAGTGCGAGTGCCAGGCGAACCGACCGGGATTGCTTCGAGCCTTCGAGCGAATTCTTGAGATTTTGCAGAGCCTGATCCAACCGGTCGGCCTGTAGCCAACAAAGTGCTGCGTTGTAAAAGAGCGTCGAAACGCGGGTGAGATCCCCCAAGGAGATCGTGGCCGCCTGCTGGTATGCCTCGGCTGCGGCGGCGAGTTCACCCGCAGCATACAAGTGATCGGCCTGCCGCCAGGCATCCATTCCTGGATCCTGCAGTGCCGGATCTTCTGACCCTTCGGTGGAGATCCCCCCTGCTGTTTCAACGGTAGCCTGGTCGACGAAAGCCGCAGGCTCCGGCTGGCGCGATTCTGCGACAACCGTGTGATCCACCGGAGTTTTCACCGGTATAGCGGCGACAGCCGCTGCGGGACTGGGCGACTCCTTGACCTTGCGGCCCATCTTTGTTTTGGTGGAATCACCACTGCCGAGGAGCTGTTCGAGCAGGCTCTCGTCGACGTAAAAATCAAACGCTCCTGCCATCGTTACCTCATCTCGAAAATCTGAACCTTGCGAATTTGCGCCCGTTCTCCTGGATCGGAGAAGAGACCGACACCACCGAACCGCAGACGGTCATCCTGCCAGACCTCAATGAGTTGATCGTTGATGCGGGTCGTGAATTCGCTGCCGATGGAATCCATGCGCACCCGGAACACCGTATCGGGGCGCACCGGGGCTTCCAACAGAGTGTAGTGCTTTTGGCTTTCCACTCCAGACACAACGGTTATGCGGGCGAGTGCGACGAGAGGCTGGAGTCCGGGCTTCACCGTCTCTAGCTTATAGGCGTAGTAGTTCTGGGGATCTTTGGCGCGAAATACCCAACCAAAGGCTTTCGCCTCAATCTGGGCATCGAATTCGATTCGGTAATCAGCATGTTGCAGCGATGGCCGGAAGAGCGAGATCGCGCGACCACGCATCTTTGTGGGATCACCCCAATTCGCTGTCCACCCTCCAATGCCACTCATCGGGGCGGCGACCAGGGCCGACTTGACTTGTTGGGCTGGGGATTCACGCTTTGGGTACTGACCCGAAAACTTGAAGTAAATGCCGGCGGCAGCGCCCAGAATCAAGACCGCAAATCCCGCTTTGACGACCATGGGCAGGTTTGCCCAAAACGACTGACTCGGGTTGGGACCCATTCCAAGAAGGGGCGCTTCAAACGCGGGGCTATTCGAACGTGCCGGAGAAAGGACGGCATCCGCCTGTGGTTTCTTGGTTTCCGGGACGTGCTTGGCTTGCGGTGCGACGGAATCCGACGGCTTTGCCGAGGTAGCGACGGTGGCCGCACCCTTGGTCGCCTTCGCAGATTTGGAGGACTTGCCCGACTTGTCGGATGCCGCTTCCGCAGCGGAGTTCGTGTCCTTGTTGAACTTGGAGTCATCAGTGGGGTTGGACTTGGTGTCGTTGGGCCTCGCCTCACCCGGAAGGGGAGCGTTCACTGCTGGCTTGGTGGCCTCAAGGATTTCTGAGACCGTTCGCTGTTGTAGCTGCCCGGCGTTGCCCGTTTCGCTATTCGGCTCGGAGCCTATTGCCTCGTCGTTGTTTTCCGTTGCCGACCCACGCCTTGCCTGCCGTTCACTAAGAGAACGAAGTGCTTCCCGCGCGTCGACGCCAATTTTCGGCATGACAAGTTTTGGCAGTTCCGAAGGTGGCTGGTCTGCGGATTCCGAACTCGCAGACTGGTTGACTGGAGTGGGGATCTGCAGTCTCGCGGTATTGTCGCCACGCGACTTTTCCACCGCCCGCAAGATACGGCTGGCCGCATCCGACTTCTTTGGTTCGGTGGGAACTCCGCTTTGGGTATCGGTCGTTTCTGTCAAATCAGTATTGGGCAAGCGTCCCCCTTGCGTGAAGCCACAACGGACGAATGCACTGCTTCCGCAGCCCAAGCGTTTCTGTCGTAGCTTAACGTTTTCATAGAAAATTCACTCTCGCGGAGCCAGCCAGCGGCCGCCCTTCTTCTGTCTATCGGCGGAATCGAAGCAATTCCTTAGTACGGCGGTTCCATTCTTCTTAGGCTACTTGGGTCCCACTTTGGGTCTCACGATCGACGACGGGGCGCATCGTCGAAAATACCCAGCACGGAAAGATCGATAAAGACTTCCACCTTGCCCCTCGGTTCTTGAGATTGAAGTGTCTGCTTTTCGATAGTCTTGACGGGTTGCGGGGCCGTTGCCACCGCAAATGGCGGAGCATTCTTAGCCGTGGCAACAACCGGAGGCGGCGCGGGAGCTGCGATCGTGAGAAAGCTCGGATGCCAAGTAGGTGCTCTGAGGTTCAATTCCCAGTCTCGTGCGGCAGACAGTCGAAGGTCGCCGGGGACAACGCGAAAAGCGTCTTTTTCTTGAGCGACGCTGAGCTTAGGGCGAACGGCCTGAGGGTAACGCGAACCTAACGAAACTTCAGGTTGTGCCGGGCGGATCGGCCTTGCGTGGAACAACTCAAAGGGAAATGCGGCCAAACCGGGGGCGGGTGGCGCGGAAGGCGTCTGGATCTCAATTGGATGTCTCCAGGCTGGAGCCTCAGGGGGATCAGGCTCTTGGCTGGCGGTAATTGCGGCCCTGACGGATTCCCATTCGAAGGGAACGACGTCCAATTCAGGTGTCGCGTGATCGAGCATCTGCGGCTTGAATTCGGCGACGATGAGGTCAAGTTCGCTTTTGATGGCGACAGCGGGCTGAGTCGGAGCGATCGCGTCGTGCTGGCGTACGATGAAAGGCGCTTCTTTGGGATCCGGTCGGACATCAGGTCGAGGCCGAGGCGGCGGAGCAACAGCCGCTCGCAAGGCGTCTGGGACAGACGGCGTCAACTTCTCTTCCTGGTGATGCGCCGTTGGTGCTGGCATCCTGCTCGGCATAACCTGAGGCGGCGGCAGAGCCGGTGGACCTGCGGAAAGAGCAGGCATCGAGGGCGCAGGCAAAGCTCGCTGGCCCGCCATTGGTTGAGGAGGCATCGGTGCCGCTAGTTGGCGCAGCCCCGTTCCCCCGGGGGCCGGGAATATCCCGGTCTCGCTAGGGGCACTCTGAGCCTGCAGGAGCCGACTCAACGCCAGCTTGTTGTACTCTTCTTGATATTTGTGCCGGTGGGCATCCGAACAGAATTCACCACCGCCCGTCAACTTCTTCAGTAAGGGGAGAGGTTTGCCGCAGTAGAGACACCGCATACTGGTTTCATCGGCACTAGCTGGGAAATACTAAAGGGCTTCGACCCTGTTTACCGGTCGTGAACAGGAAAAAGTTCGCTTCTCGGTCCTTCTTATATGGTTCCTCAGGTCTTTCGCTGGTTGTAGGGACCGAAAAGTGGGCTGGAAACCTAAAGTCCTAATACTAGGGTACCGATCACTCTATTGCTGACGGACTTTCACGTCCGAAACCAGTTCAGTCAAAACAACTAAGCGAGGATCGCATGGCGAAGCACGAAGCGCTCAAGAATCATATTGAAACTCTCCGGAATGCAATTCCGGAACTGAAGGGAGTCCTGCTCGCGTCAAACGAGGGATTGCCCATCGCCCACAGCCTTTCCGGCAGTTCGGATCCAAACCGTCTTGCCGCTATGGCCGCCGCAGCATCCAGCCTCGGCCGCCGCATCACCGACTCCATGAGCATGGCCGCTCTGGGAGAGGTTTCCATTCAGGGCGACGAAGGCGCGCTCTTTGTCTATTCCGCAGGAAGTAAGGCTGTTTTGGCAGTTCTCGGACCGCAGGGTTCGAACGCTGGATTGATTCATCTTGAATCGCGCCAGATCGCCAAGGACATCGGCGAACTGTTCTAGGACACAGATCTCACGACTTCGAATTTTCCCGTTGCTCCGCCTAATTTCGATCTCGGAGGACCGGTGGAGTCTTGCCGGTGCAGGACGCCTACGGTCTTCCGAACCCACTCGGCTCCCGCATCGGGAAGCAAGAGACGGATTATCGTCCCGAGTTTGTGAGGACCAGTTCGACAAGCCAGGAATCCGTCTCCCTTACCGAGAGAAGGCGGCACTCGCTTACGAGATAGGTCATCGAGGTTGCAGAAAGTTCCGACCTCAGGCCAGGATACCTTGGACAACCTCTCCGGAAACGTTGGTGAGTCGAGCGTCAAGTCCTTGAAACTTCTTGGTGAAGCGCAGATGGTCGATGCCCATGAGGTGAAGCATGGTCGCGTGGAAGTCATGAACGCTAACGGGATTCTCGACGGCTGCGTAGCCGAGATCGTCGGTTGCGCCGTATACCAATCCGCGCTTGATGCCGCCACCGGCGAGCATGAAACTGAAGCCTTTGATGTGGTGATCGCGCCCGTTACCGCCTTGCGACATCGGCGTGCGGCCGAACTCTCCACCCCAAACCACGAGCGTATCGTCCAGCATCCCGCGCTGTTCCAGGTCGCGGATCAATGCTGCGGTGGGACGGTCCACCTCCTGCGCCTTCAGCGGCATGTTCTGGGGGATTCCCGCATGGTGGTCCCAATCCCGATGGTAAAGTTGGATAAAGCGAACTCCCTTTTCCGCCAACTTCCTTGCCAGCAGACAATTCGACGCAAAGCTGCCGTCTCCCGGCGTCGCCCCATACGCCTCCAAGACGCTCTTGGGTTCTTTCGAAACATCCACCAGATCCGGGACACTCGACTGCATCTCGAACGCCAGTTCATACTGTGCGATGCGGGTCTGGATCTCCGGGTCCCGAAGCTCCTCATACTGCAGGCGGTTCAGCGAATTCACCGCTCCGATCGCGCTCCGTTGCGCCTCGCCACTGATCCCTTTCGGATTCCGGATATAGAGCACCGGATCGCCGTTGCTGTTCAGCTTCACGCCCTGATACTTTCCGGGCAGAAATCCCGAAGACCATTGCCGCGCGGCGATCGGCTGCATTTGCCCTCCCGCACCCGATGACATCAGCACTACGTATCCAGGCAAGTTCGAACTTTCCGACCCCAAACCGTACGTTACCCAGGAACCCATGCTGGGACGCCCCGAAACGATGTTGCCGGCGTTCATGATGGCGTGCGCCGGATCGTGGTTGATCTGCTCGGTCCACATGGAGCGGACGACGGTCACTTTGTCGGCAATCGAGCCGATGTGAGGGAAGAGTTCCATCAATTCGAGTCCACTGGATCCGAATCGTTGAAATTTGAATTGGGGTCCGAAGCAAATGAGGGGCTTGCCCTGCAACTGCGCGATCTGTTGCCCCTTTGTGAAGGAATCGGGCATGGCTTTGCCGTGCATCTCGGCCAGCTTCGGTTTGGGGTCGAAGGTTTCGAGGTGGGAGGGTCCGCCGGCCTGATAGAGAAAGATGACCCGCTTGGCCTTGGGTGCGTGATGCAACGGATTCACGATGCCGCGTGAACCGGCTTCCGCGGCTCGTAATAGAGATTGCAGTGCGGTGAAGCCAAGTCCAGTGGCTGCACCGCGCGAGAGGAAGGTTCGACGTGCGAGATGTTTCATGTCAGTTCCTGGTGATCACTTCGTGCAGATTCAGAACGACGCGAGCGATCGCGCTCATGGTCGCCGCAAGATCTGCGTCGTCCTTGATTCCGACGGGGCGAGGCAATTCACCTGTCGCGAGCAGCCCTTTCGCGTCGGCGGGAGACTTGCGGAAGCGCGCGAGTTCCTTGCGATAAAAATCCGTGAGAATGGTCTTTTCTTGCGCGGTCGCCTCGCGCGAAGCGGCCCGCTGAAACGCCAGCGCGATGCGCTTGTCGACCGATCCGCCGGCTTCGCCGATTAGCGTCTGCGCGAAGACTCGTGCGGCTTCCACGTACGAAGGATCGTTCAACAGGACCAGCGACTGAATCGGTGTATTCGAACCTGAGCGGTTCAGCGTGCATTCCTCGCGCGACGGAGCATCGAACGCCGACATACTCGGATGCAAAAATGTCCGTTGCCAAAACGTATACATACCGCGGCGATATAAATCCGCACCATGGCTTTCGGAATAATCACGTTTGGGGAAATTCAAGGCACCCAAGTAGCCTTCGGGCTGAAAAGGCCGCACACTGGGGCCACCGAACTTATCGACCGCGAGCAACCCGCTCACGCCGAGCACGACGTCGCGGACAATTTCCGCATCGACTCTGAAGCGTGACTGGCGGGCGAGCAGGCGATTCTCAGGATCCTTCTCAATCATTTCCGTAGTCTCTTTCGACGCTTGCTTGTAAGTTTCGCTGGTGACCATGGTGCGCATGAGACGTTTCATGTCCCATTCGCCCATGAATTCCGCCGCAAGCCAGTCGAGCAGTTCGGGATGCACCGGGACTTCGCCTTGCGATCCCATATCCTCGAGCACCTTCGATAGACCAGTGCCAAAGAGACGTCTCCAAGTGCGATTCACATAGACGCGTGCCGTGAGGGGGTTGTCACGAGAAACGAGCCAGTTGGCGAGATCGAGGCGCGTGGCGCGCGTGCGGCCTTCCGCAAGCGCGATTTGTCCGAGGAATGCGGGAATCGCGGGCGAAACAATTTCACCGGAATCGTCGAGGAAATTGCCACGCGCAAGGATGCGGGTTTCGGCGGGAGTTTCCGGGGCGATGGTGGTCACAACCTGCGGGATGGCGGCTCGCAGATTCGCTCGGTCGCTTTCGAGGAGCGAGAGTTTGCGCCAAAGGGGCACCATTTGCGGATGCGAAGTTTCGGCCAAGGCGCGCAGCATTTCGGTCTGCATTTCGTCGGGTTTCTCCGAATCGATCGCTTTGCGCAATTCGGCACCGATTCCGGCGATGGAGAGATCGCGAGAACGATCCATCGCCGGTTGCGCGTGAGGCGTGGAGGCAAGGAACAACCGGAAGCGTCCGGTAACCGCGCGGCGAACCGGCGAATCGTGCCGGATCCGGACGGTCACGATCTCTCCAGTCTTGGTGTCGAGGGGCGAGGCGAAGTCGACGATCAGGAAATTGGTGCGCTGCGAGCGATAGGTCGCCACGCCCCAGCCGGTGTCCGGTTTGCCATCGATTACATTCCACGGGGTCAATCCATCGGCCCAGAATGCGACATTGCTGCGCGCGGCAATGGCCTTGACCGGTGCTCCGTGGGCAGAGACGTCCACTTCTGTTACGACCAGCCGGTCCGAGCCGCGGGCGAGGCGGGCACCGGGCAGGCGATCGTCCGAACTGACTTCGATCCCGAGGGAAAACCACTTCCCCGCCCCGGGGGCGAGCGTCAGAGTAAAGGTTTCGTTGTCGGGATTGGGTCCGGATGCGACAATCAATCCGTTACCGGGCTTGGTGTCACTGACCACGCTGCCGCCGGTTTCATAGATGCTGAGCACCGGTTCCGGCCCATAAATTTTCAAATTCGTACCGTTCTTCGATTTCGCTGCAACAGGGATCTGGGCTGTCCACCCACGGGCTGTTTTCTCGAAGGTTTTCGCCCATTCCTTGAGATCGACCGATTTCGCCGTTAATTCTTTTTTCGCATCGGCGATTTTCTGTTCCAGCGCTTCCCATTGCTGTTTCTGCGCATCGCTGGGAAGCGGCAACAACTCTCCCCATGCCATAGGGCCCTGGTCCGGAACCAAGCCCGTCTCCTTGACGTCCGCGAAAAAGGCCTTCATCGCATAGAAGTCTTTCGCGGTGAAAGGATCGAACTTGTGATCGTGACATTCGGCGCATCCGAGCGTCGAACCCATCCACGTGCCCGCGATCGTGCGAACTCGATCCGCACCATACTTGGCGAGATACTCTTTGGGCTGCAAGCCGCCTTCAGACGACGTCCTGGCCATGCGGTTGAAGGCCGATGCAATGCGGGTTTCTGTGGTGGCGTTGGGCAAGAGATCGCCAGCGAGTTGTTCCCGCGTGAACCGATCGAACGGCTTGTTATCGCGGATGCTCTTCAGAACATAGTCGCGATAGGGCCAGGCGGGAAACGGATTATCGCCATGAAATCCGCAGGTGTCGGCATAGCGAACGGCGTCGAGCCAGTGCATTGCCTGGCGCTCCGCATAACGATCGGAAGCGATCAGCTTATCGACGGCTTTATTGTAGGCATCCGGGGCAGTATCCGACAGGAAGGCATCGAGTTCCATGGGAGTGGGCGGGATGCCGGTGAGATCGAGGTGGACGCGGCGCAGCAAAGTGCGCTTGTCGGCTTGCGGCGACGGCTGCATCCCCGCCACAGTAAGCCGCGCTCGGATAAAAGCGTCGATGGGATGGGCGGCGATAGAAGGCGGTTCTGGCCGCCGCACAGGCTGGTAGGCCCAGTGCCCCTCATAGATCGCGCCTTCTGCGACCCACTGGCGCAGTTTCTGCTTCTGGTCGGACGTAAGCGTCTTGTGGGCTGAAGCCGGGGGCATCATGCGCGCGCCTTCCGCAAAGACACGTTGGATGATCAGGCTCTTGTCGGGATCTCCGGGCATGATCGGGACATCTCCGCGGCGCGTGGGCTTCATCGCCTCTTCGCGCAAGTCCAAACGCAGGTTCGCCATGCGCGAACTGTGGTCGGGTCCGTGGCAGCGGAAGCAGGTGTCGGCCATAATGGGCCGGATGTCGCGATTGAAGCTGATACGATTGTCCGCCGCTGGCAACGAGGCGGCGATGAGAAGCGGAATCCAGAGTCGGCGGCGCATCATGATGTTGAGACATTGATAGCATATCGCCAGAACGAGAATCGTGAGAATGTTTGGCCCTTTCCGCTTGTGGGCCCCGCTTCCAAACTGAGCCGCACTGTGCAACACTTGTGCTCTAAGACGCTGAAGGGGGAACTTAGAATGTCGATTCCAGGCCAGACTCTGTGGGTTCTGCTGCTGCTTGGGCAAGACACGCAGCCAGAAGCAAAACAGGGCGTCTACCAAGGAAAGACCATTGAATACGTCGAATCCGATGGCATGGCGATTGTGGAAGGCGATATCGTGCTGGGTCCGGTCAGCATGGTGCAGCCGATCACGGCGGCGGGGAAGAGACCGACCGCAGCGGTCTACAGGCCATCGCCGCAAGCACTCTGGCCGCGAGGCAAGAACGGCTACGCGGAGATCCCCTACACGGTCTCCGGTGCCGGGCTCCGACTGGATGTTGTGAGGGCTGTCCAGAAGTTCAACGAAACTTCTTTGAGTTTTTTGGGATCGTACCCCGCCATCTTTGTTCCCGATCCAAAGCAGAGTGAGTCTTCAGTAGAGCGGGGATGTGCGGCGAATACGGGTATGATGGTGTTTCGTTCATGAATCGCCTATCAATGTTCGTTCTGGGAGCTGCATCTCTTTTCGCGCAGCCGAAGTTTGAAGCTGAGATGATCTTCACGCCGGAGAGCATCCACAATCACTCGTCGTCCATCGTTGAGTTGAAGGACGGCCGCCTGATGGTCTGCTGGTATCGCGGATCCGGTGAGCGTACGGCCGACGACGTCACCGTCGAGGCTTCTTTCTTTGAAAAAGGCAAGTGGACACCGCGCGTCACCATCGCCGACACACCCGGATTTCCGGATACGAATCCGGTGTTGTGGGTGGATCGGGACAAGCGCCTGTGGCTGTTCTGGGGGCTCGTGATTGCCAACGAGTGGGAAACCTCGCTGCTGAAGTACTATCGTGCGGATTCCGGCAAAATGCCCTTTAATTGGGGCGATTCGATCATTCTGAAGCCGGTCAAGCTTGCTGAGAAGACCGAAGTGGCTGTGGAACCGCTGATCAAAGCCGGTGGTCCGATGGCGGCCCGTGCGACGAAATTGCTCGAGCTTGCGAAGAACAAATACTCTTCCCGTATGGGCTGGTTCACGCGCACGCATCCGGTTCAGTTGGCCTCGGGGCGGATGGTGGTTCCGCTCTATTCGGACGGCTATTCGTTTGGACTGATGGCGCTGAGCGATGACAACGGCAAGACTTGGTTCGGCAGCGAGCCGATTGTGAGTTGGGGCGGCGTGCAGCCTTCGGTTGTTGTCAAAAAGAACGGTGATCTTGTGGCCTACATGCGCGACAACGGGCCGCCACCGAAGCGCGTGCTGATGTCCGTTTCGAAGGACAACGGCATGTCGTGGAGCTTCGCCGAAGATACCGAGATTCTGAATTCCGGCACCAGCGTGGAAGTGATCGCGCTGCGCGATGGGCGCTGGCTGATGGTGAACAACGACACCGAAAAGGGCCGTAATTCGCTGCTCGCGTCGATTTCAGACGATGAAGGCAAGACCTGGAACTGGAATCGCCACATCGAAAAGGCGGAAGCCGGTTCGTATCACTATCCTTCGGTGATTCAGGCGAAGGATGGCATGATTCACGTGACCTACAGCCACTTCGCGCCTGCCGGGCAGCCGAAGGCCGAAGGCATCAAGCACGCGAAGTTTTCTGTGGATTGGGTGACGTCGAAATAGATTATTTCTTGAGTGGGATCAGGTCGCCGAGGCGCGGATCCCGCAGCCAGAGACCAGCCCACGCCAGCACGCCGGGAACCAGCGGTCCCCAGATCGGATCACCGACCCGCAAGTGCGTGCAGACGGCGCCACCAAGATAACCGGTGATGAGAATCGCACCGAGAACGGACGTGCGAGGGAACAGATAGATCGACAGAACGGTGAGTTCGAGGATGCCCAAGCCGATGCGGAGGTCTTCCGGCAATCCGAGATGCTTGAAGCCTTCGGTGAGTTCCGGCCCACCTTTGAACTTCATCGCCGCGCTTGCGCCCAGCATCAGCGCGGTGATGGCCGTGGCACCTAGGCCGAGTTTTTGGTACATTTATCCCCCAATCGCGTACATCGGCCTCGGCGGCGGCACAAACTGCGTCGCTCCGATCTGATGGCCGATCCACTTCGCTTTTACATTCGCGGCGATCACTTCCGCAATCGCGGCGTCCGAACTATTCTCGCGCAATAGCCCGCGGACGTCCATCTCTTCCATCGCGAACAGGCAATTGCGAATCTTGCCATCGGCCGTCAATCGCAAGCGGTTGCAGTTGAGGCAGAACGGCTTGCTGACCGAGGCCACGATGCCGATGCGTCCCCCTCCGTCGAGGTAGCGGAACTCTGTGGCAGGCGCACGCGGATCCGCATCGGGAATCGCTTCCAGCGGACCGATCTCCTGCGTGATCGTCTTAAGAATGTCGTCGCCCAACAGCACGCGGCCGCGATCCCAGAGGCCTTGTGAATCCAATGGCATGAACTCGATGTAGCGGATCTCAAAGCCGTGTTCGCGCCCGAAGCGGGCCATGGGAACGATGTCCGGCTCCACCAGATCTTTGACGGCGACGGCGTTGATCTTGATGGGTCCGAAGCCAACGTCGCGCGCGTGCATTAGGCCCTCGATCACGCGGTCAAATACATCGCGGCGGGTGATTTCGCGGAAGCGGTCTCGATCCAACGTGTCGAGGTGGACGTTCAGACGTCGCAAACCGGCGTCGTAAAGGCTTTGCGCTTGCTGCTTGAGCAAAACAGCGTTGGTGGTTAAAGCAAGATCTTCGATGCCGGGAACGGCGATGAGCCGCGCGATCAGATCGGGAAGCTGCTTGCGCAACAATGGCTCGCCACCGGTGAGGCGGATCTTGCGGACACCCAATCCCGCTGCGATGCGTACGAACCGCTCGATCTCTTCGAACGACAGGATCTCTTCGCGCGGACCGAAATCCGTCGCATCCTCGGGCATGCAGTAGAAGCAGCGGATATTGCAACGGTCCGTCACGCTGATGCGGAGGTTGTCGTGCAGGCGTCCGTGGGTGTCGATGAGGGGCATCTACTTGATCGCGAGCATACGCTCAATCGGGGCGCGGGCGCGATCGACGATCTCTTGCGGAAGATTCACGCGCGGTTCCAGTTTGTCGAGGCAATCGCGCAGTTTCTCAAGGCTGTTCATCTTCATATACGGACACTCGCTGCAGTTGCAGTTCTCGTTGGGGACGAAGTAGAAACGTTTGTTCGGCGCGTATTTGTGCAGCGAGTGCGAGACACCGCTCTCTGTCATCACGATGAATTCGTCATGCGTGTGCGTGGTGCAAAACTTGATGATCGCTGAGGTGGAGCCGATGAAATCCGACTGATCCAAAACGGCGGGCGGGCATTCGGGATGCGACGCTACGATAGCCTTGGGATGTTCGAAGCGGGCTTTTTCCAGGCGTCGCGCCGCAAACGTCGAGTGCACGATACAAGCGCCCTGCCAGATCTGAATGTTCTCGCGTCCGCTCTGCTTCTTCACCCAGTTGCCGAGGTTGACATCCGGCAAAAACAAAATCGGCTGCTCGGCGGGAATCGAGTTGACCACCTTCACGGCGTTGCTCGACGTACAGATGATGTCGCTTTCGGCCTTCACAGCGGCGGAGGTGTTGATGTAGCTGACGACGGCGTGATCGGGAAGGCGCTTCTTGACCGCGCGAACTTGCTCCACTGGGCTGGCGTCGACGAGGCTGCATCCGGCATTGCTGTCGGGAACTACAACGATACTGTCGGGGTTGAGGATCTTGGCGGTTTCGGCCATGAACCAGACGCCGCAGAACGCGATGACTTCGCCCTTGAATTCCTGGGCTTTTCGCGCGAGTTCGAGGCTATCGCCGATGGCGTCGGCGACTTCCTGAATCTCGTCCTCTTGATAATGATGGGCGAGGATAATCGCGTTGCGGCGCTTTTTGAGATCGAGAATCTCGTCCTGGATGGAGAGCGAAGCAGTTGGCATGTGCTTGCTTTATAGTAGAACGGTTCACTCACTGCCGACGGGGGGCTTGTGCACCTCGACCATACCGGAAACGACTTCCGTGGCACCTGGGCGTTGCTGGAGAACATGGCTCAGTTCATGAGCGATCAGTTGCTGGCCCGCCTCGCTGCCAGGGTCATACTGACCGGGCGCGAAGACGATGTCGCTTCCCACGGCGAACGACCGTGCTCCCATTAGAACCGCGCGATGGTCTTCATGGACGCGCACGTGGGAAAGACTCTGCCCGAACGTCGTTTCCATTGTGTGCTGCAGCGGTTGAGGAAGCGTTCGTGCGCCGGCAGGTGAAGCGGCCGCAGTCGGAGGAGTGAGTTTTGTTTCTGGCATAGATCGATCCATAAGGCACGATTGGGTCATGCAACCAAAAGGTGGTTGCATGAATCTAACTTAACATTAGAGAGGATATCAGACAGTGAACGGACTCAAGACCGCCCTTCTGCTTGGGCTACTCAGCAGCATCGTTGTCGTGGGTGGAGGTGCAGCCGCTGGACGCCGTGGCGTCTGGATCGGACTCGCGCTTGCCATGGCAATGAATTTCTTTTCGTACTTCTTCTCAGAGAAGATGGCGCTCTCGGCGCACAACGCGCAGCCGCTGACCGCGGAAACGAATCCGAGGCTTCATGCGCAGATCCAGCCGATGGTGCAGCGATTGTGCCAACGGATGAGGATCCCGGAGCCGAAGCTGTGGACGCTACCGGATCCCTCACCGAATGCTTTTGCGACCGGCCGGAATCCCGAACATGCGTCGGTGGCCTTCACCGAAGGCTTGCTGGAACTGATGGATCGCGACGAGGTGGAAGGCGTGTTGGCTCATGAGTTGGCACACATCAAGCATCGCGACATTCTGATCTCGTCGATTGCGGCGACGGTTGGCGCGGCGATCACCTCGATCGCTTATGTAGGCTACTTTCTTGGCGGCTCTTCGAATAGTGACGATGACGACCGCGGTAGTCCGCTGGGCTCGATGTTGCTGCTGTTTCTGGGCCCGATGGCTGCCGGTGTGATTCAGATGGCCATCTCGCGGACTCGCGAGTTTGCGGCGGATCGTGGGGCGGCGGATGCGTGTGGATCTCCGAATGGCCTGATCAGCGGACTGGGCAAGCTTGAGCATTACTCAAAGCGGATCCCAATGGATGTGAATCCGGCACAGTCGCATATGTTTATCATTAAGCCATTCTCGAGCGCCTCGCTCGCGAATCTGTTTTCGACGCATCCGGAGACGGGCGACCGAATTGAGGCTTTGAGGAACTGGAAACCGGCAGTAGGGGCGTAGGTGGCGAGGGAAGTAAATTCTTGTGGAACTTACTTCCCCACCTCCTGCAAAACGATACAACGATTGGGCTTACCTCAACTGGCCTCGGACTGCGCCGCCAGGATTGACAGTAGTGTGCAAATTGATGTAAAACCTCTCAGGCGACACGACGATACCGCTCGCGGCATCCAGAGCCACGCCCTCATAGACTCGAGCGCTGCGCGAGATATTGCCATGTCCGTTCGCGCTCACCACCGTATTCGTCCCGCTCAAACCCGAATCGATACGGACCGGTCCGTTCACTCCCCCGTCGCCCTCGTGAATGTGGAGGCCCGTGAAAGTGACATCGGCGGCTGGAAATCTATAGTTCACGTCGAAATTCACCAGCGCCGCGCTGATCATTCCGTCGCTACCCAGTTGCCCCAAGCCCGTCACCCTGGCCACTCCCGTGGCGTTGAGATTGGAGATCACCGGCACCTCGTTGGTCGGCAGCATTGTCACATCGAACTGCAAGGCCACCGGCTGGCCCAGTTGTCCGCGGATCAAGCCGCCCGGGAACGCCACGGTGTGCATATTCACGTAGAACATATTCGGAAATCTCGACAGTTCGCCCAATAAAATTTCGTTCGCCGCACCCGCTGGGTATTCAATGACATAGGTGGCGGTTCCGCGGCCGTTCTCAGGGGTCAATAGCGGGGCAGCGGCGCTGATTCCGGTGTTGATGACAACTCCAGCATTGACGTCGGCTCCACCTTGATGGATGTGGAGTCCAGTAACCGTCGTCTGCTCGCCGTAGTTGTAGTCGACTTCGAATGTCACCGATCCGGAGTTGAACTTGCCTTGGCCGTCGAATCCGCGCACGACTGTAATGGCCGAAGCACCTGCAGCCATGGAAGTCGTGATTGCGGGGATTTCATTCGCCGGGCTGAGTTTCGTGATGAACTGGCTCACCAGTGTGGCGTCCACCTGACCGCGGATCGCGCCACCCGGAAATTCGGTGGTGTGCAAGTTGACATAGAACGATGACGGATCCGCGACCATATCGCGCAATGCGAGCAGCGCCGCCGTATCGGTGGGCAGAATCTGCGCTTGACGGGAGATCACTCCGATACCGGTCTCGCTCAGCACGGTCGCCGTGCCGCCAATGCCCGTGTTGATCAACACTGGACCGTTGATTCCCGCAATGCCGCGGTGAATGTGCAAACCGGTAAACGTCTGGTTCGCCGGAAACGTATAGCGGATCGTGAAGTCCACGGATCCCGACACGATTTGGCCAGTCGCGTCTTTCACGACGCGGGCTCTGACGTCGGCCGTGCCTCGTGCGTCAATCTGGGCTGCGGGGACCTCGTTGGTGGTGAGCAATACCGCCCGATAAACGATCGATTCTGAGCTCTGTGCGAGAGCGGCACAGGCCAGTAGTGGTAAAAGAAACAGTTGTCTCATTGTGAGCCAAGACTATCACATTATGAGCGCCTGATAAACCGAGGTCATGAACTTCGGCTGGATATCCGTGGCATTGGGCATCAACTGGATCATCAGTACTACGACCATTCCGCTTCTCGGATCCACCTGATAGGTCGTACCGTACGCCCCACCCCAACCGAACGCGCCCATGCTGGCCATGCCGCTTGCGCCATAGCGATCGACGGTTTCGAAGCCGAATCCAAAGCCGAGGCCGGTGGAAGAGTGCAGCGCGCCAGCCTGATTGGTGGTCATCAACTGCACCGCTCGCGGACCAAGAATCCGCACGCCATCCACAGCGCCATTCTTGCGAATCATTTCGAGGAAACGCGCATAGTCGCGTGCCGTCGCCGTCAAACCCGCGCCGCCTGCGAAGCTCTTGCGAGGCCCATCAATGTAGTGGCCTTGGCCTTTGGATCCTTCGGGCGCGCGAACCGCTTTGCCTTCGGCATTGCTCATGTAAACTGCGGCAAGGCGTTCGCGTTCCGTCCGCGGGACATAGAAGCGTGTGTCCTTCATGCCCAATGGACCAGTGATGCGCGTTTGGATGAACTGATCGAGCGGCATACCGGAGGCTTTCTCCACAATGCATCCCAGGATGTCGGTGTTATATCCGTAGACGTATGCTTCGCCAGGCTGCGCGACGAACGGCAGAGTTCCCAGGCGTTCCATGGTTTCGCAGACCGGTTCGTCTTTGTCGGCGGTGTACCAGCCGTTGCCCGCTGCGGGGCCGAGTCCCTTGGCTTCGTACATCGCAGAGATGTGGGCTTCGCGTCCGTAAGAGATGCCGGCGGTGTGAGTGAGCAAATCGGCAATCGTGATCGGACGTTTGGCATCGACGAACTTGAAGAGCGCGCCGTCTTTCACGGCAACCGTGGTCTTCTTGAAAGACGGGATGAAATTGCCCGCGCGCTCGTTGATGCCGATCTTGCCCTCTTCGATCAACGCCATGATCGCGGTGCTGGTGAGCGCCTTGGTTTGCGAAGCGATGCGAAAGAGAGTGTTGGTGGTCATCTTGCGCTCGGCCTCTTTATCGGCCCAGCCGAAGGCGCGCTCATACACGGGTTTGCCATCGCGCAGGACGAGGGCGACCGCGCCTGCGATCTGTTCGCGATCGACATAGCCCTTGAGCAAGCGGTCGATGCGGGCGAGGCGGTCCGCTGGAAGGGCGGCTTCTTTCGCGGGCGCGGACTTCTTTCCTGCCAGGGGCGGCGTGGCGGCAGGCTGTCCGAAGAGGCAAATGACGGCGCAAAGAGCGGCCAAGGGAAAAGGAATTCGAAATTTCATCTTAAGCAGTGGGTTCCCGGACGATGCTATCACGATGGCCGACCTTGATCGAGTACGCGAGAGAACGGAGCAAAGGGCTTGACGTTACTTCAATACAGAAAGATGCTCGCCCCAAGGCCCCACTTCCTGCCGGTAACGCTTCGCGTGCGCCGTCCATGTCGCAAAAGTTGACGGACGGTCACCGGGCCGAAAGCCGGATGCGTTCCTCTCAACAAGAGATGCTCCGGTTGCAGGCTGAGGGCGCGCAAGCGTTCGAGGCTGTGTTGGCGCAGGGCCGCAAATTCATCGAGCAACGCGCTGAGCGACTTTCCATCGCTGTCGCGGAACTGCGCCTCTCGATCGAAAGGTTCAAACGACCGACTCTCGCCGTGGATCAGGTGACCGACGACCACGTTCGGGCTCCACGTTCCAGGACCCTCGGTTGCCATGATCCACTCGTCCGGCAACCCGCGCAACAGCGCGTTCAGCGTTGACGGTGTGCGTGTGAGCACCGCCAATGAGTCGTCCACAAAATCCATCGTATGATTGATCCTGTGTCACGCCTGTTGGTCTTCGCGTTTTTGGCCGCCTCCGGATTCGGACAAGAGGTCGCAGCCCCGCCCCGCTTCGCCGAGGCCATCGATGCTTTTGTCTCCGCCGACCGCTCCGCACCACCACCGCAAAAGGGGATCCTGTTTATCGGCAGCAGCATCTTCCGCCAATGGATCACCGTTGCCGAAGACATGAGCCCACTGCCGGCCTTTAACCGCGCTTTCGGAGGCTCCCGCACAGCGGACATCCTCACGCATATGGATCGCGTGGTGCTGCCTTACGATCCCAAAGTGATCGTCTATTATTGCGGCAGCAACGATATCAACGCCAACGTTTCGCCAGAGGAGATCGCGGCCAACTTCCGCACGTTTGTCGATCGTGTGCATCACAAGCTGCCGGAAACGAAGGTGCTGTATGTCGCGATCAATCGCGCGCCGCAAAAGCGCGACCGTTGGACGGACGTGGATACCGCCAATCGTCTGATTGAGGAATACAGCAAGAGCGACGCGCGGCTGAAGTTTATCGATGTAAATCCGGCGCTGTTCGATGCCAGGGGCGAGCCTCGAATGGAGCTTTACGTAAAGGATCAGCTCCATTTCAAGGCTCCCGCCTATCGCGAGTTTACGCGGATCATTCGGCCTGCGGTGGAAGCGGCCTGGCACTAGCGCCTGGTGCGAATTCCTTACCACAGGCACGCTCCTGAACAAGCGATTCCCAGTTTCGGACACCTCCCGCCTCCCCGCGAATCGCTATCCTGGGACAAACTATTGATTCTACGCAGCATCGCATACAGCCCGCACTCTGGCAGGCGGCGTGCCCTTAGAACAGAGGAGCTTCTCCGAAAATGGACGTCAAACGCGAAGGCATTGCGAAAAAGAAACTGATCCGGCGCATTATCCTCGGCGCACTGGTGCTTGCCGCCATCCCGGTGATCACCGTTGGGCTCAATCGCCTTAAGCCCGCCGCGCCCAGCGTTGAGATGTCCACCGTCTGGCCCGACACCGTCAAGCGCGGACTCATGGAACGCCAACACCGCGGCCTCGGAACCTTGGTTCCAGAAGAAATTTTGTGGATCCCCGCGCAGTTTGAAGGACGCATTGAGAAGATCAACCTCCGCCCCGGTGCCGAAGTCCGGCCAGACACCGTTTTGATGGTGCTGAGCAATCCCGACATGGAACTCTCGGCCAACGATTTCGAATGGCAGATCAAGGCCGCCGAAGCGGGTTACACCGACTTGCGGGTGCGGCTCCGCACACAGAAGCTCGAGCAGCAATCGACGCTGTCGCGGGCAGAGTCCGAACACACGCAGGCCAAACTCACCAAAGATCGCGATGAAGAACTTGCCAAGCTCGGCCTCAAGCCCGATCTCGACATGAGGCTGTCGGTCGCCAAGTTTCAGGATGCCGCCAAGAAGTTCGACAACGAGAAACAGAAGCTCGACATTATCAGCGAATCGATTGACGCGCAGCTTGCGGTGCAGAAGGTGCAAATCGAGAAGCTCAAGGCCAGCTTCGCTCTAAAGAGCAAGCAGGTATCGCAGTTGGTGATCCGCGCCGGTGCCTCCGGCATCCTGCAGGAACTCAGTCTGCAAGTCGGCCAACGCGTGGCGCCGGGCCAGATGTTGGCCAAGGTCGCCCAGCCCTGGAAGCTCAAAGCGGAACTCAAAATTGCCGAAACGCAGGCAAAAGATATTCTCATTGGACAGACAGTGCAGATCGATACACGGAACGGAATCATTCCTGGACGCGTAAGTCGTATAGATCCGGCTTCTGTAAATGGAACCGTCACGGTGGATGTCCGGCTCGAAGGCGAATTGCCGAAAGGCGCGCGTCCCGATCTCAGCGTCGATGGAACGGTGCTGATCGAACGGTTGAACGACGTTGTCTATTGCGGGCGTCCCGTATTCGGACAGCCGAATTCGACCGTGCAATTGTTCAAGATCGACCAGGATGGCAAGGGTGCCACCAAGGTGAAAGTGAAATTTGGACGCACTTCCGTCAACACCATCGAGGTTGTGGACGGTCTAAGAGTTGGTGACCGCGTGATCCTCTCGGACATGTCCCAGTGGGATTCTCAGGACCGCATCCGGCTGAATTAAGGAATGAAACTATGAGCGAATCATTAATCAAACTCGACGGCGTGACCAAGGTCTTTTTGACCGACGAAGTGGAAACCCACGCGCTCGCCGGCATCCACATGGACATCAAGAAGGGCGAGTACATCTCGATTTCAGGACCCTCGGGCTGCGGTAAGTCGACGCTGCTGGCAATCCTCGGATTGCTCGATTCCCCCTCAGACGGCGCTTATACGCTGAATGGGCGTGCCGTGCAGGGACTCAAACTGAGCGAGCGCGCCCGTATCCGCAACCGAGAAATCGGCTTCATCTTCCAGGCATTCAACCTGATTGGCGATTTGACGGTTTACGAAAATGTCGAACTCCCGCTGACTTATCGCGGCATGGGCGGCGCGGAACGCAAGAAGCGCGTGCATGAGGCGCTCGAGCGCGTCGGCATGTCGCATCGCGTGAAGCACTATCCATCGCAACTTTCAGGCGGTCAACAACAGCGCGTTGCTGTCGCTCGCGCCCTGTGCGGCGATCCGTCGATTCTGCTCGCTGACGAGCCGACCGGAAACCTCGATTCCGCCAATGGCGAACAGGTCATGGACCTCATGCGCGAACTGCACCGTGCCGGATCCACCATCTGTATCGTGACGCACGATCCACGCTACGCCCGTTACGCCGACCGCACCATCCGGCTATTTGACGGACGCATCGTGGAAGAAAGTGTGGAGGCGGCGTAAGATCCGCTTCGGATCGGACGTCTAACGGGTATGCGGAAACATCCAGAAGTCTTTGCTCTACTCGCCATCGGACTCGCTCTATTCGCAAACATGGGTCTTGAGGCCGGTCTGCGGCGCGCGCAGAAAGAGAGCTTTCGCATCCGACCGCTGATTCATCAGGTGGAAAACGTCGATTTCGACCGTGCGGCGGAAGAAGCCGTTGGGATTGCGGTGCGTGAAGTGCTGCGAGAAGTCCTTCGATGATCCAACTGAGAAACATCGAAAAGTATTTCGAACACGGTCCGACCAAGACATTTGTACTGCGGCGAATCAACCTTGACATCAAAGAGGGTGAATTCGTGTCGATTATGGGTCCGTCGGGTGCTGGCAAGTCGACTCTGCTGCATTTGCTGGGCATGCACGATACGGCGTGGACGGGCGAGTACAACTTTCTCGATCACGCCGTACATAAGATGAAGAAGAATGACCGCATGGAGATTTACAAGCGGTACTTTGGCTTCGTCTTTCAGAGCTATCATCTTCTCGACAGCTTGACCGTTTATGAGAATCTCGAGATTCCGCTCTCTTATCGGAATATGAAAAAGGCCGAGCGCGACGCCGTGGTTTGCGATGTGCTCGACCGGTTCCGCATGGTGGGCAAGAAAGATCTGTTCCCCAGCCAGCTATCCGGTGGGCAGCAGCAGTTGGTGGGTATTGCCCGTGCAATGGTGGCGAATCCGAAGGTGATTCTGGCGGATGAGCCTACCGGAAATCTGCACTCTTCGCAGGCCAAAGAGATTATGGAAAAGTTCAAAGAACTGAACTCCGGCGGCACCACGATCATTCAAGTGACGCACTCGGAATCGAACGCCTCCTATGGCAATCGAGTGATTGAACTCGTCGACGGCTGGATCACCCCGTAGCCGAGTTCCCACACAACGTCGGCGGCACAGTAATCCCAATCAGCCGCAGGTAGGACTATTCCCCCTGGCTGAAGAGGAATCTGTCCTAGTGGCATTCGGTGCCAAGTCTCGTCGTGGCCACGCAGGACAGCGGTCAGGGGGAAAACAACTACCGGCGATGGCTCGAAAACGCTACGGACTCACGTTTTGTCAGGCCTCGGGGCAACAGCGCGGGTTCGATGGCGACACAACCGAACGCTGGCGGGTAAGTTTCGGCTCTACAACGCAGAATTCAACCCTAATGGTGACCCCAAACCACGGCTCGATCGGATGGATGGCGCAGCGGATGACCTTTGTGGCAGCAGCGGCGAGCCAGATCCTGCAAATTCGTCGCTGTGGGGACTCCGTCTGGCGTGCCACCCTTCGTGATGCTCGATGGCGTGGCAATGAACGATGTCACTCGCACGGCCACCGCCGAGCCGTTGGCGTTCGCACGGATGGAAGCGCCGATAGAAAGCAATGAAGGCTTTCGTTCTTGATGTCCTGCGGCTCTGCGTGTGGTTAGTCATCCTAATGGCAATCTTCGTGCCGCTGGAACGTAGGTTCGGCCTCCGGCGGCGGCAGAAATTGTTTCGCAAAGCATTTGGCGTGGATGTGGCGCTGTACTTTCTCAGTAGTTTGTTGCCCAAACTGCTGCTGGTTGCGCCATTGACATTGCTGGCTGGCGTGCTGCATTCCCACTCCCCAGGCGGATTTTATGAGTGGGTGGGCGCTTTGCCTTTTTGGTTGCGGGTGTCGGCGGCGTTTGTGGTGGGTGAAGTCGGGGCCTATTGGGGCCACCGTTGGTCGCATGAGAGTCCGTTGTTGTGGCGATTCCATGCCGTCCACCATCAGGCGGAAGAGATGGACTGGCTGGTTCACACGCGTGCGCATCCGGTGGATATTCTGTTTACGCGGTTGTGCGGGTTCGTTCCTATTTATTTGCTGGGACTTGCGCAGCCGTTAGGGCAGACTGTCGACCTTACCCCCGCGATTGTGACGATCGTCGCGACGATTTGGGGGTTCTTCATCCACGCCAATCTGGATTTTCGGCTGGGCTGGCTGGAGTGGCTGCTGGCATCGCCGGCGTTCCACCATTGGCATCACTCACGGGGGACCGATGCCGCAAGCACTCGCAACTTTTCGCCGATGTTGCCTTGAGTCGACCGTTGGTTCGGTACACACTACCTACCCAAGGATCGCTGGCCGAGCGACTATGGCGCTTGACCCGGAAGCGGCAACGTAAGCGCTTCGAGCCGGACAAGGTTTGCCATGGCTTCGCCGGTTGAGTTTCCGCACATTTCGAGTGAAGCGGCCAGGCTTGAGCAGACGCCCGGACGTTCAGATTTGCCCAACAGTTTACAGTGGCACATTTCATCCAGTTGAATGCATCGCACGCCCGCGGGCTTGCCATCCGGCATCCCCGGAATTGGCGACGAAATCGAAGGTGCGATGCAACAGGCAGCGCACCCAATCCGACAATTCACTTGTAGTGGATCTCGAACGGCTTGTTCGTGAGAAACAGCACCGTGACATCGCCATCCGCTGTCGCGCCATGTTCCATCGTTTCGCCCTCTGGAAACCAGACGAAATTCCCAGGCCCAAACGCGCCATCGTGCGTCTGCAAAACGCCCTCGATCACGTACATGCCATGCGCGCAGGGATGCGTGTGCGAGACGTTGATCACCCCCGCCGGATAGCGCACAATGCGAACCTCCATCCCCGTGTCAGGATCCTCAATCAGGTTCTTACGAAACAGCGTTCGGCCGAGCTTTTCATTGGGACGCGGTTCCCATGGCAGGGCATTGGTATCGAAGGCGATCATCTCATTAGCTTAAGCGGTTTTGTGAGTACTGGTTTGCCAGGCCCATCGCGCCTCCGGGCTGGTGAGTGCCACGATACACAATCCCCTATTTTACCGCCATGCTGTTGCTCTTGCTGATCGCACCGAAGCCGGATGCGATCAAGCCGCCACGTTCGAAAGCCCAGACTTGGTTCGATTCCTTTCGCGCTTATCCCGCGTCGACCATCGACCCCAGCTATACTTGGCGCGCCGCAGCGTCGACCGCAAAACGCAAGCGCCCCGCGATCGCCGCGCAATGGACCTTCCTCGGACCCCAGAACCTACTTCACGACAACCTCTACGGCTCGCCGGTCACCGCGGGCCGCGTCAACGCCGTGCTTTCCATCAAAAATGCGATCTATGCCGGCGCGGATCGCGGCGGCGTGTGGAAATCCATCGACGAGGGCGAAAACTGGCGTCCACTCACCGACCACCTGCCATTTCCGGCGATCACCGCGCTCGCTTCCGACGGTGCCAACCTCTATGCAGGCACTGGGCACGGAGCCGTGCTCGTTTCGCCCGATGGGGGAGAGTCATGGGACTTCACCCCCGTACCCGGCCCACGCGTTACGGCTCTGATCACCGGCACAAACGCGCTGTTTGCAGCGGTCGAATCTGCCGGAATCTTGCGATCCAAAGACGCTGGCAGGACATTCGTGAATGTCCTGCCGCTGGCCTACGCATCCTCTTTGGTATCCCACGAAAACACGATATACGCTGCAGCTTCACTGAAACAGCAGGGCGTCTATCGATCCACAGATGCCGGCGAAACCTGGACCAAACTGAGCGCCCCAACTGGGACAATGCTACGGCTCGCGTTGGCTCCTTCGAATCCGCGCATCTTGTATCTCTTGGCGAACTCGACCGCCAGACTTGAAGGACTCTATCGTTCCGAAGACGGAGGCGATACCTGGATCGGCATCCGCACGCGATTTCCTGAAAATGTTTGCGCCACCATTTACGGGCCTTGCCCACCACTCGACGTCCTCGCGGTCGATCCGCACGACGACCGCACCATCTTTGCAGGCCGCGTCTGGCTCTTTCGTTCCACCGATGGGGGCGAGCACTTCGAGGATCTCAACAAGAGCCCGCGAGGGGTGGTTCCGCATGTCGACCATCGCGCGCTGGCTTTTTCGCCCGATGGCAGGACGCTCTTCGACGCCAACGACGGCGGCATTTGGACCTCGCCCGTCCGCAACCAAGACTGGCGTCATCTGAACTCCACACTCGGCATCACGCAGTTCTATCCCGGCATGTCGTTGCATCCGGTTGACGAACGGCAGATTCTCGCTGGAACACAGGACAACAGTTTTGTTTTATGGCGGGATGGCGTGTGGAAGTCAGGATTCACCGGTGATTTCATGTGGACGCAGATCGATCCGCGCAAGCCTTCGACAGCGTTCGCGGTTCTCTATCCGGGACGCGAGATGGTGATCCGCACGCGCAACAACTGGGAGGATTTCAACTTTCTCGCCAATGGCATCGATACCGAACGCGCGCCTTGGGTTTCGCCGTTGGAAATGGATCCCGCGAATCCTGACCGGCTTTACTTTGGCACCGTACGCGTCTTTCGCACCGACAATCAGGGCGACCGCTGGCAGCAGATTTCCGGCGATCTCGGAACGATCACAGCGTTGAGTGTCGCGCAGCGCGACAGCACGCGAGTTTATGCGGCGGTGAACAATGGGATCCACGCCTATCGCGGAGGCACGAACTGGGAAAAAATCGGCGCGCCTGCGACGCGCAATGTCTCGCGCGTGATCGCTCGCGATGCGGAACTGTTCGTCGCTTATTCAGGGTTGCGCTCGACCGACGGCAAGGGACACATCTACTACTCGCCGGACGCCGGCGCGACCTGGATAGATCGCACGGCCCAACTGCCGGATTGTCCAGTGAACGACCTGCTCTTCGATCCAGTTCACGAAGATGTCCTGTTCGCCGCCACCGATCTCGGGGTCTTTCGCAGCGGTGATCGCGGCCTGTCTTGGGATCCGCTGGGCGACGGCTTGCCCGTAACCACAGTGAGCAGCATCCGCATCCACGGCCCCTCCAGGAAGCTCCGCGCGGCTACCTACGGTCGCGGCATTTGGGAAATTCAACTGCCGTGAAGAAGGGTGCACCGCTTGTCCCACAGATGGGACATCATTCGCGAATACGGACAACTCGCACTGGACATCGGTGTCTTTTTGCTGTAGCCGATCACCAAAAGCAGTCCTTCAAACATTCTTTGGAGGGGTCCTCGCGCCGGAACGTTAGTTGGGGAAAGGGAAGTTCCCGCGCGAGGACTTTGCTGCTGTCAGTTGTTATAAAGACGTACGCATCGGCCGCTCGTCTTGTTCCGGGATTGAATAATTTTTCTCACCGCGTCACAATGGGAGAACTGTGATGCCACTTCACCCCCTCCGTCAGCTGGCAGCCGCGTTGCTGATTGTGTCCCTTACAGGATGCACCACCGAGGCTCCCAAACCAGTCGTCAAGAAGCAGGAAGAGCCTGCCGTTCCGATCACCGGCCGCTCTGCGTTCTACAAGATGCTTCCATCCGCCAAAACCTGGGCGGGAGACTGCAAGGGCATCCAGATGGAAAGCATCCAACTCAAAGGCGTGGACGCCGAACCCGGCAAGGCTGCAGCCTGGCGCGCGATCTTCGTTTCGGAATCCAAGGGCCGCATGAAGACCTTTCTCTGGTCGGCCACCGATGCCGAAGGCGGCTACCGCAAAGGCACCTGGGAAGGATCTGAAGACTCGTTCCGCGGCCGCATGGGCCAGGCCGCACCTTTCTATATGCAGGCGCTGCTGCACGATTCCGACGAAGCCTACAAAGAAGCCCTCACTAAAGAAGACGCCTTTCTAAAGACCGGCGAGAAGACCTCGATCAACTTCCTGTTGGAATTCACTCCCCGTCATGCCAACCTCGCGTGGCGCGTGCTTTGGGGCGAGACCGTGGGCACGGCACGCTATTCGGTGTTCGTCGACGCCAGCACCGGCAAGTTTCTTGAGAAGGGGCGGTAGGCACTGTTTCCACGAGCGCTCGCCCTCGCAGTTTTCGCTCTGTCAGTGTGGCGGGCCGCGACTCTCTCGATCACGATCGACGAGGCTTACACCTACAATGAGTTCTCTGCGCTCGGCCTGAATGGTATCTTCGAGCACTTCGACGCCAACAATCATGTTCTGCATTCGGCGCTCGCTGCCGCTTCCACCTGGGCGTTCGGCATCTCGGAATTTGCATTGCGGATCCCAGCTTTGTTCGGAGGCGCTCTGTATCTGTGGGCGCTGCTGAGGCTGATCGAGCGCAGTTACTTTCGCGGACATCGCTGGCTGCAATGGCTGGTGTACGCCGTGCTGATCTGCAATCCGCTCACCTTGGATCTCCTCTGCGTCGCCCGTGGCTACTCGTTGGCGCTCGGCTTTCTCGCCTTTGCACTGCTCAAACTGTTCGACTTCAGCGCTCACCAGAGGTTCGCGGATCTCAAATGGATGAGTTTCGCCCTCGGACTTGCCACCGCGGCGAACCTGTCGTTTGCTTTCGCCGCGATCGCCACGGCAGGCATCGCCGTCGCTCTTGTCCTCAAGTTGGGATTCTGGCGGCACGGCGTTGTGGCGGCTCTCGTACCCGGGGCGATCGTGGCGTTTCTGCTGCTGGTGTTGCCTATGAGCAAGGCCGAACGCAATAGCTTCTATTGGGGTGCGGCGACCATCTCCGATTCGGTCGAAACCACCTCCAATCCGCTGTTTCAGCACCGCCCTGAAGATGCAGGCCCTTTCGGATCGTGGCGGATGATCAAGCGGTTTCGCGTCCGGTTCGTGCCCTTCGCGATGATCATCCTCGTCGCCGCAACGCTGCGCTGGCTTCTGCGAGGCGAGCGTACTGAACTGATGCTGCTGTCTTCGATCTTTCTGCTGGCGCTGTTTGGATACTGGCTGGCGCATGTCTGGCAGGGCGTTCCGTATCCCAGCGAGCGCACGTCCACGCCGGTCATTCTGTTCTTCTTTCTCACCTTTGGCGGGACGCTGTCTTATCTGATTCGCTATCGCTGGGCGACGGCTTTGGCGGTGGTTCCGTCGGCGCTGATCTTCATCGCGATGCTGGTGCAAGCGGGTCAGCAAGTGGATCCGCGCTATCAGTGGGCCTGGTATAACGATCAGGACAACCGCAGAGTCGCCGCACTCGTGGCGAGCCATCGCGTGAAATCGGTGAGCACGCATTGGATGATACACGCGCAGATGGAATTCTATCGTTTGGCTGGTGTGCTTCCGCTGGTTCCGGAACGGCTAAATCGAGTTCCGGGGGATGATCCTCCGCTCACCGGCCACGACGCCTATGTGCTCTACAAAGCCGACGCCGCGCGGGTCGCCACTTTCGGACTCGAAATCGCCTACAACAACCCTGTCACGGGCGTGATGGTGGCGTTTCCGATCAGGCGTTGAGCCCGTGATATCCCAGAAACACGCGCAGTCGATCTTCACCCATGTGCCGCGCCAGTGAATTTCGGTCCGCTTCGCGAAGGTCCACCAGTATCAGACCATCCAGGCAATCTCCAAACGATTTGTCGACGTGAAACGCCAGGATCCGGCCGCCCAGCTTCGCATACTGCCGCAACAACACTGGCGCGCCTTTGCCTTCGATTTCTTTAATCACGTTCGATAACGCATCGGCGGAATGAATCAGGGCGGCGATACTCTTCAATTCGGCGGCGTTGCCCAGGGGTAGCGGCATCGACCGGAACGGCCTTCGTGGGCGGACCAGCCTTCTCAATGGATCACTCTCGCTATGTCGGGTCCAATACTCGTGAATCATCTGTAGCGAAGGCAGACTGTAGTCGCTGCTGATGCTCACCGCCCCGAACAACATCGGGTGATCGGGATGGTTGGCCGCATAGCGCGTGATCGCACGCCACAGCACGAGCAACGGTGCAAAGTCTTTCTGATACTCGATGCGCACGAAGGATCGACCCAATTCGATCGCTGGCCCAAGATCGCGAAAGAAGCGCGGGTCGAAGCGGAAGAGTGTGTTTGTGTAAAGGCCTTCGATTCCGCGTTTTTGCAGGATCAGAGAAGTGCGCGCGAGGCGGTAGGCTCCGGCGACTTCCTGCTTTTGCTCATTCCACAAGAAGATGTGCTCGTAGTCGAGATCGAAGGAATCGATGTCGGCCGCGTTGCCGGTTCCTTCGCCGGCGGCGCGAAACGCAGCTTCGCGCAAACGGCCGATTTCGGTGAGAATCCCTGGAATCTGGCGAGCCCGGGCAAGGTAGGCAGTGAATCCGCCCTGTTCGGCGAGCTTGCTTTCGGGCTGCAGCGCCAGGACCTCCGCGGCAAGACCGGGCAGCGGAGTACTGTCGATTGGCGCAAACTGTGTCGCCATTTGCGCGAAGGCCGTCCGCCGATGCCGAAGCAAATAGGTGCGCGTCCGCAGGTATTCGGTTTGTTCCTCTGCACTCGAAAAGGTTTTTAATTCAGTCGCCGCGATCTTCGACCCGATGCGGACCTCTACGGAAGTTCCGCGCCTGTTGATCAATTCCGCGGGAAGCCTGGCCGTTCTCAATAGTGGATGAACCATCCCTGCCAAGTGAAACGGAACGCTGTTCTGGCCACCGAAGAAAATTGGAACAACAGCGGCGCCGGTTTTTGCGGCGAGGCGGGCGGGCATCGTGTTCCACATCGTATCGGTCACGCTCGACCGCTTCCAATCCCAGGCGGAAACCACTCCCGCCGGAAAAACAACCAACATCCCGCCTTTTCGAAGCCACTGGATGGAATCGACGATGGCGCGGGAATTCTTGCTGGCGCCTCCTTCGAAGACATCGACCAAAATGCAGTTTTCGCTCGACTCCGGAACCGACCCGAGGAGCGAATTGGCGAGAATCTTGATGTCCTGCCGAACCTCGCGCAACAGGGCGTCGATCACGACCCCATCGAGAATCCCGGACGGATGGTTGGCCACCACCACGACCGGGCCAGTCTGCGGGATCCTGCGGAGGTCCTCCGGGGCGGCGCTAAAACGTATTTGTAACGCATCGAGAAGCCTTACAGAGAACGCCCGGCTGTCTCGATCGCCCGCTGTAGAGGCCTGCCGAAGCAAGCCGTTCAGTACATCGAGACCTGTGAATTTCTTCAGCGCCTCCTGCACGGGAGCGGGGAAGTTCTGAAAGCCGGGTGGCACGAGGAAGTCCGAACGCTGCTGCATAGATCCTATTTGAGACCCTTGCTGTTCCGGGCTGAACAACAGTTGATGACAAAGCGATGAATTACAACGTTTGACACATTTCTGTATTCCAGTTGTCATAAAGCGCTGTTACTTTCGTATCGTTACTACTCACGACTACTCAGGTTTCACGGAATGCACTTCAGAACGATCTTTATCACCCTCCTTTTGATTTCAACGAGTTTTGCACAGCAGCAGGCGCAGATCAACGGCCAAATCTTCGATGCGGCGAACGGACAGCCCGTTCGGAACGCGTCGGTAACCGTGAAACAGAATCCTGCGCTGGCCGCGAAAACTGACACCGACGGCAAGTACCAACTCACTGTCCCCGTGGGCAAATACACCCTGCTTATAAAAGCCGAAAACTTTCTGGATGCCGAGATCGACGAAGTGGACGCAGTTGCCGAAACCCCGGTGACAGCCAGCACGGTGCTGGCCGCCAAGGGATCGGTGACCACCGTGGAGGTTACCGAAAAAATCGGTGCGGTGGCCGCGACGGCCGCTGCGATGCTCTCTGAACGCAAACTATCCGCTGTGGTGAGCGATTCGATCTCGAACGAAGAACTGCACAATTCCACCGCCAGCGACGCTGCCGCGGCATTGGAAAAAGTGGTCGGCGTTTCGATCGTCGACAATGGCTATGTCTTTGTTCGCGGCTTGGGCGAACGCTATAGCGCCACCATGCTCAACAATTCGATGGTTCCTACCACCGAACCTGAAAAGCGCGTCGTGCCGCTCGATCTGTTCCCCTCAGAATTAATTGACAATATCAAGGTTCTGAAAACCTATACGCCGGATATGCCGGGCGAATTCTCCGGCGGCCTCGTGCAGATGCAGACGGTGGAATTCCCCACCGCGAAGATGCTGCGCTTCTCGATGAGCACGGGATTCAATTCCCGCACCACCGGGCAACGCTTCGCCAGCTACCCCGGCGGTGGACGCGACTTTTTCGGCTTCGACGACGGCAACCGCGGGCTTCCGGCGGCGGTGCCCACCGACAAGCGTGTGTTTCCCGGATCTTATACGGCCGCTGAACTGCAGACGATCGGGCGGTCATTCTCGAACAACTGGGAACCGGTTTTCCGCACGTCGATGCGACCGTCACAGAGCTATTCGATTGTGGGTGGACAAACGATCAAGCGAGTCGGTATCGTCGGGGCGCTGACCTTCGCGAACCGGCCGCAGTATCAGAGCGAAACCCAGCGATACCTCCGGCAGGAAGGTACGCGCCCGGTGCTCTTCACCAACTACGAGGACTTCCGCGGCTACAACGAATCGGCGCGTATCGGTGGCGTACTCAACGTCGCCATCCGTATCAACGATGCGAATAAAATCGTCTTTCGCAACACCATGACCCGCGACACCGACAAAGAAACTCGCGAGTTCAGCGGCTATGACGGCGGCGTCGATTCCAACCTGGAATCGCAGCGCTTGCGCTGGGTGGAACGCGGCTTGATTTCCACCAGCGTCGAAGGCGATCACTCGTTCGTCAAAGCTGGCAATTCCTTGTTGAAATGGCAGATGACCTACTCGACCTCGAACCGTGAGGAACCGGATTTGCGCGAAGTTTTCCGCAGCAAACTTCCGAACGGCAACGCATCGTTTGTCGCTCTCGGTTCGTCCGCGGTCCGATTCTCAAACAGCCTCACCGACAAGATCTACGAACCCCAGGCAGAAGTCAGTCGGCCCTTCTATAAGGGCAAGGTCTCTGGCCTCTTTAAACTCGGATTCCGCGGCACTTTCCGCGATCGCGACTTTCAAGCGCGCCGCTTCCGTTATATCCCGCAGCGCACCTCCACTCTGAATCTGCTGCTGCCGAGCAATCAATTGTTCGCACCGGGCAATATCCGCCCCGATGGCTTTCAGATTGTCGAATTCACCCGCGCAACCGATCGTTACGACGCTTCGATGGATATCTTTGCCGGTTATGCGATGGTCGATCTCAGCCTAGGCGCTCGTTGGCGCATCGTCGGCGGCCTGCGTGTCGAAGACGCGACGATTCTCGTCAATACGCTCGATCCGTTGATTCCCAACGCCAAGGCCCAGGCCGCGAGCCTCGTCAACCGAGATCCGATGCCCGGCGTCAATGCCATCTACGCACTCACACAGAAGCAGAACCTTCGCTTCAGCTACAGCAAGACGGTTTCGCGTCCTGACTTCCGCGAACTCTCGCCCTTCGACTTCAATAACGTCCTCGGCGGATTCGTGGCGCAGGGCAATCCCAACCTCGTCCGCGCCACTGTCGATAACTTCGACGCCCGCTGGGAAAGCTTTCTCGGAGGCAATGAACTGATCGCCGCGAGCTTTTTTTATAAGAAGTTTACGAATCCCATCGAAGTAACGATTCTGCCATCCAACGATCTGCGCCAGACCTATGTGAACGCTAAAGGCGCGAATAACCGGGGCTTTGAGCTGGAGTATCGTCAGGGTCTGAAGCGTGTGTCGACCAGGCTGTCGGACTTCGGCCTGCAAACGAACTTTACGTTTGTAGATTCTCAAATTCAGATCAAAGACGCGGATGCCCAACTGCTCACTACGCAGAATCGCCCGCTGCTCGGACAGTCGCGCTATATCTTCAACACCATCGGCGAATGGAACCGCCCCTCGCTCCATTCGAGCGCACGTTTTTACGCGAACTACGTTTCGCGCCGGATTACAGACGTCGGCACATTCGGCTTGCCGGACATCTATCAGGAAGGCAATGTCTTCCTGGACTTCAACTACAGCTACACCTTCAAAGAGAAGAGCAAGTGGTCGCTGAAGTTCAACGCCGAAAATCTTAGGGATAACAAGTATCGCTGGACGCAGGGAACCTTCGACCAGCGGCACTACCAACTTGGCCGCACCTTCACGGTCGGCATGGGCTACGCCATCTTCTAAGGAACTCGCGCAAAACGGGACCGCCGTTCGCAAGGCGGATCCCTTTGCGCTTCCAAACAAGCGGGTCGCGCCGTTCGACGTATACAACCGAGAGACGAGAGGAAAATCAATATGAGAAGTTTCCAGAAAACGATTCTGGCAATGAGTTTGGTGGCCGGTGCCACCCTGGCGATGGCGCAGGAATCCCTGCCGCTGCCGAATGTCGCCATGTACATCTGGTCGGACAAGTATGTCTACCAGCCCGGTGAGAGGTTGACGATGCGTTGGACCATTAAGGCCAACGGCGACACTTCGCCTTACACGATCGTGGCCTACCGCCAGAACAATCAGAACGGCAAGAAGTTCTATGTCCCCGCGCTTACCGAAGCGGTGACCGATGTTTTTGGCAAGACGATCGATGACGGCTTTACGGCGGGTCCGCTGCCTGAAGCCGACAAGGCCGTTGTGGCCGGCACAGGCGGGTTGATTCCCGCAGTGACGATTCCAAACGAACTCGGCATGCACACGATCGTTGTTCAGGTTCGCGACGCCTCGGGGCTCCGCGTTCTCAAGTCCGCCTATCAAAAGATCGGTGTCGTCGACGGTTTCGAAGACATCACCGGCAACATCGACGCCACCCGCACTCTTGTGAATACGAAAGCCTACCGCCTGCGCGGTACGGTCTTCGTTCGCAACAATGCGACCTTGATCATCGATCCTGGCACGTTCATCCTCGGTCAGCCGGGCTCGCAACCGCCAAGCGCGCTGATCGTGAGCCGCAACGGCAGAATCTACGCCAATGGATCCCGCACCCGTCCGATCATCATGACCAGCGCTCAAGCGTTCGGCGCTCGCACCCGTGGCGATTGGGGCGGCCTCGTTCTGCTTGGCAAAGCTCCTGTGAACGTCGGCGCAAACGCCGATCCGAACCGCCCCAGCGGCGCTGGCGAATTCAGTATCGAAGGCTTGCCTGCCTCTGAAGACACCCGCTACGGTGGAACCGACCCCGACCACAACTGCGGCCTCATGCGCTACGTGCGCGTCGAATACGCTGGCTCGATCCTCTCGCCCAACAACGAGCTCAACTCCTTCACCTGGGGCGGCTGCGGCAAGGCGACGGTCGCCGAGTATCTGCAGGCGATCTACGGTCTTGACGATTCGTTCGAATGGTTCGGCGGCACGATGGATGCGAAGTATCTCGTCGGAGGCCTCGGCGCGGACGACTACGTTGATTACCAGCTCGGCTACACCGGCCGTATCCAATACGGTGTGTTCTACCAGAGCAAGGATTCCAATGGCAATCGCGGCATCGAGGGCGACAACAGCGAGTACAACTTCAGTGCGACGCCTCAGTCGAAGCCTCAGTTCTACAACATGACCTTTGTCGGTAGCGGCGTCACCGGCTTCGACGAAGCTCAGTCTCCCGGTCTCTACATCCGTCGCGGAGCGGGCGCTGAATTCAACAATATGGTTGTCACCAACTTCTTCTCGACCGGCGTGTTCGCGGCGGACGCGGCCACTCAGGCTTCGTTGGATGCAGGCAATGTTTCGATGAACGGCATTCTGCTCTGGGGCAATGGCATCGGCACCAACGCGGCGAATACCGTGGCCGGCCAAGTGGACGCCGCACTCGGAACTTTCGCCGCCGGAACTCGCGGTCAGGGCCGCAACTTCCTGTCGCTCGATCCGATGCTGCGCCGTCCGTTTGAGTTCAGCGATCCTGACTTCCGCCCGATGACCGGTTCCCCGGTCTTCCGCGCGAACTGGATCCAGCCTCCAGATGATGGTTTCTTCGACCAATCCGCCACGTTCAGCGGCGGTATGGGCGATTTCAACTGGATGGAAGAGTGGACCAGCTTCTTGCAGGACGTTGACATTAAGATCAACTAGCTGCTGTTTGGAGGAGTTTGCGACCCGGTACCCGATGCAAGTCGGTACCGGGTCGTATTGCTTTGTAGGGTTAAGATTTCGTTGGCTAGTACCCTAAAGGCCAATTGGTGGCCAGACGATTCTCTTGGTAGGCGCATGTCCTCATTCGTATACGCATCGGTTGGTCCGGAGTTCTTTAACAAGAAGCTGTCGGAAGCGTTCGAGTTCAACTTTCCCGATTTGGCGAAGAATCGCGACGGGGAACTGGCGAAGTATCAGTTGCGGGCCTTGGTCTGGACCGCCATTTCGCCGTTGATCCGGACGATCGTCGGCTGTGTTGCTCTGTTTGTCGTTTACCTGCTACTGGCGAAGTTCATCGGACAAGGTGGATGGGTGAAGATCCTCCAGATTTCGTTGTTGTTGGCACTGAGCGGTGGCGTTGTGCGCACGTGTTTCACCACATCGATGTTTCTGGGCGATCTGATTCGCGGCAAGATTTGGATGGTGGAAGGTCGCCTGGAACCGAGTTGGCTCGTCGACGGCAAGAAGGCTGTCAATCACCACGAGACGGGTTCGCGAACGGTGATGAAGTACCGGTTCGCTGTGGCGGATGAGCACTTTGAGGTTCCGGAATCGGCGTTCCGAATCCTCGCCGATAACTTCGAGGCAGGGCTGCCCACGGTGCGTGTCTACTTCACACCGGCAAGCAAGCGCATCATGTCCATGGAGGCGATTTCGGTGGAAGAACTGGTGCTGCGTCCGGAGCAGATGAAGAAGAAAAAGAAGCCTGTTTCGATTTGGAAGTCATAGACCGAAGCAACCGTGACCGTTCTCAGCTAGAACGGAATGCTCAAATTTATAACAGAACCCGGCTCACCGCTACAATGAGGAGATGTCTCTTGTCGTCGTTGGTTCCGTAGCATACGACGCGGTTGAAACGCCTCACGGCAAAGTCGACCGCATGCTGGGCGGAGCCTGTACCTATATCGCCTTGTCGGCGAGCTATTTCGTTCCGTCCCGGATTGTCGGCGTCATCGGCGATGACTTCGATCCGGCGGACAAGACCTTTCTCGCCTCCCGCGGCATCGATCTCGAAGGACTCGAAGAGAAGCCGGGCAAGACCTTCTTCTGGTCTGGCGTCTACTCGAAGGACATGAACGATCGCGAGACGCTGATCACCGATCTCAATGTCTTTGGCGACTTTCAGCCGAAACTGCCCGAATCCTACAAGACGCAGCCCTATCTCATGCTTGGCAACATCCTGCCGGCGTTGCAGCGCGACGTACGCGCGCAGATGCAGGGCGCACGCTTCGTGGGCGGCGACACGATGAACTTCTGGATCACCGGCCAGCGCGAAGAATTGCTCGCGACCATCGAAGAATGGGACTTTCTGCTCATCAACGATGGCGAAGCGCGGCTGCTTTCGGGCGAGCACAACCTGCGTCGCGCGGCCGAGAAGATTCATGACATGGGTCCGCGGACCCTCGTGATCAAGCGCGGTGAGTATGGCGCGATTCTGTTCCGCCGCGATCCGAAGGTCGGGGATTCGCACTTCATCGTTCCCGGATATCTGCTGCAGCAGGTCTTCGATCCGACAGGTGCAGGCGACTGCTTCGCCGGCGGATTCGTTGGGTATCTGGCCGAAAAGGGCTACGATCTCGACACCGGCCATATCGACTTGAAGGAGTTGCGCCGCGCCGTGATCTACGGCTCTGTGATGGGAAGCTTCTGTTGCGAAAAGTTCGGTACCGAACGGTTCCGCACTTTGACTCGAACCGATATCGATGCGCGCTTTAACGAATTCCGCGAGTTCACGGAGTTTTAATCGGCGTCTGCCGATTGGCGGCGGCGTGGTGCTATTCCTTGCCGCCGTTCTGAGCTGGGCCGCCGTCTGGTGGTTTCTGGGCAACGGATCCACGCTTTATTACGGGGATGCGGAAGCCCATCTCAACATTGCGCGCCGCATCTGGGACAACCGCGAGCCTGGTTATCGCCAAATCGGAACGGTTTGGTTGCCGGTTCCGCATTTGTTGTCTCTGATCCCCTCAATGAGCGATAGCCTTTGGCGCAACGGTATGGCCGGCGTGCTGCCTGCCGCTACCTGTTTCATCCTTGCCTGTTGGCTGTTTTTCCGCTCGCTGCGTTCGGCCCTCAATTCGAACACCGCGGCGTTTGTGGGCGTATTCCTGTTGGCCGCGAATCCGAATCTGCTCTACCTGCAGGCGGCTCCGATGACGGAAGCGATCTTTCTCTGCTTCTTCGCCGGTATCCTGTATTCGACGTTGAAGGATTGGCCAATGCGGGCGGCCTTGCTCACCGTCGCTGCGGCGTTGACGCGTTACGAAGGCTGGATGTTGATTCCAGCCGTTTTCGCCTATTTCTTATGGAAACGCCGCTGGTTTGCTGCCCTGGGTTACGGAGCAATCGCTTCAACGGGGCCCGTTTATTGGCTCTTGCATAACTGGTGGCTGTTCGGCGGCGCGTTCTATTTCTACAATGGACCTTGGTCGGCGAAGGCGATCTACCAGCGACAGCTCGAGGGCGGCATGCAGCCGCATCCGGCCGACGGCAACTGGCTGGAATCGATCCACTACTTCTTTGCTGCCGCACGCTTGACGATCGGAGAAACCCTGCTTGTGATCGGTCTGGTCGGCGGCTGCTACTACCTTTACAAACGTCGTACACAAGTTTGGCCGTTTTTGTTCTTGTCGATTCCGCCGGTTTTCTATATGGCCAGCCTCCATTCCGGCGGCACTCCCATCTTTCTGCCGGGGCTGTGGCCGGATTCCTACTACAACACGCGCTACGCATTGTCATTGTTGCCATTGCTTGCGTATGGTGCCGCGGCGTTGGTGCGTGCGACTCATCGCGATTGGCGCGCGTGGGCCGGATTTGTGCTGATACTCCTCTGCCTCGCGCCATGGGCATTCTTGCGCAATCGCCAGTCGGAATGGGTCTGCTGGAAAGAATCGCAAGTCAACTCGGAGGTCCGCCGCGATTGGACGGCGCGCGCCGGCAACTTCCTGTGGTCGCAGTATCTGCCGGGCGACGGCATCTGGTATGGCTTTGGCGATCTGACCGGCATTCTGCGATTTGCCGGCATCCCGCTACGCGAGACGCTGCATGAGGGCAACGAACTACAGTGGTATTCGACGATGGCGCGTCCTGAACTGTTGCTCAAGGAGAAGTGGGTAATTACCTTCGAAGGCAGCGAGATGGCGAAAGCGATCGCGAAGTTGCCGTATGAGACGGCGGTCATCTATCCGACTGGCGGCAAGGGTCCGGCGGTGGTGATCTATCGCCGGAAAACCGTGAAAGCGCCTCAATAGCGACACAGCCGCGTGGAACGGCCCAACCGCTTTAGGATAGTTAGATGAAGATCCTTCCCCTGTTTTTTGCGTTGGGCCTCTCCTTGTTTGGCGCGGATGTCGCGCTCACCTTCGGACTTCGCAACAACTTCACTTCCAAGATCCAGTCCGGTGGGCAGACGGTCGAGGCGAGTTCTTCCAATACCGTACTGCTGACGCCGTCAATCAACTTCGTGAATTTTGGCATAGCCGCGATTGGGTGGGAGACACCCATTGCGTTTGGAGGCCCTGCCCGGGCGCTCATTTCCAATGGACGCATTGTGACCGAAAAGCTGGATTTCATGATCGTTCCTGGCGCGCGGGTGAAGATCATGCCCTTGGGGCGCTTTAGCCCATGGGCTTCTGTCGGAGTGGGCGCGGGGCGGTTCAGCCGCGCGACCGTGGCAAACGTGGGCAATGCTTTGAGCGCGATCACCAAGACCAGTTTCACCATCGGCGTTGGGGTTGGCTTGGATGTGAAAGTCGCCGGTCCCCTGTTTCTGCGGGCGGAAGGGCGAAACTTTAACTACAAGGGAGTTGAGGATCTACGCAAGAATGCGTTTCAATTCTTCGGTGGGGTTGGATTGCGCTTCTAAAAGAACAAACGGCGCAAACCCCAGTGCAGGGATTCGCGCCGTTCGAGATTCCAGATCCAGAGGGACCCGAAAGAAGCCTAGCGGTGGCCTTCCTTCTTGTCTTCGGCCTTTTTCTTGCCGCCCTTCTTCTTGCCCTTCTTCTCGGTCTTATCTTCGCCCTTGTCCTGGGCGATCGCAACCACGCCGGTCAACAGCGACAGGCCGAGCATGACAGTCATAAGCTTTTTCATTCTAGATGAGGTCTCCTTGGTACGTTAACGACTGCTCGTCGTTTCTCCTACTATCGTCGCATCGGGACATGAACCAGCCCTTAATAGGCTATTAAAATGGCTTCATTGGCTCACTTTTCCATGTGGGGTCACGAACACCTACGGCTCGAGCGAATGCAGCTAAACTGAAGACTGTGCAGTCATCTTCCGCTTACAAACTTGGCATCGACTACGAACCGCGCGGCGACCAGGGGGCGGCGATCGAACAGCTTATCCGGGGCCTCAACGACGGTGAGCGCCATCAGGTGCTGCTTGGCGTCACGGGATCGGGCAAGACATTCACGATGGCGAAGATCATCGAGCACTTCAACAAGCCGGCGCTCATTCTTGCACACAACAAGACGCTCGCAGCGCAGCTCTATCAGGAATTCAAGAACTTCTTCCCTCAGAATGCGGTTGAGTACTTCGTTTCCTACTACGATTACTATCAGCCGGAAGCGTATATCCCTTCGTCGGATGTTTACATAGAAAAGGAAGCGACCATCAACAACGATCTGGACAAGCTGCGTTTGTCCGCTACGCGATCGTTGTTTGAGAGGCGCGATTGCGTGATCATCGCCAGCGTGTCGTGCATCTACGGCCTCGGTTCGCCGGAAGCCTACTACGGCATGCTGCTGATGCTCGAAAAAGGACAAAAGATCAAGCGCGAGCAGATTCTGCAAAAGCTGGTGGAAATTCTCTACGCGCGCAACGACGGCAACTTCACGCGCGGCGCGTTTCGTGTGGTTGGCGATGTCATTGAGGTCTATCCGACCTACGACGACTATGCGTATCGCATTGAGTTGTGGGGCGACGAGGTGGAATCGCTAAGCCAGGTTGATCCGCTGACCGGCCAGGTTCGGCAGACTTATTTGCGTCTGCCGATCTATCCAAAGACGCACTACGTGATGTCAGGCGACATGCGGATTCAGGCGCAGGCGACGATTGAGGCGGAACTGACGTGGTGGCAGGCGGAGCTTGAAAAGAAGGGTAAGCTGATCGAAGCACAGCGAATCCATCAGCGTACGAATTTCGACCTCGAGATGATGCGGCAGATTGGATATTGCCACGGCATTGAAAATTATTCACGACATTTTTCCGGGCGTCTGCCGGGCGAGGCACCTCCGACGCTGCTCGACTACCTGCCCCAGGACGCACTGCTGTTCATCGACGAAAGCCACGTCACGACCCCGCAATTGGGCGGGATGTATCATGGCGACCGGTCGCGTAAAACCAACCTGGTGGAATATGGGTTCCGGTTGCCGAGCGCTTTGGATAACCGTCCGCTGACGTTCGAGGAATTCGAAAACCGCGTGAATCAGGTGGTGTATGTGTCCGCGACACCGGGCCCGTATGAACTGACCAAGTCCGCGGGCGTGATTGTAGAACAGATCATTCGACCTACCGGGCTGGTGGATCCGATTGTGGAACTTCGTCCGATCAAAGGGCAAGTGGACGATCTGCTGGGCGAGATCCGGAAGCGGACCGCTGCCAACGAGCGCGTGCTGGTGACGACGCTTACGAAGCGAATGAGCGAGGACTTGGCCGAATACTATACGGAAATCGGCATCAAATGCTCGTATCTGCATTCTGAAGTGAGTACGCTCGACCGCATCCGGACGCTGCGCGATCTGCGGAAGGGCATCTACGATGTCCTGATCGGTGTGAACCTGTTGCGTGAGGGTCTCGATTTGCCCGAGGTTTCACTGGTAGCGATTCTGGATGCCGACAAAGAAGGCTTTCTGCGATCGGCGGGGGCGCTGATCCAAACGATTGGGCGCGCCGCGCGCAACGTGAACGGGCGGGCGATCCTCTACGCCAACGTCATCACCGGCAGCATACAGCGCGCTTTGGATGAAACCTCACGACGAAGGATTCTGCAAACGGCTTACAACGAAGCGAACGGCATAACACCGCAGACGATTCTGAAGCCGATCGACGCCATACTGGTGGCGATTGCCGAAAGCGATTATGTGACGGTTCCGCTCGACGAGCACGAGAAAGAGGATGACCTCACTCCCGAGCAGCGCGTGCAGTTGATCGATGAACTCGAAACGCGCATGAAACATGCCGCGAAGAATTTCGAGTTCGAGAAGGCGGCCCAGTTCCGCGATCGGCTGAAGCAGTTGCGTGAGCAGGCTTTCGCCTTGATCGGTCCGGCGGATGCGGATCCTGACGGGGTGCCGTTTTAGAGGCTACGCTATAGGCAAGAGCCCCGAGCAGCGTGCGCAAGCATTGTCGGCCGCCGCAGCGGCGCGAGGACTCACCTGCACGACTGGCTTCGAATACTGTCGATCCGAGGATCGACCTTCATCGATTGGTCGCAATGTTCTGCGGCAGAGAGCATTCCGGGAAAAGTTAGTGGGGCTTGGGTCTTGAAGGTCTTGAAAGCCACCCGAATGCCGGTTTCCGCGATTTTTGAGAACCTTGAGGCTGGTGCGAATATCGACGACATTCTGGAGTGATTCTATGGTCTGGATCGATCGCAGGTGAAGGCCGTGATTGAATTTGCTGTGCGAAGTCTCCACCGGCCGCCGAGCTAAAATGCGCGTCCTTTTCGATCAAGGAACTCCGGTGCCGATTCGAAAGTATCTGGTCGGCCATGAGATAGTGATTTCGGCGGAGATCGGATGGGAACGGCTCAAGAACGGAGAACTGCTTGCCGCGGCGGAAGCGCAAAGATTCGAACTCTTGTTGACCACAGACAAGAACATCGGTTACCGGCAGAATCTCAAAGACCGCGTCATCGCGGTCTTTGTAATTGGCCACGCTCAATGGCCCGGGTTGAAACCCAATATTCAACGCGTTGTCGATGCGGTTTGCCCTGCGTCGCCAAGCGGTTACTACCAAGTTGAAATTCCTTACGGCGTCTGAGTCTTTAGAATCACAGCCGGAACCATCGTGTCCCGGACCAGCTTGTTGAACGAAGGCAGATCGTTCTTCAACAATCCTTCGTACTTGCGAAGATGCCCGTTGACCTTGGTCGCAAGATCCTCAAAAACCTGATTGGACTGCGCCGTCGGACCTGTATCCGAATTCTGCACCACGCCAAGCAGCGCCGCCAATTTATTATTGAGTTTAATCGGGAAATTCAGCGGATCCTGGCTGCTCTGGTTCTTCACCTGATACAGTTCCTGCTCGACTTCGCCGAGTTCCTTCGACAGCTTCTTGCCCGCTTCGATCACCTTACCCGCGTCCTTGAGATTCGCGGATCGCGCGACCAGATCGTCCACCTGCTTGCGGATGTCGCGGATCGCGATGACCGTGTCGTTGGCCTGCGTCACCTTGTCGCGAATTTGCAGCGAAAGATCGAGTTGCTTCTGCAGATCCTGCACGGTGCCTTGGGTGCGCGGATCTTTATTGATTGCGAACGGCTGCGTGAAACTCTTGCCGTCGACCGTCAGTTTGACCGTATAGTTACCGGGAACCGCAGCGGGTCCGCGAGTGAATCCGGCCCAGTAAATCATGCCGGGGAAGCTCGAAGCTTCGGGGTAGCGCATGTCCCAAATGAAGCGGTTCCAGCCCGCGTTCGTTGGCGCGAGCGTTGGACCCGCAGGCCCACGAGGGCCTTCGTCATCATCCGACGGAACTGGGGCGGCAACCGCTTTGGGATCCGGTTTACTGGAAATTTTGCGGACCGGTTTGCCCGCGCTGTCGAGAAATTCGAGAGTGACCTCAGTGGCCTTGGCCTTAAGCATATAGTTGATGACCACACCGGATGGCGGGTTCTGGCCGCCGCCGCGAACGCGCCCAAAGCCGCCGCCTCCCGCATAGCGATAGGCGGGCTTCGGTGCAAAGAGGTGGACATCCGCATTGCGGGTGCTCTCGGTCCACTGATGGAGCACCGGCAAATCGTCGAAAACCCAGAACGAGCGGCCCTGGGTGGCGATGATAAGGTCGTTCTCGCGCTTGTGAAACGTCAGATCGGTGATCGGAACGACCGGCAGATTCAATTGGAACGCCTGCCAGTTGTCGCCATCGTCCATCGACATATAAAGACCGGTCTCGGTGCCCGCGAAAAGCAAACCCTTCTTGTTCGGATCCTCGCGCACAACGCGTGTGAAGGCGGTGTCCGGGATGCCGTTGACGATCTTCTTCCACGTTTTGCCATAGTCCGTTGTGCGATACAGATAGGGGCGATGGTCGTCGCTTTTGTACATCGTTGCCGCGACGTAAGCTTTGCCCGGATCGTGCGGCGAGGCCTCCACCGAGTTGATCTGGATCCACTCGGGTATGATGTCTTTGCCTGGCGTGACGTTGTCCCACTTTTTGCCGCCGTCGCGCGTGACATGGACGAGTCCGTCATCGGAACCAGTCCAAATCAGGCCTTTCGTAATGTGAGATTCGTCGATGGTGAAGATGGTGCAGTAGTATTCGACGCCCGTGTTGTCCTGGGTGATGGGTCCGCCGGAAGTGCCCTGCTTCGACCTGTCGTTGCGGGTGAGATCGCCGCTGAGCGCTTCCCAACTTTGGCCCTCGTTGGTGGACTTGAAGAGCATGTTGCCACCGGTATAGAGGACATTATTGTCGTGCGGTGAGAAGAGCAGTGGAAAGTTCCATTGGAAGCGATACTTCATGGCTTCCGCGCCCGCACCCATGGGATTGTCAGGCCAGACATTGACGGTGCGCGATGCCCCGGTGCGATGGTCGTAGCGGGTGAGCAAACCGCCGTAAGATCCAGCGAAGACGATGTTGGAATCCTTGGGGTCGGGCGCGATCCAGCCGCTTTCGCCGCCGCCCACATCATGCCAGTCACTCTCGGTGATGGCTCCGCCGTTGCCTCGCGATTTGGTCTTGATCGTCGAGTTGTCCTGCTGTGCGCCGTAGATGCCGTATGGAAAATCCCGATCGGTGGCGACGCGGTAAAACTGCGCGGTAGGCTGATTCTGCAAGCTCCAGGTGCGTCCCGCGTTGTTGCTGACGTTTGCACCGCCGTCGTTGGATTCGATCATGCGATTGCTGTCGTTGGGCGCGATCCAGAGATCGTGATTGTCCCCATGCGGCACCGCGATCGCGGTGAACGTCTTGCCTGCATCGTCCGAACGATAGAAGCCCGTGTTGAGCACATACATCGTGTTGGCCTTCACGGGATCCGCGTAAATCCGCGAGTAATACCAGGCGCGCTGCCGCAGCATGCGCTGTTCGTTGACTTTGGTCCAGGTGCGTCCGCCATTTTCGGAACGGAAGACACCGCCATCGGCCGCCTCGACGATGGCCCAGACGCGTTCGGGATTCACGGGCGAAACCGCGATACCGGTTTTGCCGAGAACGCCTTTCGGCATGCCAGGATTGCGGCTGATCTCGTTCCAGGTGTCACCTCCGTCGGTGGATTTGAAGAGTCCGCTACCTGGCCCGCCGGAAGAGAGACTGTAGGGATTGCGGACGACTTCCCAGAAGCCGGCATAGATGACGTTGGGGTTGCCGGGGTCGAGCACCATGTCGACACATCCGGCTTTGTCGCCTTTGGTGAAGACTTGCTTCCAGGCCTTGCCGCCGTCATTCGAACGATAAACACCGCGTTCGGCATTGGGTCCGGACATGTGTCCCAAGGCGCAGACATAGACGATGTCGGCGTTCTTGGGATGCACACGGACACGGCCGATTTGGCGGGTTTCGGCGAGCCCCGTGTGCTTCCAGGTGCGTCCCGCGTCGACGGATTTGTAGACACCGTCGCCGTGCGAGGCATTGCCGCGGATAGCCTGTTCGCCCATGCCGGCGAAGACGATGTTGGGATCGGAATCGGCGACTGCGAGCGCCCCGACGGAGCCGGTTTTGAACTGGCCGTCTGTCATGGGTTCCCAATTGTTGCCTGCGTCCGTCGTCTTCCAAACGCCACCTCCGGTGCCTCCGAAATAATAGGTATTCGGTTGTGAGGGGACGCCGGTGACGGCCACGACGCGTCCGCCACGGTAGGGTCCGATGGAGCGGTATTTGAGGTCTTTGAGAACCTTGGCTTCGTCCGCAGCGTAGGCAACTGTAGCGAGAAAAATGAGTAAGCGCAGCATCTTTGAGAAGTCTAGCACTTGCCTGCGATCCTCTAGCTTAGCTTGCTGGAACTTCTTCTGAAGAACTCGCGCAAGACGGGACCGCCGTCGAGAGTTCTTGAACTATTGGCGGATCGCAAGGCGGATCCCTTTGCGCTTCTGAAGAACTCGCAGGCAACGGTGACCGCCGCGATTCTTCCTAAGCGATTGGAGGGCCGCGTCGGCCTCTGCCGCTTCATGCTCCGCGGACGGAGGTATCTTCACCTCAAGGATGAATCACAGATTGCGTTTCAAACACGAAATGATGTGATAGTCGGCCATGAACTTGAATGGCGTCTCGCCTTCGGTATAGTGGCCGCAGGGCAGGCATACCGCTTTGTAATTGAGGCCCTTCTCCCTCGCGTTGCGCACGACCTCCTCGACATTTGCGGAGGAAACGTCGTGCGTAGGCCGCGTACATGGACAGCGACTTCTTCTTGCTCGCGTATTTATCGAAATACGCCGGCGTACCGATCGCCGACCAGAGGTCGCGCAACTCATCCCCCGAGACATTGCCTTCGAGTCCCTCGCGAATGTGCTGCGTCGAGAGGCCTTCCCACACCACGTCGCCGAAGTGCGTCGAACGGTGATTGTAGACACAGACCTCGAAGCGATCATCATCGGCGCTCGCGCTGTAAGCATAGCAGGAACCCAACGAAGTACCGCACAACGCAATGCGCTCGTAGCCCTGTGTTTGCAGCCAGTCCGCCATGGCGCGGACGTCGATCACCGCATGCCGGGTCGAGTGGATCGTGCGTCGGATGTTCGAAGACACGGCGTATTCGGCGCGCTGCAATTCCGGCGGCATGCGGTGGTCATGATACGGCAGCGCGTTGCGCACCGCCGCCATGCCGAACTTGGCGATGCCAGCGGCCAGCGACTGATGCTGCTCGGTCTTGCGCTGGAACGAGCCACCTGTCCCGCGACCGTTGCGCGCTGGATGGAACACGCCGTCTGAGATCTTCGTTCTCTGAGCGGCCGCTCTTCGGATGCATATGGGCCCACGGCGTAATCGCTGAGAAGTCTCCTCCCAAGATTCCTCTGGAGCTACCGCGACCTACATTGCTCTCGCTCCAACCTCAATGCCCGCCGCATTGGGCTCCAACGTTGGCCGCTGATCTCCACAGAGTCCAGCCTTGCTGCTTTCTCCATCTCCTGTTTTCGCAATTCCATCCTCGTCGCGGAAGGGCCAAGTCGCTAATAAAGCGGGTACTCTATTGATCGGGATCAGCACCACTATCTGTCAGCCATCGCCACTTGTTTCGCGCACGGAACTTGGAGCCACTCTCCTGCTCGCCGACGCAGCAGAGCCGCTAAACCGGTTCCTGAGCGCCTTGAGGCCATACAAGCTACACCCGAGCGCTACCGCCAATACGGCATTGATCGCGAAGACGCCAACCGCCGTCGTTAGTTCCGCCGCTCGCACTGTCGTCCGCTACCAATTCGCGCCACGCTCGCGCGTCATGATCTCCCAGAAAGAATCCCACCGGCTCATGCGCCGAACTCATCGCCACTAAATCGCCTCCCGAGGCCGCCAACATTGGCCGCGCCGCCGCGTAGACCAAATCCGGGATAAACGGGATAAACGCCGCCTCGTCCATCACCAACAAATCCGCCGTGAACCCGCGGATCGCAAATCGAACCCGATCCCGGCCAGCACCGTCCCGGCTTACATCGAGCACTGGAGAGGTTCGCATCCACGCAATCGAGGGATTCCTGCGCAATCTCTCGACAAATGCCTTCATGCCTCGTAAACGCACTTGCCCGCTAGCCACGTATCCGCGATCTTCAGGCGCCCGCCCTCAACAGTGAAGCGGACAAAGTCGGCGGCATCGCCAGTGCTCAGTCCCCGCTTGCGGGATCCGATGCGACCAACTCGCGCGGCGTTCGTGGTCGCCATCACAATCGCATCTCGGAGGCTCGCGCCCACCATCGCCATCAGGTTCGAGACGGCATCGTGCATCCTCAGCGCGGACCCCGCAAGACGAGTCCCGCCGCGCAGCACCACCCGATCTCCAGGAGGCAACAACTCCACCTCCACTTCGCCCAGCATGTAGTCGCCCGGCTCGCATCCGGCGGGCATCACCGCATCGGTCACCAGCACTGAGCGTTCCACAGACTTCGCCCGTAGCGCCACCTTTAGAAACGGGGCGCTGAGATGGATGCCATCCACAATCATGCTGGCAGTGAGCCGGTCGTCCGCCAATTGATCCCATATATAGTTCGGATGCCTCGCCATCACCGCGTGCGCGCCATTGCCGATGTGTGTGGACATCGTCGCTCCCGCAGACACGCAATCGGCGATCTGCTGTGAGTTTGCCTTGGTGTGTCCGATGCTGATCACCACGCCGTCGCCTGCCAAATGGTCTGTAAACGCGGGCGCTTCAGGATACTCGGGCGAGATCGTCACCAAGCGCACTTGTCCGGCGGCTGCCTCCTGCCAGCGTTTGTACTCTTCGATATCCGGTTTGCGCGCCCAACGCACGGGATGTGCCCCTCGCGGACCATCCTCCGCCGAAATGAAAGGACCTTCCACATGAAAGCCTTCCATCGCGCGGCCCTCGTGTCCCAACGCTTCTTTCGCCGCGGCGAGATTGCGCAAACAACCCACGATTTCAGGCTCGGAATTCGTGATCAGAGTCGGATACAAACGCGTGACGCCCGTCGCGAACTGCGCTCGCAGCGAATGCAGAATCTGCTCATGCGTGGTTGTCGTCTTGTTGTAATCGACGCCCGCGAAACCGTTCACTTGCAGGTCGATGAATCCCGGAGCGAGATACGAACCGGTGCCGGCGACGGCGTCAATGAGCGAGTCCACACCTTCGATGACTTCGCTGAATCGCACCAAAATCGGCTCGCCGGAGAGTGCGTGAATTCCAGTACATTTCATAGGCTTGATGTTTTATGACAACTTATCCACACGAGGCTCACAGATGGCGTCGTGCAACCCGCTCAAAGCAAACGTTAACAATTCTGTGGATCTTTAGGCAAAAGGCCGCGAATGCTCTTTTTCACCGCGGCCCTTCCTGTTACAACTGTTGCAGATCCTTTGCAGGAACGGTGCGTTTGGAGATCTCGGGGGAGGTGGCCATCGCCCGTCTCCTGCAAATCGGATTTAGACCTTGACGCCTTCCGTCACGGGCGTCAACCAGCCGAACGTATCCGGCGCATTCCCCTCGACGATACCGAAGAAAGCCTTCTGCAACTTCTCTGTAATTGGACCTCTACTTCCCGCGCCCACCGTGATGCGGTCGACTGAACGGATTGGGGTCACTTCCACAGCCGTGCCGGTGAAGAAGATCTCGTCCGCTATGTAGAGCATTTCGCGCGGAATGAGCGATTCGACCACCGGTATATCCATCGAGCGGGCGATCTGAATGATGCTGTCGCGCGTGATGCCGGGCAGTACGCTCGCGCCAAGCGGAGGCGTCACAATCTTGCCGTCGCGAATCACAAAGATGTTTTCGCCGGAGCCTTCGCTCACATAGCCGGAGGAATCGAGGGCGATGCCCTCCGCATAGCCGTTGACATCCGCTTCCATGCGGATCAACTGAGAGTTCATGTAGTTCGCACCGGCCTTGCTCATCGAAGGCAGCGTATTCGGCGCCAGGCGGTTCCAGCTTGAAATGCAGACATCCACGCCCTGTTCGATCGCTTCGGGACCCAGATACTTGCCCCATTCCCAGCACGCGATGTAGACTTCGATCGGCACGTTCTTCGGCAGCACGCCGACGTCGCCATAGCCGCGAAGCACGATGGGGCGAATGTAGCAGGACTCAAGCTTGTTGACGTGTACGAGCTGCACGAAAGCTTCAGTAAGTTGCTCCATCGTCCATTCGACCTTGATGCGGTAAATCTTGGCGGAATCGATCAGCCGGCGGGCATGTTCGGCGGCGCGGAAGACTGCGGGTCCACTCTTGGTGTTGTAGCAGCGAATGCCCTCAAATACTGAACTTCCGTAGCTCACGACGTGAGAGAGCACGTGGATCTGCGCGTCGTTCCAATTGATCAGGCGGCCGTTATGCCATATTTTGCTCGTAGGCGTCAACATGAACGTATTATAACTGTATGAGGTTGAAACCCACCGTCATCTTTTAGCATCCTGAGACGGAGAAGTTACAAATCGAGGAGGATGAGGCATGTTGAAACGTTTGTCTGCGATCGGAATGCTCCTGGCGGTTGCCATCACGCCCGCAGTGGCTCAGAAGAAGAAAGAAATCAAAGAGCAGAAGCCTGGGTTCAACCTGTTCAGCAAAGAGCAGGACGTCCAGTTGGGGCGCGAGTCTGCGGTCGAAATTGAGAAGCAAGTGACAATCGTCAACAACCCGGAGATTGTGCAATACCTCAACATGGTGGGCAACAAGCTCGCAAAATCAAAGCGCGCGCAAGAGTTTCCCTATACGTTCAAGCTCGTCGCCGATGACAGCATCAACGCCTTCGCCTTGCCCGGCGGACCCATGTATGTCCATACTGGCTTGATCAAAGCCGCGGAAACCGAAGGTGAACTCGCAGGCGTGCTCGCGCACGAGATGTCGCACGTGGCGATGCGCCATGGAACGAATCAGGCGAGCAAGGCGAACCTGATGCAGATCCCGCTGGCTCTCGGCGGAGCGATGGCCGGCGATGGCATGCTCGGCCAGTTGATGCAGTTGGGCATCGGTGTCGGTGCCAATTCCGTACTCATGAAGTTCTCGCGCGGTGCGGAAACGCAAGCCGACTACAACGGTGCCTTGATGATGTCCGATGCTGGTTACAACCCGATCGACATGGCGCGTTTCTTTGAAAAGCTCGAAGCGCAATCTGGCAAGCAGAGCAAACTGACCACGTTTTTCGCATCGCATCCCAGCCCAGGCAATCGCGTCAAAAGCACAGAAGAACTAGTGACGCTCATGCCCAGGCAGAACTACAACGGCGACAGCGGCCAGTTCGATCGCATCAAACAGATGGTGAACGGAATACCTCAGGCGCCGAAAAAGCCGGCACAGCAACAGGCGGCACCTTCGCAGGTATCGGGTGCGCCTTCGCAAGTGCGCCCCTCAGGACGCATGAAAGACTTCCGCAATGCCGCCGTGGGGTTCCGCTATCCCGACAACTGGGAAGTGTTTGGCGATCAGAATGGCAACGCCGCCACCATTGCTCCACGCGCCGGTATTGGACAGGGCCAGCAAGGATCGGTCATCGCCTACGGCATTATGCAGAGCTACTACATGCCGCAGTCACAGGATCTGCAATTGAAGCGCGATACCGCTGCGCTGTTGCGGGAGCTGATGAAGGGCGATCCGCAGATGAAGATCGTGCAGCAGAACGATACGACGGTGGCGGGGCAGCGCGGGTTGGCCACGGTGATGCAGACGAAGTCGGCGTTTCCCAATGAGATTGAGACCGATCTGATGATCACGGTGCCGCGTCCCGACGGACTCTTTTACATCGTGTTCATTGCACCTTCGAGCGAGTGGCAGGCAGTGAAGCCGATGTTCGAAGACGTTGTCCGGTCGGTTCAGTTTGCCAACAAGTAGGCTGCCCATCGATGACTGCCTGGATGCAATTCGGCAGGCACCGAACAACATCGTGATCGAAGCAGCGCCAGGCGCCGGGAAGACCACCCGGGTGCCTCCGGCGCTGCTTTCGTCTTTGGGCAGTGTCCTTGTGTTGGAACCGCGTCGCATCGCAGCGCGCATGGCGGCGCGGCGAGTGGCACAAGAGATGGGCGTCCGCCTTGGTGCCGAAGTCGGATACCAAGTGCGCTTCGAAGAAGCCGCATCACGCGAGACACGGATCCGCTTTGTGACCGAAGGCGTGCTCACGCGCAGGCTCGTTGGAGATCCGTTGTTGGAAGGCGTCGCGACGGTCATCCTCGATGAGTTCCACGAGCGCCATCTGGATTCCGATTTGGCGTTGGCACTGCTGCGTCGGCTGCAGGTTGGCAAGCGGCCTGATTTGAAGATTGTGGTGATGTCCGCAACGTTGGATGCTGCGCCGGTGGCTGAGTTTCTGGGTGCGGACACGCGGCGGGTGAAGAGCGACGGTCGACTGTTTCCGATCGCGATCGAGTACACGCCAGCTTCGTCAGGGGCCCTGGAAACACAAGTGGCCGCAGCGTTCGAACGCCTGCAGCCACTCGATGGCGACGTGCTTGCATTCTTGCCCGGTGCTGCTGAGATCCGGCGGGCGATGTCCGCCTGCGAACCTCTTGCTCGCAAGTATGGAGTGGCTGTTTATCCGCTCTACGGCGACCTGACGCCGGAGGAGCAGGACGCGGCCGTGCAGCCTTCCGCGCAGCGCAAATTGATCCTGGCGACGAACATCGCGGAAAGCTCGATCACGATCGATGGAGTGAGCGCCGTGATCGATGCTGGGCTCGCGCGTGTGGCTTCCGATTCCCCTTGGACAGGGCTACCGACATTGCGAGTGAGCCGGATCAGTCGGGCGTCCGCGACACAGCGGGCAGGCCGCGCGGGACGCACGCGCGCTGGCCGCGTGATTCGCTTGTACACGCAAGATGACTTGGCGCGACGCCCGGAATTCGACACGCCGGAAATCCAACGGCGTGAGTTGTCGCAGTTGGTGCTGGATCTGCGCGCGATGGGTGTGGACAAGTTGCCTTGGCTCGATGCGCCACCGTCGGAGGCGTGGCAGGCCGCGGGTCGCCTGCTTGACCGCCTGGGCGCCACTGGACCGACAGCGAAAGCGATGTCCCGCATGCCGCTGCATCCGCGCCTTTCGCGCTTGGTCGTAGAGGCGGAGCGCCGTGGTTGCGGATCGCAGGGCTGCGAAGTGGCCGCGTGCTTGTCCGCGGGTGAGCGTCGATTGTTGGGAAGCCGCCGCGATTGGCAGCCGAACACTTTTCGCACCTACGAACAGATTGTCCGCATGATCCGCCAGCGGGGACGCGACGATGACGAGGCGTTGGGCTTATCTTTACTGGCTGCGTTTCCTGACCGCGTGGCCAAGCGCCTGCGCGATCGCGAGGTCGCGTTAGCGGGCGGCGGATCCGCAGTCTTGTCCGAAGATTCGCACGCGCGGTTCCTGTTGGCCGTCGATATCGAGGATCGCAAAGAGAAAGGCGCGCCGATTGTGCGGATCGCGCATCCCATCGAACCCGAATGGCTCATTGAGCTGTTCGCCGACCGCATTGAAGAGCGCAACGGAGTGGAATGGAATCGCAACGGCGAACGCGTCGAGACAGTCTCGTCGCTGCTCTATGACGGGCTGATCATCGAAGAGACGCGCGGTGGCGATGCTCCGGATCCCTCGGTCGCGGCACGACTGTTGGCTGCGAAAGCAATGGAGTCGGACATCGGGCGGTTTGTGGATCGCGAGGAACTCGATCAGTACCTCGCGCGGGCGCAGTTCGCGTTTGAGCGCGGCAAACTGTCCAAACCACTTTCGATGACAGATGTTCAGAACGTTCTGACCGATCTTTGTTACGGCAAACGGAGCCTCAAGGATTTGGCTTCGGCGAATCTGCTGGCCGCGTTGAATGCACATCTGATGCCCGTGCGGCTGGATGAGATTGCGCCGACGCGTCTGGCACTGCCTTCCGGGCATAAAGCCAAAGTCGAATATGCGCCCGGCCAGGCACCCTGGGTCTCTTCGCGGTTGCAGGATTTCTTCGGGCTGAAGGAGACGCCCAACGTTGCAGGAATTCCCCTGGTAGCGCATTTATTGGCTCCGAATCAGCGACCGGTCCAAGTGACCAGCGATCTCGCCGGATTTTGGGAGCGGCACTATCCGCAAATTCGCAAGGAACTGATGCGGCGTTATCCGAGGCATCGGTGGCCCGAAAAGCCGTAGCCCATTGACGGGGGCTATTCTTGAAGGGCATGAAAAGCATTCTCTTTCTCGTCGCGGCCGGGTTCGCCATGTCCGCCGCAGTCATCCCGGAAACGGATCGCGCCAAAATCGACGAACTCACCGCAGTCAAAGGATCGTACACCGCGACCGAGGACGTCTATCGCGTTACGTTCCCGCGTACTGACGTCAAAGTTACCGTCGAGGGGCGCCCTATGCATCCGTTCCTGGGGCTCACTTCCTGGGCGGCCTTCACATCCTCCAACCACAGCAGCGATCTCATGGTGATGAGAGACCTCGTGCTTTTCGAGGACGAAGTGAATCCCGCGATCTCCGCGGCGCTCGACAACGGCCTCGAAGTCACGGCTCTGCACAATCACTTCTTTTACGAATCCCCACGCGTGATGTTCCTGCACATCAGTGGATCGGGGTCCGCCGCCAAACTGGCCACGGCGGTGAAGAAAACCCTCGATGCGGTCAAACAGGTGCGCGATGCAAGGCCAGCCATGCCATCGAAGTTTGCGGGACCCGTAATTCCAGAGACAAATTCCATCGCAAAAGGGCCGATCGACCGGATTCTCGGGACGAAAGGGCAAGTGAACGCAGGCATGTACAAAGCCACCATTGGGCGTCCCGCGACGATGCATGGCAGCAGAATCGGTACGCAGATGGGCGTCAACACGTGGGCGGCGTTCGCAGGCTCGGATGACGCCGCCGTTGTGGATGGCGATTTCGCGATGACCGCTGCCGAAATACAGCCCGTGCTCAAGGCTCTGCGCAAGGCCGATATCCAGATCGTCGCGATTCACAACCACATGACGCATGAAGAGCCGCAATACATCTTTCTGCATTACTGGGGCAAGGGTCCCGCGGAGAGCCTGGCGAAGGCCCTGCGATCCGCAATGAATACCCAGCGATAGCGTAGAGGGCGGATTCGCCCGGACAAGCGTTGAGAGAAGGGCTTTCGATTTCTCTTGACAGACAATCGCAATCTGCAATATGATCAATCACAGATTGCAATATGAAACTCGGCGAGAAGTTACGCTATCTCAGAGAAGTCGAAGGTGCTCTCCGCGGTCTTGGCCGCGAACTGACCCAACAGGAAGTCGTACGCGCGATGAAGACCGAACTGCGGCAATCCATCAGCCAGTCGTATTTGTCGCAGATCGAAAGTGGCGCTCGGCCGCATTTAACCAACTCCACCAGGCAACTGTTGGCGGGCTTTTTCAAGGTCCACCCGGGATATCTGGTGGACGATCCGGATGGGTTTCGCGAGGAACTGATCTCCGACGTCCGGCTTGCCGAAGATCAGTTGGATTTGTGGCTCATCGACGGCGCGGAGCGGTTCAAGCGGGATCCGGAAGTGAGTCGGGCGCTACTGCGCTTGGCCCGGCACGATGATTCCCGGCGTTGCCTCAAACTCTTCAACGAGATTCTAGAGACTCCAGGACTCATGGAACGGCTGCTGCAGGTGCTGAAGCCCGAGACGCTCAAGAAGGTGGCGATGTGACCGCGCAAAAGCTGTATCTGATTTGTTTCTTCCTGGGATTCCTGCTCAGCCTGCTGGCGATTCTGATGCATGCAGTGGACTTTCACCTGCCCGGTGACCAGGCCCACCTGCCGCATCACGCAGCGGGCGGACATTTTCATCACGGCTTCTCGAAGTTTAACTTCACGACGCTATCGGCTTTTCTCGCCTGGTTTGGCGGGACCGGATATTTACTGGAACGCTACGCAAGCCTCGGACTTGTCTTCGCTCTGCTGCTGGCGATCGCAAGCGGCGTCATCGGCGCATCGATTGTCTTCTTTCTGATCGCAAAAGTGTTGCTGCGAAATGAGAAAGATCTGGATCCGGCTGACTACGACATGATTGGTGTTTTGGGGCGTGTCTCCAGCCCTGTACACGAAAACGGCGGCACAGGAGAGATGATTTACAAGCGCGATGAATCACGCAAAGCGGCGGCGATCCGCGCCGAAGACGGAGTGACTGCGATTGCCAAAGAGATCGAGGTAGTCGTGACCCGTTATGAACGAGGTATCGCGTATGTGCGGCGCTGGGACGAACTCAGCGGCGGTTTCGACTAGTCGGAGGACCCAATGAACAACATTCCACAGGACGCCCTGGTGATTGCCGGGCTGATGGTTGCGACCATCCTGTTTCTCTTAACTGTCATGGCCAAGCTTTATCGCAAAGCTGGACCGAACCAAGCGTTGATCATCTACGGATTTCGCGGAACACGCATCGTGAAAGGGCGAGGAACAGTCATCTTTCCAATGATCGAAACCGCGCGTGAGCTGTCTTTGGAATTGATGTCGTTCGACGTGGCACCGCAGCAGGATGTCTACACCAAACAGGGCGTGGCTGTGACCGTCGAAGCGGTCGCGCAGATCAAAGTGAAAAGCGATCCGGAATCGATTCAAACCGCTGCGGAGCAGTTTCTTACAAAGACCGATATCGCCATGCAGGGACTCATCCGCCTTGTGATGGAGGGTCATTTGCGAGGCATCATTGGGCAGTTGACCGTGGAAGAGATCGTGAAGCAGCCGGAAATGGTGGGAGACCGGATGCGCGCCAACTGTGCGGAAGACCTGTCGAAGATGGGCTTGGAAGTGATTTCGTTCACGATCAAAGAGGTCCGCGACAAGAACGATTACATTTCCAACATGGGCCGTCCGGATGTGGCGCGAATCAAACGTGACGCCGATGTTGCGACGGCTGAAGCGGAACGCGATACGGCAATCCGGCGCGCATCGGCGCAACGCGAGGCCGCGGTGGCCAAGTCGCAGGCGGATCAGGCGCGAGTCTTGGCGGAGGCGTTGTCGCAGGCCGCGCAGGCCGAAGCGCAGCGCGATCTCGAAGTGAAAAGGGCCGAGTATTCTGAATTCGTCAAGCGGCAGCAGGCGCAGGCCGACAAGGCTTACGATTTGCAGGCCAACATCCAACAGCAGAAGGTGATGGTCGAGCAGGTCAAGATTCAGCAGGTACAGAAAGAACAGGAAGTAAAGGTGCAGGAAGCGGAAATTCTGCGCCGCGAACGTGAGTTGATCGCGACCGTATTGAAGGGTGCGGAAATCGAGAAGCTGCGCATGGAAGCGATTGCCATGGCGGACAAGAATCGTGTGGTGCTCGAATCCGAAGGGCGTGCGCAGACCGTGAGAGCGCAGGGTGAGGCGGAAGCCGACATCATCCGCAAGCGCGGACAGGCCGAAGCTGAAATCATTCTTCTGAAAGGTGAGGCGGAAGCGAAAGCGATGAACATGAAGGCGGAAGCTTACCAGCAGTACAATCAGGCCGCGGTGGTCGACAGGCTGATCGCAAGCATGCCTGAGATTGTCCGCGCGATGTCGGCTCCGCTATCGCAGATCGACAAAATCACCATCGTGTCGACCGGCAATGGCTCGGATACAGGCATGAACAAGATTGCTGGAGATATGACCCGGATGGCCGCACAGGTTCCGGCTCTGTTCGAGACTTTGTCCGGCATGAAGATGTCCGACCTAATGAGCAAGATCGCGAACCTCAAGGAATCGAAGGGAGATTGAACATGGCGTTACTCGATCGAGTGGCAACCTTGATCCGGGCCAATCTGAATGACCTGATCGACAGGGCGGAGGATCCGGAAAAGACGATCAAGCAGGTGATTCTGGACATGCAGAATCAGCTATTGCAAGTGAAGACCCAGATGGCAATGGCGATCGCCGATCATCATCTGCTGGCGAAGAAACAGCAGGAAAACGAAACTACAGCGGCCGGCTGGATTCGCAAGGCGGAATTCGCAGTCGACAAGAAGCAAGACGATCTGGCGCGTGCGGCACTCGAAAAATCGGTGACCTATCGCCGCGCCGGCGAGAGCTTCGCGCAACAAGTGGAAGATCAGCATGCGCAGGTCGAATCGTTGAAGAGCGCCCTGCTGAAGCTACAGGTGAAACTTGCCGAAACGCAAACGCACGCAGAGGTGATCATCGCGCAGCATCGTCGCAGCAGGGTGCTGAAAAAGGCCGCCGATGCATGCTGGAACGTAGCGGCGATGGATGACGCGGGGGCTTTCGTCCGAATGAAGTCCAAGGTCCGGCAGACAGAAGCGGTGGGCATGGCTCGCAACGAGATGGCCGCGGATTCGCTGGATGACAAGCTCGCGGCACTGGAACGCGACGACGAAGTGGAAAAGCTACTCACCGAACTGCGCGATCGCAAAGCGACAAAGTCCGCGTGAACCAACTGTAACCATGCGCCGAGGTGAGGCGCTCGAAAGCTCACAGTCTTTCGAGCGCCTTCAACAAAGCGGTGCCGTCGGCAAATCGCAGCCGCGCATCCTTGCGCAGGCAGCGATGAATCACGGCCGCGAACCGCTCGGGAATGTCCGGTACGATGCTGGCCACAGGTGCGGCCTGTTCGCGGACCACCGCGGACATCGAAGCGAACATAGTCCTTCTCTCGAAAACGCGGACGCCCGACACCATCTCATAAAGCAGCGATCCGAAAGAAAAAATATCCGATCGCGCATCCACTGGATCGCCCTCCGCCTGTTCCGGAGACATGTATGCCGGCGAGCCGATCAACAACCCATTACCCGTACTGGTGAAGCCCGCAACGGATTCGCCAAGCGTGCTGCGGGACTGCTTGGCGGCACCGAAATCCACCAGCTTGGCCTGCCCATCTTGACGGGTCACCAAAATGTTGCCGGGCTTCAGATCGCGATGAGTAATGCCGGCAGCGTGGGCGACACTGAGGGCTTCAGCCACGCCTCTGGCGACGCGAAGCACCTCGTCTAGCGGCATCCCGCAACCCGGCTGAATGAGATCGCCAAGCGGTACGCCGTCGACAAATTCCATCGCAATCACCGACCGTCCCGCGGTATCGAAAACGCCCAACACGCTTACTATATTGGGATGCCGCAGGGCAGTAAGCATCCGCGCTTCGCGCTGAAATCGCTTGCTGTGCTCGCTATCTAAATCGCCACTCGCGCGCAGCAACTTGAGCGCGACGATCATACCGTCAGGGGTATGGACGGCCTGATAAACGGAGCCCGAACCGCCCTGGCCGAGCAGCCGCACAATCCGATATTGCTCGATGGAATCGCCGGATTCGAATACCAACGACGCTGGTTCGACGGCGGCATCGTCACAGAGTTCCGCCATTGCTCCGGGAAGGCCGGCGAGGGCGGGCGTATCGAGTATTGAATCCGGGTTTGTAGCGGCCGCGAGCAGGGTTTCCACCTCGCGGCGCATTTCCGGATTGGGAAGCGCATCGAGAAACTTCGCCAACCGGGTGCCAGCCAATGCCGACGCCTCGTCGAACCATTCGCGAACCAGCGTCCAGGTTTCAGGTGTCATGGGAGGCATCTTTCTTGAAGCGGTGAGATATCATAACGGTTCCTGAGGGAGACAGGATCGCGTAGCAATGACAGGCGAGCGTCTGGGACATTACCAGTTGATGGAGAAGCTTGGAGAAGGCGGCATGGGTGCCGTCTATGCGGCGCGCGATCTCAATTTGGGCCGCGATGCCGCGATCAAAGTCCTGCTGGCCAAGGATGCCGAAGACGCTTCGAGCCGTCGCCGTCTGATGCGCGAGGCCAAAGCCGCGTCCGCGTTGAACCATCCAAACATTGTGACGGTTTACGAGGCGGGCACGGAATCCGGCCATCATTACATTGCGATGGAACTGGTCCTCGGCCAGACTTTGTCCCAGGTTCTGCATTCGCGCAAGTTGCCTTTTGACGAGACCACGCGGTACGCGATCCAGATCGCCGAAGCGTTGGAATGCGCCCACTCCGCGGGCTTGGCGCATCGGGATCTGAAGCCCTCGAACGTGATGGTGACGCCTACGGGTTTGGTGAAGCTGTTGGATTTCGGCCTCGCCAAGTTGAATCCCGAAGCCGGTGCGTCCGCATCGGATGAGTCCGTACTGACGCAACCGGGCGCGATGGTCGGAACCCTTGCGTATATGGCCCCGGAGCAGGCGAAGGGTGAAGACAGCACTCCGAAAACCGACATCTTTTCGTTCGGCGTAGTGCTGTTCGAAATGCTCACCAACGCTCGGCCTTTTCAAGCCAAAAGCCAGATCGACCTGTTTCACGAAGTTCTGTATACAGAGCCGCCGTCGATTCGCAAGCTGCGAGCGGACACGCCGTCGGCACTGGTGGAAATCGTCGAACGTGCCATGCGCAAAAAGCCGGAAGAACGGCATCCTTCGATGGGTGCGGTAGCGGGAAAACTGCGCGGGGTATTGCGCGATCTCAATGCGCCAAAGGCCAAGCCGCCGTGGAAGTGGATCGGCGGCGCCGCGGCCGCGGTGGCGCTTGCCACGATGGGATTCTGGGGATTGCGTTCGCTGCCGGAAGCACGTGCAACGACTGCGGAATCTCCGAAGAACGCAGCGGAACTGGTGCTGCGCGGAAGCGCACTGTTCAACCGGCGCGACCGCGAAGGCGCGCTGAAACAAGCGACAGCCGCATTTGAAGAAGCGATCCAGAATGACCCCGGCAACGCCATGGCCTACGCAGGCTTGGCGGATTCCCGCATGGCTTCCAACAGCAGCGGCGGCAGACCGGATCCGGTGTTGCTTGGCATCGCGGGCGACAATTCCCGCAAGGCGGTGGAACTGAATCCGCATCTCGCCTCGACACAGGCGGCGTTGGGCTGGTTTTTGTCTTTGAGCGGCAGGCATCGCGAGGCAATCGAGACAATGCGCAAAGCAGCCGATCTCGATCCGAAAAGCGCGGAAATCCAATGGCGGCTGGCTGCGGCGATCTTTGCGGCCCAGCGGGGGCTGCCCAAAGAAGAGGCCGTTGTCTTCGCCAGAGAGGCAGAAGGACACTATCGCACGGCAATCGAGCTGGAACCGAAACGCTGGGAATCCCACAGCCGGTTTGGAACGTTTCTGGCGGGCCGGAACCGCTTTGCGGAAGCGGCAACCGCCATGGAAGCGGCACGCGATCTTGCCCCGGATCAAGGCGTCGTGCGCAGCAATCTGGCGGCGGTCTATCATATGCTCGAACGCGAAGACGATGCCGCGGCAGAGCTGCAACGCGCTCTCGAGTTGCGCCCGACGTTGAATGGATTTTCGAACCTCGGCACGTTGTTTTTCTATCGCGGAAAGTTTGTCGAATCGGCTTCGGCGTTCGAACGTGCGTTGAAGATGAATGCCAACGATCCGGCGGTATGGGGCAATTTGGCGGATGCTTGCCGGTGGGTTCCCGAGAAGCGCACACGTGCGAGAGAGGCTTATTCGAGAGCGATCGAGTTGGCCAAAGAGAAGCTCGCGACAACGCCAAACGATCTGGTGCTGCGGGCCAGACTGGCGATGTATCTGGCCAAGTCCGGAGCAAAGCCGGATGCGCTCCGAGTCCTGGCAGGGCTGGAAAAACAGAAGATATCCGACCACGGGGCACTGTTTCATGTGAGCCTTGCTTACGAACTCGCGGGCCAACGCGATCGCGCGCTGGCCGCACTGGAAAGTTCGCTAAAAGAAGGGCATCCGCTACGCGAAGCCAACAAAGATCCCGAACTGGTGGCACTCCGCGGCGATCCGCGGTATCACCGGCTGGTTCTCGATTCGGCTTCGGCGAAGAAGCCTTAAGCGCTCGCTCCGAGCATGGCACCGCCCTCATCGGCGATGATCATTTCCGGATCCGAGGCGAACAGCAACACCCCTTGTTCGCCGGCCTTCGATATATTCAACTGCATGGTGAAGGGGTAGGATTGGTCCTCGATTTCGACCGCGTCGCGAAAGTTGGTTTCAATGAGCGTATACGAATAATAGCTCTGGTCCGCCTTGTGCCCGACGACGTCTTTTTCCACATCTTCGCTTGAAACCGGAAAGGTGTGCGTCAGCGGCGAGGCCGGCTTGGGATCGTCGTGGGCGCGTAGAGAGATCTTCCACGAGTTGACGATGAGCTTCTTGTCGCCAGCCAGATCGCGCACCGTGAACAGGAACTTGGCGTGATTCTTGGGCTTGTCCATGTTGATGCCGGGATATCCCGGAATGAACTCGCCGTTCTGCTCGAAGCTGAAGAGCGATGGAACGATGTATTGGCCGCTCGAATCGAGCAGCCCCGGGTGCTCGCTGTCGATGATCAGATTGAGCGAGTAGGCGGGGTGATCGCTGGCAACGTGCTGGTTTCTGCTGTCTGGCATTGTGATGTCTCCTGGTCCTTGAGCTTGAGAATACTACCGCATAGACTGGCGCGAAAACGAAGTCAAAGGGAGCAAAAACTTCAATGCAGTTCACGCAGCAGCCAGGCGCGCGCACTGGCCCATTCCCGCTTGACCGTGCTCTCGGAAACCCCGAGGGCAAGGGCGATCTCGTGACTTTCGAGTCCGCCGAAAAACTTCATCTCCACAATCTGGCATTGCCGCGGGTCGAGCTTGCGGAGGGCTTCCAACGCGTCGTCGAGACGCATCAGATCCAGGGACTTCGAGTCGATCTGGTCAGCATCGGTGAGCGGCACCGCCAATTCCCCGCCTCCGCGCTTCTTGCGACGGTTGTAACGGGCATGATCCACCAGAATGCGGCGGATGAGCAACGATGCGACGGCGAAGAAATGGGTTCGAGTTTCGAAAGGAGGGATTTCCTGCCCAATCAGCCGGATAAAGGCTTCGTGGACCAAAGCCGTGCTTTGCAAGGTGTGACCTTCGCGTTCGTTGCGCAGGAACCAACTGGCCAATCGGCGCAGTTCCGCGTAGATGAGAGGGGTCAACTCGTTGAGTGCTTCGCGATCCCCCGACTTCCAGCGGAGGAGCAACTCAGTAACGCCAGCTTCGGCCATTGTTCGTTATTGTATCCTCATACCCCGTGCGACGCGTCAGGCAAACCCCCTATCGGAACTAGGAAGTTTGCTCCAATGCCAATAGTACTGGCAGACCATAGATTCGTTCGCATTCAACCGATAGATTGGTTAAGATGCTTAGATGTAGCTGTCCGCGTTGTGAGTCGCGGGATGTTTGGAGATGGGGCTCGACGGGCCAAGTAGTTCAATGGTTTCTCGAGAAGTTTTCGCTCACCAAATTGACTTGCCGCCGCTGCGGACACAACTTCTACATGCGGGCCACTTCACGCCGCAGCCTCGCCGCTTAGAGGACTATGAATATACGACTTTCGGTTGCTGTGATCGGCTCATGCTTGATGGTTCAGGCGCAGCCGGAACCAATCGGCCAGTCGATGGTGTTCAACGGCAAAACGCAAAGGATCTCAACTTTTCTTGCCGATCCGCAGTTTCAGCGATTGAGTGAATGGCGGGTGGACTTTCGGGTGCATGATTTGGCGCAAGCACCCACCCAGCAGGATCTGGTGACCATCGCCGGATATTTGCTCTACATTCCTGCCAACTCGCAGAAGCTCTATTTCATCAATTATTTGGAGCAGCCTGGCAACTCCTCGTGCGCGATCGATTTCGCGGGCCGTACCGATATGCTCGTTCGTCTGCAACGGCGGTGGGATCCGGTGGCGCAGAACTGGCCCTATTCTTTCGAGATGTGGAACACCGTCGGCGGTGGATATACGTTGCTCAACTGTGGTGCCGGAGCCAAGCCGACAGTCAGTATGGCCACAACCAATTTCAACGACCGTTTCACGATCGGCGGCGGCCCCTATGGCGGATCGAACACGCGATGGGCAAAAGGCACGTTCGGTTTTTTCCGAATCCACTCTTCGGCCAAATCCTTGCGGACGCAGCCTCCGCGCAACGAGCCGGATGGCGACGATCTTTTGTTGCGATTGGAATTTGAGGGCGACCCATTCGATTGGGGCCCGTTGGGGCAGGAGATCGCGGTGGATGGCGAACTGGCATTTGCAATGTCGCCGCGCTACAAGCCCTATGCGGAGACGTCGATTTCCGAGTACAGCGCCAATGCGGGGGACACGGTAGCGTTGGACGCAAGCGCGTCGCAAGCTACAGCTGGCGATGGGGCGATCGCGAGTTACCAGTGGGAACTCCTGCGAGGCCCGGGAACGGCGGCCTTGTCGGGCACCGACACGGCAAGAGCATCGATTCAAGCTTCGGATTTCGGGACGTACCATCTGAAGCTCACAATTACCGACCGGGCGGGCGAGCAGGCTGTGAAGATTGTCAAAGTGGGTGTCGTTCCGACTGGGGCCAATGGCTTGGTGGATTTCACGAAGATTCCCAACGGCGAACGAATTGAGTTCCTGCTCGGGCCGCAAATCCGCGACGGAGTGACTCCTTGGAAGTGGCACGACCAGATGCGCCGCGAACGAGGCGATTACTTTGGTAAGGCGCAGCCACCGGCGCCTGGTTCTGTCCCCTTGGCGGGGACAATCAAAGTCTCGAATGGATCGAAGATCGTCGATGGTGTGGGCACCGACTTTCTTGCCGAGTTCCCTGACTGCAACAAGGCCACCAATCAGACGTTTCTAAGCATTCACTATCCGGCCGAAGGCGGCGGTACGGGCATCGCAACCTATGGCATCGCATCGTGCCAGAGCAAGACCAGATTGACGCTCAGCGACGGCTACAAAACGACGCTGGGCACCGACGCTGGGCTCACTTTCGGAAAGTCTACACTGCAAAACGAAGAGTATTGGGTCGAGCGCCTCAACTATTACGACCAGACACTGGTGCAGTATGGCAACTACTATCGCACCGGCCTCGACACCTATCTTGAGTACGCCCGCTCGATGGGGGACGCGTGGTGGAAGTACGCACGTATCAACGAAGGCCGCGTGAATGCGGTGGATGCCGAGCGCAACCTGGTTCCACGGCGCATCGGCATGACCGGCATGATGCTGCGCGCTCTCGATGGACGCCCGGAAATGTGGGCGTTCATGAAAGCTTATTTGGATCAGGCCTGGACTGTCTGGCAGGACCGAACGGCCTTCGATCGCAACTACAATTACAAGACCACCGACGAGTTTTATTACGGAATCCGCGAGCCCGCTTACGTGCAACTCTATTCGGCCAATCTCGCAAAAGTGCATCCTGACGCGGCTGTGCGCGCCGAGTACAAGGCCAAGGTTCTGGATATGGCGCTGCAGCTCTGGGTGCGGACCCAGTATCCCGATGGCAGTTGGCGCTGGAATGCAAGCCCCGGCAGCGATGATTGGGGCATCTATGGAAGAGGGAAAGGTGAACAACCTTTTCTCGTGGGGCTGGGGATCGAGGCAATGATCGCCACCTACCAGTTGACCGAGAATAAGCAGGTGCTCAATACAATTCTCAAGGCGACCGATCATGTTTATTCGGCCACCGGCTATTCAAAGAGTTGCCGTGGAACCTACTACGTCGCGTTCACCAACATCTGCATGACGGGCTGCAATTGGTGCGACGGCATCAACTGCACGAAGTGCACAGCGGAATCCACACCTGTGAATCTCATTCGCGAAACTCGCGCCGAAAACAACCTCAACATTCACGCGATGGGATTCGCTTACTACATCACGCGAGAGAGCCGCTATCTGACGGCGGGAGACGATATGTTTTCCGCGACCTTCGGTGCAAATGCGGGTCCAGGATCGGATGGCTTGATGGGCTTGGCGGATACGGATTCCAAGCAGTTCAACCAGTCGTTCCGAACTGCCAGCAAGTATCTTGGCTGGCGGGCAATGGCAACGCGCTGAGCTCCGGCTAGCTCTTCGGCATGGCATAAAGCTCGCGATGCAAAAAACGAGCCAGGGCCATGGTCACTGCGGGTGAGTAAAACGCGGTTCGATCGATGCGGCCGCAAGTGAGCAGTCCTACGGCACCCTCGCCCTGTTTGGAGTTCGAGCGTCCAAAGACCCGATCGTCGGCATCGCCAAGTTCCAGCCCCTCGCGAATCAGCGCCGCCACCGGCGGCGGCAGTTCACAACGGCCGGTGGACGCCCAGCCCACTGTTCCTTCGCGATCCACAATCGCGCACCAGGCGTGGCAGTACATTGCGCCTTCATCTGTTTCTGTGATGCCCCCTTCGAGTCCGACGCCGTAGGTTGCGGCGGGGATCGCGGCCAGCGCTTGCTGAGCGCGATGGAGTGCTCCGGCGCGCGTCATCCCGTCGCCCTTTGGCTGTGCGGGGACGCCCGATTCGGCTTCCACTCCGCAGGCTTCCACAGGTCCGAACAGATCGCCGAACCCCTCGCGAACCGCGTTTGCTTTCACGAGATTCCTCGATCCAACCGCGACGATCAACATGCTTTCGGAACCACCATGCATCCTTCTTCAAAATCACCGAGGATCCGATTGCGCTGCAACCCCCAGCGTCCCCAATAATACGCGGCGTATGCGCAGAGCACAGCGTCGAGTTCATCTTCCACTGGCTTCAGATCTCCTAAAATTGGGATCTCCGGCAGACGGTCGAGTCCTTTCACCGGAAGCTTCTCCTGCATCGTTTGTTTCAGACGCCTTAGCTCGCTTACGCGATCTGCACGGACACCTTTTTTGTACTTGAAGATCTTCTCGAGCTTGAACAGTTCCACCGCGAGGATATGCGGAAAGCACTCGAACTGGCAATGATCGTGTGGATGCACCGGAGGAAATCCAAGTGCCGAAAGCCCGGCGGAAAAGCTCGTTGTCCGCGCAGCGAACGGACTCTTCGAACTAGACGGATAGCAGCCCGCGTCGAACCTTCCATACAGCCGATGCGCTTCTTTTTCGCAGGCCCGCATACCGGATACGTTGCCAAGCCGCAGTGGCGCATCGACGGCGACAACATTTGCATGACGCGCTGCGATCCAGCGCAAAATCTCCTCTGGAGCAAGGATGCGAGTGCTCTCGACATAGTGCAAAACATGTCCGCGAACTTCGAGCAGAGCCAGACCCGACGCACCGGTGCTCCAACCGAGGTCCACGCCGATGCATCTCACCCCGGTATGCTAACAGATGGAGACCTGATGACACCCAAGGAAGTGCTCGAGTTCGCTGAGAAGAACGAAGTCCGCCAAGTGGACCTTCGATTCACCGATCTACCGGGCATGCAGCAGCATGTTTCGTATCCGATCCGCCAGTTGGATGAAGAGGCTTTCGAGAACGGTTTCGGTTTCGATGGCTCTTCGATTCGCGGATGGGCCGCGATCAACGAGAGCGACCTGATTTTGATTCCCGATCCCTCGACGGCGTTGATCGATCCGTTCAACGAAGTCAAAACGATGGTGATGACTTGCACGGTCAAAGACCCGATTACGCGGCAGGATTATGAACGCGATCCGCGCCATATTGCAGCCAAAGCAGAGAACTATTTGAAGAACACCGGCATTGCCGACAACGCATTCTTCGGCGCGGAGGCGGAGTTCTTCATTTTCGACAGCATACGCTTCGACCAGAACCAGCACAGCGGATTCTATTTCATCGATGCCGAAGAGGGGCGCTGGAACTCGGGCCGCGAGGGTCCCAATCAGGGTTACCGGCCGCGATATAAAGAAGGCTACTTCCCGCTTCCTCCGGTCGATCATTACCAGGACATGCGATCCGAGATGGTCGAAACGATGACCGAATGCGGACTCGATATCGAATGCCATCATCACGAATGCGCGACGGGTGGGCAGTGCGAGATCGACATGAAGTACGACACGCTGGTGAAGTCCGCGGACAACATGATGCTCTACAAGTACATCGTGAAGAACGTCGCGCACCAGTATGGCAAGACCGTGACGTTCATGCCCAAGCCGCTATTCGGAGACAACGGCAACGGGATGCACGTGCATCAGTCGTTGTGGAAAGACGGTAAGCCGCTGTTTGCGGGTGATCTGTATGCGGGCTTGTCGCAAATGGCGCTCTGGTATATCGGCGGTTTGTTGAAACATGCGCGCGCACTATCGGCGATCATTGCACCGACGACCAATTCGTATAAGAGGTTGGTGCCTGGCTATGAAGCTCCCGTGAACTTGGCGTATTCGCGCCGCAACCGTTCGGCGGCGGTCCGCATCCCGATGTACTCGGCTGCGCCAAAGACCAAGCGCATCGAGTTCCGGCCACCGGATCCGGCGGCGAATCCGTATCTCGCGTTTGCGGCGATGTTGCTGGCGGGCTTGGATGGTGTGATCCACAAGGTAGAACCGGGCGAGCCACTCGATAAAGACATCTACGATCTCGAACCCGAAGAGATGCGGCGTGTGCCTTCGATGCCGATCTCTTTGGACGATGCTCTGGATTGCCTTGAAGAAGATCACGAGTTCCTACTGAAGGGCGATGTCTTCACCGAAGAGATCATCGAGACTTACGTGAACTATAAGCGCCGCAATGAGGCGGAACAGATCCGATTGCGGCCCCATCCGTGGGAGTTTGCAATGTACTACGACATTTAGCGATCGTCCATGGCGAGTCTTGGCGGGGCGAGACGTGAGACGGATCGAATGTTGATTGTGAGCCATCGTAGGGGCCACCGGTGAAGGTCACTTCCTTGGATCCAGCCCGATAGGGCCATTTGCCGATGACCGAACCATTCGTCAACTTGTAGGATCCGTCTGCGTGCAAAGTCACCTACCCGAAGAGTTTTTGCAGATTTGTCCGGTACTCGTACACATAGCAGTTGTAGGGTCCGGCAACCGGAGTTTTGTATTTGTCTTCCGCAAAGGTAGGCCCGGCAAGGGCAAGAAGCAGAAGTGGGCCGCGCGCGAGCCAATACGATCTGACCATGATCCATACTTTCGTCTCTTCGATCGCAAACACAAGTAGTTGTGCGGTCTGCTAACCTCCCGCTAACCTCGGCAATCTACTGATAAATAGACCTCTCGATGCAGGCCGCAGCGTTACTTGCTTTCGAAGGACTGATGGAGCACACTGAAGTAACGATGGTGTCGACAAGGCACTTGACAGGCGAATGAAGCAGACGAATTTCTCAACCGTACCCGAGCTCCGGGCCTACCAGAACACGATTTACGGTGTGATCCGGAAGGTGCCCGGTCTTGAACATGCCGGTTTAATGTGGGCTCCCTTGCGTGGTCAACTGGTTCGGATTCGTAAGGCGGAAACTTCCCCGGAAACCTATCTCGTGCTTTTTGAGGTGGCGGATACCGGGTATGATTTCAAAACCGCCTCCCCGGCGGAAACGATCCAGGCCCGACAGGAGGCCATTCGAAGCCAAGGCATGAATCTCGGCTTAGCGGGTTTGGGGCTAATTGCGGGGGCCATCGGCGTTGCCGCCGCAGCGGGCAGCGCACCATTCATCATCGCGCTGGCCGGTGCCGGGGCCGCCGCATACGGCGTGGGAATCGGTGTCGGCAAGTTGGAACTCGCCCTCAAAGGCGACATGCATCTCTATGAGTCGACTCTCGACAGCCAGGATTTGAAAAACAAAGAGTTCTGGTCGGATGTTCTCGGCCTTACGAGCGGTCTCGGTTCCGCAGCCATCGCGCTGAAAGGTATAAAAGGGCTCACCGCCGTCAAGCCAACCATCGACGCTCTGGCGAAAGTCAACACATCCGCGGAGAAAGCCACGATTCTCAACCGGCTGAGCGCCGCGGAAAAGAACCATTTGATTGACTTTCTGGAAGATATGAAGAAGGGTCATGTGCTGAAGCACGCATTGCCTGCAAAGGCCGGTATGACGGGCGAACAACGCATTGATAAGATCATTAAGGGAATCAATTGGGCTCACGGTGGAACCGGAGCCCAGCGGCTCGGCGTCCGGCTCATTCCCGCGCAGGAGCTTGTCAGAGTGATGCAAAAAGCCATTCGTGGCGAGCAGGTCTTTCAGAGGGTCGCCTTCGGCGCGGGCGTTACCACGAGTAATATGAACGGCGCGGTCGGCGAAATTATGGGGAAACTGACATCGCCTTACGGCCAGATCGAAGTCAAGCTCCCGGCTTCCTATTGCGCAGGGCTCGAGAGTGGAAACAACCTCGCGATCGCGACCCGTGGACCCAAGGGTGAGACGTCGGTCAAGATCGTTGGCTGGACCATCTTCCAGAAGCCTGTCCCCCACTAACGACCGCTGGCTTGAATTGGCATGATCCACAACATCTGGCAAGGCTCAACCCCAGAAAATCTTGCCGCGTCGAAGAACTCCCCGACGGAGCAACCGGATGGCATTGATGGCTGCCGGGGAGCCATGGTGTTGCCGGCAGAGGCTACCTTGCTTTGCGGCCTCCCAAACGCCTGAGAATCAGCATCGACTGTAGCCGCTAATCATCTTCTGCACGCTTCTTGTGGAGCGCGCAGAGCACGCCACAAGCCGCACCGTGGGGCATCTCCACGCTCGGAGCATAGACTGAATCACAGTATTCGAGATAGTCGACCCGGGACCGCCGGTGTGCTTGTCATTGACAGTTGATTGTTCCATCTTTCAATGTCGTCGGCGTCTTCACTCGCTACAGTCCTGATCGCAGGCGAGATCTTGCCGCCAAAAAGTCCGTTGGTCGGACTGCCATCTGGATCGTTCGGGGTGGGCCCATACTGAATTGTCAGCGTGAAAGTTGGAGTTGTAGCTTGTGGATTGTTGTCGGCGTGCGTCGCTGACCATCTGAAGTCGGCGATCCGCATAAACGATCTCACATCCCGTCCCGTCTCGTCCACAAATTTGAGCGGGTTGTTCCGAACGTATGGGTAGAGATTCCAACTCTGCGGCTCGTAAGGATCTTGGTCCGCAAACGGCTTATCGGCGCTCGTGAACCTCCCTGCGCGCTCGACATGTACTTCACCCCGAAGTAATCCAACCCAGTCTCGGCATCCCGTTCCTTGCCGTGGCTCGACCGCCGGAAGTAGTCGCGTGCCCCTCGATCTATCGATACGATCAGGAAAGGTCGTGTTCGGATCAGTTCTTTAGACTGACTCAGCCGCATCGCTTCGGGTACACTTTGGTCGCGGATCGCTGCCCGGCGGTGACATAGTTTGACGAAGAACGAAGATGGGGACCAGCGCGAGGCGTGGTACCGTTGGCGACGCGGTGCGCGGCGCAGATCCGCACGCAATGCGGAGCGACGCTGGACCAAGCGACGGCTGAGAAGATCGCGCGCATTTTTTGCGCCGCACTGCTTCCTCGAACGAAGCGGGGCGGAAGCCGGATCGTGAGACAGTTCGGGCGGCGGAACTTTGGGTCCGGCATTCGAAGAAAGAAGCATCGGCGCATACTGTGGCAACGGATTCATCGGGAAGTGATTCCGGAGTTCGCGCACTGGACAAGTTCACGCGGCAGTACCGGATGAGTCTGCTGAGACGTAACGTCAAGGCATACCTGAACCGCAAAAGGGCCGCAAATAGGCGCCGCGGGATTCGCGCCTCCTCATCGTTTCCACCAAGCGCGCGTGGACGAACTGGAAGACGAGAACCAAAGCGCGTTTGTCTGAAACCCAGCGCAGAACGGAACCGGCGCGTACGCCGGCCCTTTGCGCTGGCCGAGAGGATCGCCTCGATTATGGACATCGTGTCCAGCGATGACGAGGAGGATGAAGACGAGAACTGATGCCGAACTGGCTCTGCCTTCTTAACCAAGGAGGGCAGCCGGTTCTTCATTTGGCCGCCTGTGGATGATTCGTCAAAGGATCGTGAAAGCAACGTGAAAACGGGGGAGGGTTCGTCGAAGGTTGGTCAAATCATGAAGGAAGTTCTTCTTCCAGATCGCCACCAGATTCGGATGGACACTGAAGGACTGGCCAATTTCGCTGGCCGTTTTGAGTCCTTTGAGCGCTTCCAAGGCGACCTTCGCCTTGAGGCTGGGCGGGTGATTCTTGCAGGGTCGAGGCCTGGGAGACTGGTCCTTTCTTTTGCCCTGCACTCCACTTAAGAATCTCCGATTCGCTGTCCGAAACATGGGGTCCACTATAGTTGTCGACTGGCCAAGTGCAAAGGCGGCGCAGAGCAGAATGCAGAATCCGAAACGCATGGTTTCGCTTCGATATCATGGCTGCGAACCAGTCGACTCATGCTGGCGGATCGCTTCGGCTTCGGCTGGCGCAGCGAACTTTCGGTCGGCATCCTCACAAATCTCGACCAGATCGACATCGTCGAAGTCATTGCCGTCGATTGTTTTGACAACGAGACCAGGACTCGCGCGGTGAAGACGCTCGCCTCTCAGGTGGCGGTGACGCTGCACGGCATCGGCATCGGACCCGCATCCGCTTCGCCTGTCGAGCCCGCATTGAGAACCTCGCACGCTTGATCGATCGCATCCGGCCCGATTCCTGGAGCGAACATCTGGCCTGGGTCCGCGCCGGTGGACGTGAGATTGGACATCTCGCTGCGCCTTGCCGCGACGCTTCGACGGTCGATGCAACGATGGCGAATCTCGACCGGATGAAGCGTGTGGTTGGCTCCGCGACTGTGATGGAAAACATCGCGATGTTGATCGATCCGCCGGCGAGTCCGCTATCGGAGGCGCAGTGGCTCGTTGAGGATCTGCGCGGGCATCCTGGGGTGGGGTTGCTGCTCGATCTGCACAATGTCCATGCGAATTCGTCGAATTTCGGATTCGATGCGGAAGAGTTTCTCGCCGCAATCCCGCTGGATCGCGTCATGTGCCTGCGCCTGTGTTTCAACTGCTGGAGCAAGTCGCGGCACGCACAACGGAACCGCTCACCGTGCTGATTGAGCGCGATGGCGACTATTCAAAGTTCGACGTGCTATGGCCCAGATTCGGGAGGCGAGGCAGGCTGTGAAGAGGGTACGCTGCGTGAGATGACGGACGAGAAGTTTGAAGCGTTTCTTGCCAGGGTTTATATGGATGCTGTGTTTCGCGAGGCTTTCATGCGAGATCCGGAGGCGGAGGCGTTGCGCGCGGGCCTCAATCCAGAGCAGGACGCTGCACTCGTGCAGATTGACAGGGAAGGCCTCCGGCTGGCCGCGATGAGCTTCACAAAGAAGCGCAAGAACCGCGAGTTGCCAGGAGGCCACTGATCGCTAATGCTCAAAGAACAGCACGTCGGGACTCACGATCATCGTTGCGCCCACAACGCACGAGCCGCAGCGCAGACGGTAACCATGCGCCTTCATCCACTGGATGATTTCTTGTGCGGAATCCTCACGCTCTTCGGTTGAGATGGCGAACTTCGGATGGTACTTGGCAACAACGGCGCTCGCGCCATTTAACGCTCGGATGGTGGCGCCCTTGATGTCCATCTTGATCACATCGACGCTTGGTAGTTTCAACTCTTCGGCGATGCGATCGATCGTGGTCACAGGAATCTCTTCGAGCACCTGGTCGCCTTCGACTTTGGACACAAAGCTGTCGCCGGCCGAGTTGGTCGGCGTGTGGAAGAACTGCAGTTTTTTCTCTTCATCCCAGACACCTTTGGGATAAACCGTGACGCGGCCATTGCCGCCGCCCATGAGTTCGACGTTGCGGCGGAGGCATGCCACGTTAACGGGTGAAGGCTCGATGGCGATGACCCGTTCCGCGCCGCCTTCCAGGGCCTCGCGAGAGTAAAGCCCGATGTGCGCTCCGCAATCGAGAACCACTTTGCCCTTGATGGTCTGGTTGTCATAGATGCTGGTGCGTTGTTGGGCGAGCAACAGCGGCAGTACCGTTTCACCGCCGGTGGGAATCCACCAGTCGCCATCGGGAGTGTTCCAGAACGAGAGCTCGCCATCGTGCTTGCCGAGTTTCGCGCCAGCGGCGACCTTCTTCTCGCGGTCGCGAATCGCGAGGGTGCGTGCCGTACCGGTGTAGACATCCGGCGCGGAGCAGATTTCGGCGCGTCCAGCGACGGCCAATCCCCATGCCATGACTGGAGGATGGATCCAGCAGGCGATCTCAAAAACAATGAAGGCTGCGCCTAGGGCGATGAAGGTCCTGAGGCACGCGGCGACGATCTTTCGCAGAGTCATGCTTCTTATTAGTTCGGCGTGTTTGCGAAAATCCTTTATCGCTGGCTCAGGACCCTATCCTCCTTCGAGGTAGCGCGATCCGACTTTGGAATGGTACGGCCCAAATCGGACTCGACTATATCTTGCGCGGAAGATCCTTGCACGCACATTCCTCAGTTGCGAGTACCAATCGCCGTGCGATGGTTGAAGTCGTTGGCGATGACGAGAACAATGCCTGGTACTTGATGTTGCTGCTGGGGTGGTGTCACCGGGGTCTCACTCTGGCGACGCCTGGGGGCGGGCCTTTGAACCGGATTCGCACTGGCAAGATCGAGGACGGCGGCGAGGATTTTTCACGATGCGCACGCTCCGGGGCTGTAAACTGTTTCAACGGGATAAGTTGAAACAGTTCCGGGTGAGCCACAAAGAGGTTTGCCGCGAGATCGAATCCGGGGGTATCCGTGGTCGTTGAGGCGCGATCGGAATCCGCGACTGGATGGAGGGGGGGTGCCCAAGGGAAGTCCTTTGCAATGCTAGCGGAGGGAAAAGGCAGGTCCGCTCCGAGATCCTTGGGTCGGTCGGCGCGCTGTGAGCTGGGGCTCAATGCGGGGTGTACAGGTCGGCACTGAGAGAGGCGGTAGAGACACAAAGGCCCCGGGGGTTAAGACCGGGGCTAGTGTTTGTTTAATCGGGCGACGTCCTACTCTCCCACGCAGCTACCCGCGCAGTACCATTGGGGCTGAAGAGCTTAACTTCCGTGTTCG